>Ga0265323_10000059_pt1 | contig 60999 bp, 47 predicted proteins | sample 41225metaG_FD_193580 | JGI IMG/M metagenome (GOLD analysis project Ga0265323, IMG submission 193580) | Rhizosphere microbial communities from Carex aquatilis grown in University of Washington, Seatle, WA, United States - 4-12-25 metaG | ecosystem: Host-associated > Plants > Roots > Rhizosphere...
CTGAAACTTGAAACCTGAAATGCGAAAGGCGGAAGGCAAAAGGCGAAAAGTGAGAGTTGGGGCCAGGGACGGATTCAATCTCGGTTGCTACAACACAAATTCCTTCGTCGTAGGGGCGCGATCTTGTCGTTCCTTTTCCTGAGGGAGCGACGAGGTCGCGCCCCTACGCTCGGTCGCGGCGGAACCGCGGCAGGTCTATTCGTGGTTTCCGGCTGCATGATTCCGGCCGAGACATCTGCCTGCGGTGAGGCAAACCCAGAGCCGTCCTCTTCGCAGTCAGTGGTTCGTCCATTGTGTCTTGGTGTCTCCGTGGTTCAACGATCTGCCTGCAAGCACCGATGACTCGATGGCGCGCCTTTCAGATCTCAGTCCTTCAGTCCTTCAGTCCTTCGTTCCTTTTCCGTGCCGGGGCGCTGCGGGAGCGTGAAATGGAACGCGGTGCCCTTCCCGAGCTCGCTTTCCACCCAGACCCGTCCGCCATGATGCTGGACGATGTGTTTGACGATGCTCAGGCCCAGGCCGGTGCCGCCCTTGTCGCGCGAGCGCCCCTTGTCGACACGGTAGAAGCGTTCGAAAAGATGCTGAAGATCCGCCGAGGGGATCCCCGGTCCGTTGTCGCGCACACAAACCTCGATCTCGTCGTCGCGGCGGCGGGCATTCACGTCGATATGAGATCCGTGCGGGGTGTATTTCAGCGCATTGTCGAGCAGGTTCTCGCAGACCTGGGTGATCTTCAGCGGATCGAGTAACAGCGCGCCGATTGCCGGATCAACCGCGAGCGAAAGATGGTATTCCTTTGCCGCCGAGCGGCCGCGGATGTCGTCGAGCACGCTCGTCAACAGGTCCGCGAGCACGGTGGATTCGCGGCGCAGGCCCGGGTTTACCGATTCGAGCCGCGAGAGCACAAGAAGATCGTCGAGCAACGAGTTGAGGCGCTCCGTATGCCGCTGGATCGTGTGCAGGAACCGGTCGCGGTCCTCGATCGGCATTTCCCGGTGTCCGTCGACGAGGGTTTCGACATAGCCCTTGATGATGCTCAGCGGCGTGCGCAGTTCATGGGAGACGTTCGCGACGAAATCCTTGCGGATCGCCTCGAGCTTCTTCTGCTTGGTGATGTCGTGGAGGACAAACAGCGCCCAACTGCCGCTCTCGCCGCTGAGCGCCGGGACCGGTGAGCCGGTCACTTCGAGCCAGACGGAACTGCTGCCTTCGACAAACTCGAGTTCGTGCTGTGGTGTGGCGCGCCCGGCGCGGACATCCTCGACGTAATTGAGGAATCCCACGCTGTGCAGGACGACTTCCAGCCGCTGCTGCAGGATGTTCGTGGCGCGGGGAAAGATCGCCTGGAGGGCACGGTTTGCGAGGATGATGCGATTCCCGGAATCGACGAGGAGCACGGCCTCCTGGAGGCTGCCGAGGGTGGTTTCAAGCTGGGATAACTGCCCCGAACTGGCCCGCTGCAGTTGCGTGACCTCGGTGATGAGGGCGTTCGTCGCCGAGACCAGGCTGCCCAGATCACCCGGGGAGGTGGTGACTGCATCCTTCTCGCGGATCAGGGGTCTGCGCTCGAGCACGGCGCTGCGCAGACTTCGGACAACCTCCCGGTGTCTGTAGAGCCTGACGAGTGCGAACGCCAGGCAGACGGAAAGGAGCGCGATGATTAGAGGGAGCATGCGTCGGTTCTTCGTTCCGCCATGCGGTAACCGACGCCGCGGATGGTCTCGATCCAGTCGGCCTCTGCACCGAGCTTCTCGCGCAGACGGCGGATGTGTGTGTCGACCGTCCGCGTCTCAATCTCGGTCTCGTAATTCCAGACATTGATGAGAAGGTGCTCGCGCGTCTGGACCCTCCCCCGCCGTTCCATCAGAAGGCGCAGGAGCTTGAATTCGGTGGCGGTGAGCTCGATCGACTTGCCGAGGACGCTCACGTTGTGACGTTCCGTATCGAGGATGACCTGGCCCACCTGAAGTCGCTTGGCCACGAGCGACGGATCTTCGACGGCGCGGCGCAGAAGCGATTGAACGCGCAGAACTAACTCTTTTGTACTGAAAGGTTTGCAAACGTAGTCGTCACATCCGATTTCGAAACCGGAGATGCGGTCGGCTTCCTCGGCCTTGGCAGTCAGGAAGATGATCGGGACACGGGCGAGCTTCGGATCCGCACGGAGAATGCGGCAAACCTGGATACCATTCAGGTCCGGCATCATGATATCGAGAATGACCAGATCCGGCAAAAAGGTCCGGGCAGTACCGATGCTGACGGTCGGACTGTTGACGGTTTCAACCTGGTAGCCCTTGGCCTTGAGATGGTAGGCCACGAGGTCCGCGACGTCAGGCTCGTCGTCGACAATGAGAATCTTCTTTGGCGTCTGCTCCGGCACGGCTTGAAAAATAGGGAGAGAGGGCGCGTTTGCCAGTGGATTTCCGATCGTCACATGAATGTTACAGCGGAAACGATCGTGTGACCAACCATACAGGCGCAAAATCTCAAGGGTGACTGCGGGCGATCGCGCTCGACCGGCGGCATCAGTCGGGGATATTCGGCGCCGGTGAACTCAGGACGGTTTCGGTGGATCGGCTTCAGCGCGGGTTGGCACCCTGCCCGCCTGGATCAGGACCATGAGGATGCTGACGTCGGCCGGGTTCACGCCGCTGATCCGGCCCGCCTGGCCGAGAGTGTAGGGTCGAATCTGGCTGAGCTTGAGGGCACTCTCGCGGCGCAGGCCGGGGACGGACAGGTAATCGACAGCCGACGGAATCACGATGCGTTCGACCTCGCTGAGTTTCTCGATCTGGCGGAGCTCGCGTTCGAGATACCCACGGTAGGTAATCCGATAGAGGACCTCGTCGCGCACCGGGAGCGGCTCGGCGAGGAACCCGGAGGGCAGCGCAGCCACGGGCATGCCGCGTCTCAGATGGTCAGCCCACGCCATGCCGGCATTCCGCTCTGATTCAAGCTTCTCAACCCAACTTTCGATGCAGAGTTTCTTCTTGGAAATATTCTCTAAACGTTTAACGGTTAACAGGTTACAGTTTGCAGAGTGCCGCAGAAGGCGAAGCTCCGAGCTGCCATGATTGAATAGAAGACGGTATTCGGCCCGGCTTGTGAACATTCGATACGGCTCTGCGGTTCCTTTGGTCACCAGGTCGTCGATCATCACTCCAATATAGGCCTCATGACGCCCGATAATCAGCGGCGGCTCTCCCCTCACCTTCTGGACGGCGTTCACGCCGGCGACGAGCCCCTGCCCTGCAGCCTCCTCATATCCCGACGTGCCGTTGATCTGGCCGGCGAGAAACAGATTCTCCATCTTTTTCGACTCCAGCGAGGCCTGGAGCTGCGTTGGCGGCGAGAAATCATATTCGACGGCATACGCCGGGCGAAGGATCGTCGCGTGCTCGAGTCCCGGTATGCTGTGCACCAGATCCAGCTGAACATCAAACGGCATGCTCGTGGAAAGTCCATTCACGTAGTACTCGTCCGTTCCCCTGCCCTCGGGTTCCAGGAATAGAATGTGGCGCGGCTTGTCGGCGAAGCGAACGAACTTGTCCTCGATGCTCGGACAATAGCGTGGCCCCACGCCTTTGATCTCACCGCTGTACATCGCCGACTTGTGGAGATTGGCGCGGACGATCTCGGCAGACTTATCCGAGGTATAGGTTACCCAACACGATACCTGCTCGGATCCAGGCATCCATCCGATCCTCCGTTCCCCCGATTGTTCCACGTGGAACAAATCTTCGGGGCCTCGCGTGTCATGAAATGCGAAAAGTGTCGGTACCGCATCGCCCTTTTGCTCCTGCATCTTGGAGAAATCGATGCTCCTTCCGAGCAGGCGCGGCGGCGTGCCAGTTTTCAACCTGCTCAGCTCATGTCCGGCCTCGATCAGACTGGCCGAAAGCGTCTTTGCGCTGAAATCGCCAAGGCGGCCTCCTTCATTCTTGTTTTGGCCGATATGCATCAATCCCCGGAGAAAGGTGCCGGTCGTAACGATCGTTGTGCGACCGAGGAACTCGATGTCGAGATTCGTGCGGCAGCCGGCCACCTTGCCATCCTTGATGATCAATCCCGTCACGATTGCCTGAAACAGCTGCAGATTGGGCTGAAGCTCGAGCGTATGCTTCAGCCGGAACTGGTATGCTTTCTTGTCGCATTGAGCTCGTGGCGACTGAACCGCCGGACCTTTCGATTCATTCAACAGGCGAAACTGGATCGCAGTGACGTCAGTGTTGATCGCCATTTCACCCCCCAAGGCATCGATCTCGCGGACGATCTGGCCCTTTGCCTGACCGCCGATGGCAGGGTTGCAGCTCATCTGGGCAACCGTGTCGACATTGCCCGTCAAGAGCAGGGTAGAGGCCCCCATTCGAGCCGCCGCAAGCGCCGCCTCGACGCCGGCATGCCCTGCGCCGCAGACGATTACGTCAAATGTAATGCTATTGTAAATCAATGTGTTACGTCGCTAGCCGCGTCGATCGATGGTGGTCCTTGAGGAAGCTATTTCCCGATGCAAAAGGTTGCAAAGAGGCGATCCAGGATTTGTTCGTTATCGACTCTCCCTGCGATCTCACCAAAGGCCTCGAGCACGCCACGGAGGTCGCTGGCGAGAAGCTCCACGGGACAGGCGGCTTCGCCTGCGACCTTGGCGAGGGCCGTCTGCAGGCACGCGATCGCCCGGGACAAGGCGTCCGCATGGCGGGCGTTGATGGCGACGACATCCTCGCCCTGCTCCAGTTGGAACGAATCGGCATGCCGGACGATGGCTGCCACCAGCGCATCGCAACCGGCCCCGGTCAGGGCCGACACGCGGACGGACGGAAGGCCAGCGGGGGGCAGGGGACCGGCGCCGTCCGGGACGAGGTCGGTCTTGTTGATGACCGCAAGCGCAGTGGCCGGCGCGAGCAGGGCGCCGATCTCCGCCGGCAGGGCCGGCGCCGGGCGCGTGGCGTCGAGGACGAGGAGGATCAGGTCGGCATCCGCCGCGCGCTCGAGCGCCTTCGCGATGCCGGCGCGCTCGACCGGGGTGGGGGAGGCGTTGAGCCCGGCGGTATCCGTAAGTCTGATACAATGGGGGCCAAGGGACGCCGGCTCCTCGAGGTAGTCGCGCGTGGTGCCCGGCTCGGCGCTCACCAGGGCGCGCTCGCGCCCGAGAAGGCGGTTCAGGAGGCTGCTCTTGCCCGCGTTCGGCTCTCCGAGGATCACGGTTTTCACGCCGTCGCGCAGGACCGCGCCGTAGTGGCTCGTGGCGAGAAGGCGGGAGGTGTCCGCCGCGAGTCCGCGGAGGCCGGCCTCGAGCGCGGCCCGGTCGGCCGGCGGCAGATCCTCGTCCGGGAAATCGATCCAGGCCTCGACGCGCGCAAGCAGATCCACGAGCCGGCCGCTCAGGTCCTGCAGGCGCCGTCCGAGCGCGCCCCGCAGCTGCTGGTTCGCCGCCGCGAGGGCGCGTTCGCCGCGCGCATGGATGAGATCGACGACCGCCTCCGCCTGGCTCAGGTCGAGGCGGCCGTTCAGGAAGGCGCGCCGGGTGAATTCGCCGGGTTGCGCCGCGCGGCATCCGCGCGCGAGAAGATCTTCGAGAATTTTCTGCGTGATGAACGGATTGCCATGGCAGCTGATTTCGAGGAGATCGTCGCCGGTGTAGGAATGGGGCGCCTGGAAGAAGGTGAACACGACGTCGTCGAGGAGGGCGCCGTCGCGGCCGCGATAGTCGCCATGGATGGCCTGGCGGGGCAGGGGAGTGGCGCCGAAAACCTCGGCGACCAGGCGCGCCGAATCCGGGCCGCTCGCGCGCAGGAGCGCAAGCGCGGAGGTGCCCGCAGGCGTTGCGGGCGCGGCGATGGTGTCGACGGGATGCGCCATGCCGCCCACGCAAACATGGGCAACGCCGAACGCAAAACGAAAGCGCAGCCAGGAGCCGTGCCGCGGCCGGTCCGGCTCCTGGCTCAGCGTCCGCGCTGCGGACGCCAGAACGAACGGGCATACGACGTGCACGATCGAACAGGCGCTACAGGACACTGCTCCTGATCACGCCTCGTCTCCCGATTCAACGGATGAGGCCTGGCAAACGCGATGCGTGCTGCGGATCGAGCGGGTCTGCCGTGGTTGCGCCTATTCTGCGACGGCGGGGCTCGTGGCGATTTCCGCGCCGCCGGTGACGCTGACTTTCGCGAGAATCTCTCCCTTGATCTTCGCCGCGAGCTCGGGATTCTTGGCGAGCGCGTCCTTGGCGGCCTCGCGTCCCTGGCCGACGAGCTCACCATTGTAGGCAATCCAGGCGCCCTTCTTTTCGAGGACCTTGTGCTCGATTCCCAGGTCGAGAAGCGAGCCGTTCTGGGAGATTCCCTCGTCGTACATGATGTCGAACTCGCACTCGGTGAAGGGCGGGGCGACCTTGTTCTTCACGACCTTGATCTTCGTGCGGTTGCCCACGACCTTCCCGTCGGGCGTCTTGAGCTGGTCCTTGCGCCGGATGTCGAGCCGCAGCGAGGAGAAGAACTTGAGCGCGCGTCCGCCGGGCGTGGTCTCGGGATTGCCGAACATCACGCCGATCTTCTCGCGGATCTGGTTGGTGAAGATGCACACGCACTTGGTCCGGCTGACGACGGAGGTCAGGCGGCGCATCGCCTGGCTCATGAGGCGCGCCTGCGAGCCGACGGTGGCGTCGCCCATCTGGCCGTCGAGCTCCGCACGCGACACGAGGGCCGCCACCGAGTCGATGATGATGACATCGATGGAGTTCGAACGGATCAGGGCCTCGGTGATGTTCAACGCATCCTCGCCGCTGTCGGGTTGCGAAACCAGGAGGTCATCGAGTTTAACGCCAACGATGCGGGCGTACTTCGGATCGAGCGCATGCTCGACGTCGATGAAGGCCGCAAGTCCGCCGCGGCGCTGCGCCTCCGCGATGACGCTCAGGCAGAACGTCGTCTTGCCGGACGATTCCGGCCCGTAGATCTCGATGATGCGGCCGCGCGGAAGGCCGCCGACGCCGAGAGCCAGGTCGATGGCGAGCGAGCCGGTCGAAATGGTGTCGACCACCATGCGCGTCGCGCTGCCGAGGCGCATGATCGACCCTTCGCCGAACTGCTTGGTGATCGCGGAAACGGCGAACTCGATGTTCTTGGCCCGGGCGGGATCCGCCATGCGTTCGGCAGCCGTGCTGCCGGCCTTCGCGTCGGCCGGGGATTTGGCGGGGGAGACTTTCGAAATGGAATTTGCCACAGGTGGAAATATTTGATAACGTGAAATCGCGGATGGAAGGGACGAGGACGAAAATGCGGCGGACGTGCGAAGTTGTTCCCCAAAGCAGCAGCCGGCGCAAATGAAAAGAATCCTCCTGGCAGATTGTCGGGCGCGACGCCCGACAATCTGCCAAATCGACGAACCCGGCGATCGGGGCAGGCCTTCTTCCGATCCGGGGTAGGGTACGTTTGCGGCGGTGGCTGGACCGTTCCTGGCTAACTCCGGTCGTCGTGGCGCAGAAACCACTCGACGAAGCGTTGCAGGCCGTCCTCCAGGCTCATTCTGGGCTCGTACCCGACCGCAGCCCGGATGCGGGTGAGATCGGCGCACGTCACGCCCATTTCCGTTGGCAGCGGGGGCAGAAGCTCGACCAGCGCCTTCCGACCGAGCAACGACTCGAGCAACTCCACAAACCGCAGCATCTCGACCGGCCGATGGTGCCCGAGATTGAAGATGCGCGAGGTCCCGCGGGACTCCCCGGCTGCCGGAGCGGGTTCGTTCATCGGAACGGGGTAGAGGAGCACGCGCACCACGCCATCGACGATGTCGTCGACGTAGGTGAAATCGCGCTGATAGCGACCGCGGTTGAAGAGCCGCACGGGCGTGCCGTCCCGGATTGCGCGCGCGAATAGCATGGGCGTCATGTCCGGCCTGCCCCAGGGCCCGTAGACGGTGAAGAAACGAAGCCCGGTGATGTTCAACCCGTGCGTGTGCGCGTAGCTGTGCGCCATCGCCTCGTCGGCCATCTTGGTCGCGGCATAAAAGGAGAGGGGGCGCCCCGAGGCGTCGTCCTCGCGAAAGGGCACCCGAGCCTCCGCACCGTAGACGGAGCTACTCGATGCAAACACGAGATGCTTCGGGGGCCGGAGCCGCGCCGCTTCGAGCACGCTCGCAAAGCCATCGAGATTGCTGTGCACATACGCGGCGGGATTCTCGAGGCTGTAGCGCACGCCGGTCTGCGCACCAAGATGCACGACGTAATCCGGGCGGAAGTTTTCGTGGATTCCGGCGAACGCCGGCGCCTCTGCGAAATCGGCCTGCACGAAACGGAAGCCCGGCACGTTCTCCAACTCCGCCAGGCGGGCGCGCTTCAGCTCGACCGAGGCATACGCATTCAGGTTGTCCACGCCAAGGACTTCGCAATCCGGCGACGAGGCCAGACGCTGGCAGACGTGGTAGCCGATGAATCCTGCGGCGCCGGTCACAAGAACTTTCATTGGCCGGGGTCTAGACGAAAGGCCGGTGCGCGGCTAGGAAAATTCCACCGCAACGCGGAAGATCGCCGGCGCGACATGCACGGATTCGAAGAAAGACAAACGTTTCGCTTGATTGCGCGGAATCGGCACCTATAAGTTGCGCCGCTTTTGCCTTTCGGCATTGTCTCTCGCATGACTATCCTGGCATACTTGAAACCACACTGCGGCTGGTCGCGCGGCGTTCGGGCCATCATGCGCAAATACGACCTCGCGTTCGAAGACATCGACGTCCTGAACGACCGGGCGAATTACGAGGAGATGCTGCGCAAGTCGGGCCAGCCGCTTTCCCCCTGTGTCGAGATCGACGGTGTCATGCTGTCCGACGTTTCCGGCGAGGAAGTCGAGAACTACCTGCTCGCCAACAACCTCGTCAAACCCAACGACGCCCGAACGGAGGAGCCGACCAATGTCGGCTGCGCGGACGGGGAGGATGCAAAAATGGCCACCAAAACCATCCGATTCTTCTGACGAGCCCACCCAGGCAAAAGCGAATTTGTTTTTCACAGGGCCGGCTCGCACTGCGCGACCGGCCTTTTTTTGCGCCTCCATGACCTTCCAACCTGTTTGCCATTGACCCTGCGGTAAACGCCACGCGGTATCCGAAAAATGAACAATCGAAGAGACAGCACTCCCGGCCTCCGGCCGTCGCGGACCGGGCTGCCGCCCAAGCAGGGACTCTACGATCCCTGGTTCGAGCACGACGCCTGCGGCGTCGGCTTCGTGGTCGACATCAAGGGGCGCAAATCCCACCAGATTTTGCAGCAGGCGCTGCAGGTGCTGGAGAATCTCGATCATCGCGGCGCCAGCGGAAGCGAGCCGAACACGGGCGATGGCGCGGGAGTGCTGCTGCAAATGCCGCACGCGTTTTTCAAGGACGTTTGCCGGAAGGCCCGGATCACATTGCCGGAGGCAGGCGACTACGGCAGCGGCCTCGTGTTTCTGCCGCGCAACATCAACAAGCGGCGCAGGCTGGAGGAGCGCTTCGAGCAGCTCATTCAATCGGAGGGCCAGACGGTCCTCGGCTGGCGCACCGTGCCGACGAACAACGCGGCGCTCGGCGAGACGGCCCGGTCCTGCGAGCCCGCAATCCGCCAGGTGTTCATCGGGCGCGATCCCGCGCTCACCGATCCGATTGCGTTCGAGCGCAAGCTCTACGTCATCCGCAAGCGCGCCTACAACGAGATCCGCACCTCGACGATGGACGGCGCCGAGTTCTGGTATCTCTGCAGCCTTTCCTACAAGACCTTTGTCTACAAGGGCATGCTCCTGACGACGCAGCTCAAGGGCTATTTCCCGGATCTGCAGCAGCCCTTGATGGAGACCGCCCTCGCGCTCGTCCACTCCCGCTTCAGCACGAATACCTTCCCCAGCTGGACCCGCGCACATCCCTACCGTTACCTCGCGCACAATGGCGAGATCAACACGCTGCGCGGCAACATCAACTGGATGCATGCGCGCCAGGCCCTGTTCATTTCCGAGGCGTTCGGGGACGACATCAAGCAGGTGCTTCCGATCATCGATCCGAACGGAAGCGATTCGGCGATGTTCGACAACACGCTCGAACTGCTCGTCCTCGCCGGCCGGCCGCTGGCCCATGCGATGATGATGATGATTCCCGAACCGTGGTCGTACCACCAGACGATGGACGACAACCGGCGGGCATTCTACCAGTTCCATTCGTGCCTGATGGAGCCGTGGGATGGCCCGGCGTCCATTGCGTTCACCGACGGAATCCAGATCGGCGCGGTGCTCGATCGCAACGGGCTGCGGCCCTCGCGCTATTACGTCACCAAGGACGGCCTGGTGATCATGGCGTCGGAGGCCGGCGTGCTCACAGTCCCGCCCGAGCAGATCCTTCAGAAGGGCCGCCTGCAGCCGGGCCGCATGTTCCTGGTCGACACCAGGCGGGGCCGCATCATCGACGACACCGAGATCAAGGCGGAAATCGCCGCCGAGCGTCCCTACCGCCAGTGGCTCAATGAATACCTGATTCATCTCGAGGATATCCCGGAGGCGCCGTATGTGCCGCCGCCCGATCGCGAGACCCTGCTCCAACGCCAGATGGCCTTCGGCTACACGCACGAGGACGAGCGCATCATCCTCACGCCCATGGCGCGCGATGGCGTCGAGGCGGTCGGCTCCATGGGCAACGACGCCTCGCTGGCCGTCCTCTCGAACCAGCCGCGTCTGCTCTACGACTATTTCAAGCAGCTCTTCGCGCAGGTCACCAACCCGCCCATCGACTGCATCCGCGAGGAGATCATCACGTCCGCCGAGACCCGCCTCGGCTCGGAAGGCAACCTCCTGCATCCACAGCCTTCCGCCTGCCGCCGCGTCGAGCTGAAATGGCCGGTGCTGACGAACGAGGAGTTTGCAAAGATCCGCCGCCTGGAGCTGCCCGGTCTCAAGGTCGGCGTGCTGCCCCTGTTGTTCCGCGTGAGCCGCGGCGAGCGCGGGCTGGCGAAATCCATGGAGGAGCTTTGCGCCATGGCCCGCCGCATGATCGAGGAGGACGAGATCAACGTCATCGTGCTCAGCGACCGCGGTGTGAACCGCGATGTCGCCCCGATCCCCGCGCTGCTTGCGATCGCCGGGCTGCACCACTACCTCATCCGCGAGGGCCTGCGCACGCGCGCAAGCCTCGTCCTTGAAACCGGCGAGGCGCGCGAGGTCCATCATTTCGCGCTGCTCATCGGCTACGGCTGCAGCGCCGTGAACCCGTACGTCGCGTTCGAGACGATCGACGACATGATCCGCGAGGATCTGCTGACCAACATCGACCACAAGACCGCCTGCAAGAACTTCGTGAAGGCTGCATCGAAGGGCGTCGTGAAGGTCATGTCCAAGATGGGCATCTCCTCCATCCAGAGCTACCGCGGCGCGCAGGTGTTCGAAGCCGTGGGGCTGCGGCAGGACGTGATCGACCACTACTTCACCTGGACCTCCTCCCGCGTCGGTGGCATCGGCCTCGATGTGATCGCCCAGGAGGTGCTCGCCCGCCACCGGGCCGCGTATCCGGAACGCCAGGTCGACGGCCATGTGCTGCCGTCGGGCGGCCAGTACAAGTGGCGCGACGACGGCGAATTCCACCTCTTCAATCCCGAGAGCATCCACCGCCTGCAAAAGTCGGTGCGCACCGGCAGCATGGCCGTCTTCCGCGAGTACGCGAAGCTGATCAACGAACAGTCCACAAACCTCTGCACGCTCCGCGGCCTGCTCGAATTCAAGCCGTCCGAGGCCGTCCCGATCGACGAGGTCGAGCCGGTCGAGGCGATCATGAAGCGCTTCAAGACCGGCGCCATGTCCTATGGCTCGATCGGCAGGGAGGCGCACGAGACGCTCGCGATCGCGATGAATCGCATCGGGGGCAAATCCAACACCGGCGAGGGCGGCGAGGATCCCGCCCGCTACCAGCCATTGCCCAACGGCGACTCGCGCAATTCCGCGATCAAGCAGGTGGCGTCAGGCCGTTTCGGCGTGACGAGCGAATACCTAATCAACGCCCGCGAGCTCCAGATCAAGATGGCGCAGGGAGCCAAGCCCGGCGAAGGCGGCCAGCTTCCCGGCGCCAAGGTCTATCCGTGGATCGCCAAAACCCGTCTCACGACCGCGGGCGTCGGCCTCATCTCGCCGCCTCCGCACCACGACATCTATTCGATCGAGGATCTCGCGGAACTGATCCACGACCTCAAGAACAGCAACCGGAACGCGCGCATCAGCGTGAAGCTCGTCGCCGAGGTGGGCGTCGGCACGGTCGCCGCCGGCGTCGCCAAGGCGCATGCCGACGTCGTGTTGATCTCGGGACACGACGGCGGCACCGGCGCCTCGCCACAGACGTCGATCAAGCACGCCGGCCTGCCGTGGGAACTCGGTCTCGCCGAGACCCACCAGACGCTCGTGCTGAACAACCTGCGGAGCCGCATCGCCGTTGAAACCGACGGCCAGCTCAAGACCGGCCGCGACGTGATCATCGCCGCCCTGCTCGGCGCCGAGGAGTTCGGTTTTGCAACCGCGCCCCTCATCTCGACTGGCTGCATCATGATGCGCGTCTGCCATCTGAACACCTGCCCGGCGGGCATCGCCACGCAGGATCCGCGGCTGCGCGAGAAATTCGCCGGCAAGCCGGAGCATGTGGTCAATTTCATGCGTTTCGTCGCCACCGAGGCGCGCGAGATCATGGCGCAGCTCGGGTTCCGCACGGTCGCAGAGATGATCGGCCGCGTCGACCGCCTCGAAGCACGCAAGGCCATCGCGCACTGGAAGGCCAGGGGTCTCGACTTCTCCAACATTCTCTATGCGCCGGATGTCGGGCCCGAAGTGGGACGGTATTGTCAGATTCCGCAGAACCACGGACTGGACGCCTCCCTGGATGTCACGACGCTGCTCAAGCTCTGCGAGCCCGCCATCGAGCGCGGCGAGCGCGTTGTAGGGGAATTGCCGATCCGCAACGTTCACCGCGTCGTCGGCACAATCACCGGCAGCGAGGTCACCAGGAAGTGGGGGGCGGCCGGGCTGCCGGAGGAAACCATCCGCCTGCACTTCAAGGGTTCCGCCGGCCAGAGTTTCGGCGCCTTCATGCCGAAGGGAATGACCTTCAGTCTCGAGGGCGACGCCAACGACTACCTCGGCAAGGGGCTCTCGGGCGGCAAGATCATCGTCTATCCGCCAGCTGGCTCCACGTTCGTGGCCGAGGAGAACATCATCATCGGCAACGTGGCCTTGTACGGGGCCACCGGCGGCGAGGCCTACATCCGCGGAATGGCCGGCGAACGCTTCTGCGTCCGCAACTCCGGCGTCAACGCGGTCGTCGAGGCCGTCGGCGATCATGGCTGCGAATACATGACCGGCGGCCGCGTCGTCGTCCTCGGACCGACGGGGCGCAACTTCGCCGCGGGCATGTCCGGCGGCATCGCCTACGTGCTCGACGAGAACGGAAAGTTCGCGCGCGACGTGAACATGCAGATGGTGGGCATTGGCAAGCTGGAGAAACCCGCCGAGATCGCCGAGGTGCGAGCGATGATCGAGAAGCACCTCGCCTGGACGCAAAGCGCGCGCGCCCGCCAGGTGCTCGCCGACTGGGATCAAATGGTTCCGCGCTTCGTCAAGGTGCTGCCCAAGGATTATCAGCGCATGCTCTCCCGCATCGAGCAGGCTCATGCGCAGGGTCTCTCCGGCGACGAGGCGATCATGGTCGCCTTCGAGGAAAACGCACGCGATCTCTCCCGCGTCGGGGGAAACTAGGGGGAAACGCTGAAGGACTGAAATACTGAAAGGCTGAAACCAATCATCCCTTCGTCCCTTAAGTCCTCCTGCTTTCGCCTCAAGAGCCGCGCGTCGCACGCCGACCAATCAGTCATTCAACCTTCTGGATCTTCAGACTCTCCGTTTTCAGCCTTTTAGCTTTCAGCTTTTCAGCTTTTTATTCCCATGGGCAAGCCAACTGGATTCATCGAATATCTGCGGGAACTGCCCGTGGACCGACCGCCGCTTGAGCGCGTGCGCGACTGGAACGAGTTCCATCCGCACATGGAGCAGAAGAAGCTGCGCAACCAGGGGGCGCGCTGCATGGATTGCGGCGTTCCGTTCTGCCACACCGGCAGGCTGATCAGCGGCATGGCCTCGGGCTGCCCGATCCACAACCTGATCCCGGAATGGAACGACCTGGTTTTCCGGAATCTCTGGCGCGAAGCCCTCGAACGCCTGCACCGGACCAACAATTTCCCGGAGTTCACCGGGCGCGTCTGCCCGGCTCCGTGTGAGGGATCCTGCGTGCTGGGCATCAACAATCCGCCGGTCACGATCAAGAACATCGAGTTCTCGATCATCGAAAAGGGATGGGAGGAAGGCTGGGTTCTCCCGCGCTCCCCGAGGATTCGCACCGGCAAGAAGGTGGCGGTGATCGGCTCGGGCCCTGCCGGCCTTTCCGCCGCCGCGCAGCTCAATGCCGCCGGGCACACCGTGACGGTCTTCGAACGGGCCGACCGTCCGGGCGGCCTGCTCATGTACGGCATTCCGAACATGAAGCTCGACAAGCAGGAAGTCCTGCTGCGCCGGCTCAACCTCATGGAGCGCGAGGGGATCAAGTTCATCTGCAACGCAAACGTCGGCGACAACGTCGAACCCCAGATCTTCCTCAAGGAGTTCAGCGCAACCGTCATCTGCACCGGCGCCACGCAGCCGCGCAACCTGCCGGTTGAGGGGCGCGACCTTCCGGGCGTTCATTTTGCGATGGAGTACCTGACCGCCAACACGAAGGCGGTGATGGCCGGAAAACCCGAGGCGACCGCGTTCCACGCGGGCGACAAGGATGTGGTCGTGATCGGCGGCGGCGACACCGGCACCGATTGCGTCGGTTCGGCCCTCCGGCAGGGATGCCGCAGCATCACGCAGATCGAGATCCTGCCCAAGCCGCCCATGGATCGCGCGGCCGACAATCCCTGGCCCGAATGGCCCAAGGTCTACAAGATGGATTATGGCCAGGAGGAGGCTGCGGCGCGGTTTGGCGCCGATCCCCGCGTCTACCTTACCACCGTGAAGAAATTTGTGGGCGACGACGCGGGCCGCGTGAAGGAACTGGTCACCGTCGAGGTCAAGTGGGAGCGCAACGACAAGGGGCAGTTCATTCCCCGGGAGCAGCCCGGGACCGAGCAGACCCGTCCCGCCCAGCTCGTGCTGCTTGCGATGGGATTCCTCGGACCCGAGGCGGCGATGCTTAAGGATCTCGGCGTCGAGACCGACGCCCGCAGCAACATCAAGGCCGAGCACGAGAAATACACGACCAACGTGAAGAACGTGTTCGCCGCCGGCGACTGCCGCCGCGGCCAAAGTCTCGTCGTCTGGGCCATGAACGAAGGCCGCGGCGCCGCACGCGAGTGCGACCGCCATCTGATGGGCTCGACGGACCTGCCATAGGATTTCGCGCCAGCGCGAATCCATTGGCGCCGGAGGCGCCGCTCACCTCATGCAGGGGCGCAGGCTTGCTGCGCCCACCTTCGCGCAAGGCTGGTCACATGGGATCTGTCTGCTGATCGGGAACGTGACGGTCGCGACTCCGCGCGCGCGCTGATGTTCCGACGGGTAGAATGACCCGAAGTCGCCTTGGGAACGCGCCCGCCATCCAAGCCGCTTTGTCACGTAATACGTTACAAACTGGTCGTGGCGGGAAACGGCCCGGGAACAAGGTGCCGGGGCGTGGCACAAATGGGATGGGCGCTCCCGCAAGCGGGATTACTGCCCCGAAGGGCAAGTCTGACGCCTCCGGACAAAGATCCCGAACCGGAAATCTGACTCAGTGCTTCACGCCCCGGCGATGAAGAACATAGCACCGGACCGCCTCATCCGTCAATCCAGAGCACGGTTGAATTCACGATCTGCATTTCTTGGCCCCGCCCTCCAAGAAATCGTCGCAAACATGAACGATCCGAATCGATATTAGCATAGCCATTCGGAACCGAGGATTGCGATCCAATGCTTTGTGCGATCACCGAAATAGCGCGGGCGATCCAATAGATGGGGAAATCCGTGTCGGAGCGCGGCACGACGAGCTGTGCGCTCGCCGCGAGCGCCATAAGGATTTCCCGCGGACGCGGGGAATCCTGTTCACTCGCTCAGGACGAAGCGGAGGTCGTCGAGACTCATCACCGTGGCGACATTCTCCTCCTGCACGATGGCGCGGGCCAGCTCGGCCTTGGCCTGCTGGAGCTTCCGGATCTTCTCCTCGATCGTGTTGCGCGCGAGCAGCCGGTAGGCGTTGACCTGCTCCTTCTGCCCGATGCGATGGGTGCGGTCGATCGCCTGCGCCTCAACCGCGGGATTCCACCACGGGTCATAGAGCACGACATAGCTGGCCGCGGTCAGGTTCAATCCGGCGCCGGCGGCTTTCAGGGAGAGCAGAAACACCGGCTCGCCCTCCGGGGACTGGAACCGGTCGACGAGCGACTGCCGGTTCTCCGTCTGCCCGGTCAACATGAGGTGGCCGATGCTGCGCGCCGTGAGCTCGACGGCGATGAGTTCGAGCATCGAGACGAACTGCGAGAACACCAGCACGCGATGCCCTTCCTCCACGACGGATTCAAGCGTCTCGAGGAGCGCCTCCATCTTGGCCGAACCCGCGGATGCGTGGACGCTGTCACCAGTGGCGGACTGAGCCGGGCCGCTCGCTGCAGGCGCCTCCATGCCGACGAGAAGCGGATCGCAGCAGATCTGCCGCAGCCGGAGCAGCGACTGGAGGATGTTGAAACGCTTCCGGTCGAACTCGCGGTCGGTGGTCACCCCGAGCAGCATGGCCCGCGCGCGCTTGAGTTCGGCATCGTAGAGTTTGCGCTGCATGCCCTCGAGATCCACGAAGATGTCCTCCTCGACGCGCGGCGGCAGGTCGGCGGCGACCTGGGATTTCGTGCGCCGCAGCATGAAGTGCCGCACGCGGCGCGCGAGGCGGGCACGGGCCAGCGGATCGGTTTTGTCGTTGAAGCCGCGTTTGAAGGCCGTCTGCGAACCGAGCAGCCCTGGCATGGCGAACGCGAAGAGGCTCCAAAGGTCGAGCGCGCGATTTTCGATCGGCGTGCCCGTGAGCACCAGGCGATGCGAGGCCCGGAGGTCCCTGGCCACGCGGGCAGTCTGCGACTGAGGGTTCTTGATGTTCTGCCCCTCGTCGAGGATCACCGCGTCCCATGCCACGGCGCCCAGCGCGGCGGCGGCAAGGCGCAGTTGAGCGTAGTTGGCGACGATCAGGTTTGCGCCGGCTGGAATCTCCGTTCGCGAGCGCAGGGGCGCGGTGGTCAGCGCGGGGGCGAAACGCCTGGTTTCAAGCTCCCAGTTGGACATCACGCTCTTCGGGCAGACGACCAGCGCCCGCACCGGCCGGGCAGCGGTCCGTGAGGCAATCTCACCGGCGAGATGCAGAAGCCACGCAAGTGCCTGCACGGTCTTGCCGAGGCCCATGTCGTCGGCAAGCACGCCCCCGAGACCGTTGGAGGCGAGATGCACGAGGAAGTGAAAACCCTCGCGCTGGTACGGGCGCAGTTCCGCGGTGAGTCCGCCCGGGATTGGCGGCGGGGCGATCGCGCGCAACCTGCCGGCGCGCTCGCGGATCCGTTCCGCGTGTGCCTCGGGCAGGAGCCCGGCGATGCGTTCATCGGCGAGCTGAAGCGCGTGAAACCGCTGGCGTTCCGTCGGGCTCTCAAGCGCCGCGGCATCGATGCCGAGTTCGGCCAGCCGGGCGGTTTCTTCGACTCCAAGATCGATCTGCAGCCGGCGCCATCCCTTGCCCGGGAGCCGCACGAAACGCCCGCGCGCCTTCAACAGGAGCTGGATCTCCTCGTCGGTCAGCGCCGCGTCCTCGGCCCGCACGACGACCTGGAGATCGAACCAGTCGATCTCCGCAGCCTCCTCGCCGACCGGCAATGCGCGCACTTCCACCCGGGCGCGGTCCGGCTCGCGGAGCAGCCCGGCCAGCAGGGGATCGCATTCGAGATCCACCCCGGCCTTGCGAACTCCGGTGGCCCACACGGCAAAGTCCTCGGGGAAGTTCTTCGTCGCAGCGCGGCGCACCCAGGCGCGCCGTTGCGCGGCCCACATGAGCTGCAGCCCGGCAAGCAGGCCGATCGCGGCATCTGCGTCCGCATGCACATAATCGCGGACTGTTTTCCCGTCGGAGACGCGTGCAGTGGATGCCCCGGCTTTCGGCAGTGTTGTCCACGCCTGGCCGTTCCACTTCTGCGTCAGACCGCCGTCGGGCGCGAACGCGATCGCTTCGACTTCGAGACGTCCGAGTGAACCTGGCGGGGCGTATTCCTCGTCGCACAGGCGGCACACGAAGCGGGGCCGCAGACGCACAACCTCGACGGCAGGCATGTCGATGCCCTCGACCCGTGCGCCAACCCGGTGCAGGCGCCGGACAGCCGCCGTGGTCAGGAGCGCTTCCCGCGGCACAACCACCCGGAGATGACCATGGCCGGCCAGCGGCGGGGGCAGCACAAAGACGGTATGTCCTCCCAGGGCGAGCGGCGGTTCGCCGGCAAGATGAAGGAGCCCGGCTGGCGCGGTCGAACCATCGGCGCAGACGAGCTCGAAGACGACGTCGTCCGTTCTGTGAGGCAGCGGCCGGCCGGACCAGTGCAGCTCCATCCGCTCGGGATCGAAAGATTCGCCCGCGCCGTTGACGAGCAGGTGCAGCATCGCCGGCTGCACCACGAGCCAGTGCAATACGCCGAACGTCGTTGGATCGTCGAGCTTGAGCGTCTGTGGCTCGGTTGAGCTCCAGTAGCCGGTCTGGGTGCGACGCAACTGCACCTCCTGGAGCAGCGCGAGCGTGGCGGGCGGAATGCCGGCCGGATTCAGGGCGGTGGCCGTGAACCAATCCCGCACCTGCGCTCCCCTGGCGGCCTGCCATCCATCCTCGCTCCGCTTGCGGCATTCCCAGGTGAGTTTTGGCGAAGTCAACCGCAGACGGATTTCCGCTGGCAGCGTGTTGTCGGGCAGGACCGGAGCCTCAAGCACGCGCTCATTGAAAAGCGTGCTCCAGTGCGCAACGAGCTGCCGGCGTTCCTGCGTCTCAACCTTCGCACAGACCTGTGTCGTGTCCGTGAGCGGGCGCATCAGCTCGGAAACCGGGAGTTCGTTGCGTTCGGCGTAAAGCGCCAGGTACTGCCAGAATTCGAGCGGCGTAGCGACGGGATCGGCCGCATCCCACCAGCCGGAGATGACGGTGTTCGGGTTGAACAAGTATCCCGGGTGCCGGTCGAGCCCGAACGGACGAAGGTCGTGTTCGTAGAGCGAACCGGTCGAACGCAGCCGGAGCCAGGAGCAGTTGAGTTCGCGCAGGAACGCGCGTTCCTTCCTCGTCAACGGCCGGCCGTGGCGTTGTTCGAGCAACTCCGCGAGTTTCTGCACCTCCGGCGGATCGGCGGGGGGAGGCAGAGTGAACAACGGTATTGTACTGGCAAATACCGGTGCTGGTGGCGCCGCTTGCGCTCCGTTTTGGAGCACCGCCATCGCGGCGGCAAAGGCGTGCTTGCAGCCAAAGCCGATCGGGCAGTCGCAGGTGTGCTCCCAGCCCTTGCCGTAGGACCATTCGACAGAATAGAGCGAGCCACCCTGCACGTTGGCCTCGAACGCCGTGCCGTCGTCCAATATCCGCAGTTCGCGCACGGCGCCCCGGCGCAGATACTCCTTTCCGCGCGACTGGCTGCCGAAGTCGAAGGCAGCAAGCGCCCGGCGGAGTTCATCTCGCTGGGTTTCGGACAGGACAACTGGATTCTTCACGCCGCTGGGATTGCGTCCGCCTGCAGCCCGAAAGCAAAGAAAAATCGCGGGCAGGCTTCGCGCATCGGCGCGAAACCTAGCCCGCATATTTCACAGTCTTCACCACCGCTATGATCACTTACCTGCACGCATCACATCTGCTGGCGGTGGTCGCAGGATATGCGGGCTGATGCAAAACTGCCCCACCGAAGAGGCATTATGCGACCGAGCCGATTAAGAAAAACGAACGGCGCAGGAACGCCTCAAAATCTTGCCGGGCGCCCTACGGAGCGTTCTTTCTGGGGCGGTTTTGCCGGTAGCCCGGATGTGTCGGCCTACCGATTCGGTCCGCGGATCGGCAGCAGACTGCATGTAGGCTACAGAGTAGAGTGTGAAACATCCGGGCTAGACGTAATCCCGGTAGACGGGGACGAACATCCGGGCGCGGATGTCGGCTTCGATGTCCGCCGGGCGCGGCCGGCGCGCGAGGCCTTCGCGATGCGCCTCGTCGGCGACCGCAGCTGCGATCTTGATGGAGACCTCGCGAATCGTGGAGAGCGCCGGGTACACACGGCCGAGCACCAGGTCCTCCTCGTTCACAAGCGATGCGAGCTTGCGGGCCGCGGTCAGGAACATGCCGTCCGTGATCTTGCTGGCCTCGCAGACGAGCGCGCCCAGGCCGACGGCCGGGAAGATGTAGACGTTGTTGCCCTGGCCGGGCACATAGATCTTGCCGTTGATCGAGACCGGGGGGAACGGGCTGCCGCTCGCGAACACGGCGCGTCCCTCGGTCCATTGGTACGCCTGTTCCGCCGTGCATTCCGCCCGCGAAGTCGGGTTCGAGAGCGCGAAGACGATCGGACGCTGGTTGATGGCCGCCATCCGCGTGATAATCTCGCGGGTGAAGGTCTGCGCCTGGCCCGAGGCGCCGATGAGCGCCGTGGGGCGGATCGCGTCGACGGCCTCCGCGAGTGTCGGAACCGGAGCATGCTCGTGGGCGTAGGGTTCCTTGTGCTCGGCAAGCCGGCCCGGCCGGCCCCGCACGAGCAGGCCCTGCGAATCGACGAACCAACAGCGCGACCGGGCTTCGGCCTGGTTCAGGCCCTCGTCCTGCAGTGCAGCCACGAAAAGGTCCGCGATGCCGGTGCCCGCCTCGCCCGCGCCGAGGAACAGCAGCTTCTGGTCGCGCAGGATCCCGCCGGTCAGCCGCAAGGCCGCGATAAGACCGGCCAGAGCCACCGACGCCGTGCCCTGAATGTCGTCATTGAAACTGCAGATCTGGTCCCGGTACTGGCGGAGCAGGCGGAAGGCGTTGGTGTTGCCGAAGTCCTCCCATTGCAGCAGCGCCTTGGGGTAGGCCTGCTGGACGGCGCTGACGAACTCGGCGATGAACGCGTCGTACTCCGCCCCGCGCACCCGCTTCTGGTTGATTCCGATGTAGAGCGGATCCTCGTGCAACTTCGCATTGTCCGTTCCGACATCGAGCGTGATCGGAAGGCAGTAGTAGGGGTGAACGCCGGCGCACGCCGTGTAGAGGGAAAGCTTGCCGACCGGGATGCCCATGCCGAAAGCGCCAAGATCGCCGAGCCCGAGGATGCGCTCGCCATCTGTGACGACGATCATGCGCGCGTCCGGATGCGGCCAGTGGCGCAGGATTTCCGCGACGCGCCCGCGCTCGCGGATGCTGATGAAAACGCCGCGCGGCCGGCGGAAGATCGCGCCATATTCGAGGCAGGCCTGGCCGACGGTCGGCGTGTAGATGATCGGAATCATCTCCTCCGCGTGCTCCTGGATGAGCCGGTAAAAGAGCGTCTCGTTCCGATTCTGCAGCGTCGTCAGGAAGATGTATTTCTCGAGCGCGTCGGACTTGCGCCGGAAATTGCCATACACCCGCATCAGCTGTTCCTCGACTGTGGAGACCCGCGGCGGCAGCAGGCCGCGCAGCCCAAGCGCGTCGCGCTCGCGTTCGGTGAACGCGGTGCCCTTGTTGAGCAGGGGATTGGTCAGCAGGGCGTGCCCAAACGGGAGCATGGAACCTCCGTGGGGACGGAGGCCGTCATCGATGAATTGCTGAGGCATGGGAAGATTCGAAAGGTCTCTCCGGGCGAGGCGATGAAAAATTCTAAATGGGAAAGCCGGGGGGCAAATCGGAATCCAGCTTTCGCGCATGGTCTTCCGGGCTGAACCGACCTCCAACAAAATCGTCGTGCGCCCCGCCCATCTGCGCAGATAGTAGATACGTTACTCATCCGCGGATTCACAATCAGCCGACATGATCCCACCGTCCACAAGCCAGCCGCCGCCGGGCGCATCGCCGTCCAATTGGGCCGTGATGCGCCGGCTGTTTGGCCTGGTGTGGCTGTACCGGGGCCGTTGCCTGCAGGTGTTGGGCCTGCAGCTCGTGTTGCTGACCATGGGCCTTGCGGGCCTCAACTTCACCGGCCAGGCGATCGATTTCATCCGCCACGAGGTCGCCGGCTCGCCGCTGCCGGCCGCCGGGTTTCGCATCGCATTTCCGGCAGGCTGGTCGCCGGTCGGAACCCTGGCCGCGATTGCGAGCCTGATCCTGGTGCTCGCGCTCGGTCGCGCGGTGCTCAACTACGTTTATACGATCCTCATCAACCGGCTCACGCAGCAGGAGATCGTGCCGCATCTGCGCGGCCGCGTCTACGACAAGCTCCAGCGCCTGAGTTTCCGCTTCTTCGATGCGAACTCCACCGGCTCGATCATCAACCGCGTGACCGGCGACGTGCAGGCCGTGCGCATGTTCCTCGATCAGGTGCTCATCCAGAGCTTCATCATGGTCATCTCGCTTGCGGTCTACATCGCCTACATGGCGAGCCTGCATGTCGGGCTGACCCTGGCGTGCCTGGCCACGACACCCGTCCTGTGGCTCGGAGCGGCGGCGTTCTCGAGGCGCATCCAGCCGGAATACTCGCGCAATCGCGACCTGGCCGACATCATGGTGCGCAATCTGGCCGAGAGCATCCAGGGCATGCCGGTCACGAAGGGCTTCGGGCGGGAGGCCGAGGACCGGGAGAAGTTCGTGCGGAGCAACGACGCCGTGCTCAACCAGCAGCGGAGCATTTTCTGGCAGGTGAGCCTGTTCAGTCCGGCCGTGGGTTTTCTCACCCGCGTCAACATGATGGTGCTGCTCGGCTATGGCGGCTGGCTTGTGGCGCATGACCGCCTGCCGCTCGGCGCGGGCCTGGTGGTTTTCGCGGGGCTGCTGGAACAATTCTCGGGCCAGGTGAACAATGTCGCCACCGTGGTCAACAGCGTGCAGCAGTCGCTGATCGGCGCCCGGCGGGTCTTCGAGATCCTGGATGCGAGGATCGAGGTTCAGAACCGGCCCGGCGCGCGGCGCTGCGGGCGGCTCTCCGGCGCGGTCCGCTTCGAACGCGTGTCGTTCGCCTACGACCCGCGCGAACCGGTGCTCCACGAGATCGACCTGGACGTTGCGGCGGGCAAGTGCGTTGCGATTCTCGGAGCCACCGGTGCCGGCAAAAGCGCGCTCATGAGCCTGATCCCGCGCTTCTACGATCCGACCGCGGGCCGGGTTCTCATCGACGGTTCCGACGCCCGCGACCTCGATCTCGACGATCTCCGGCGCAACATCGGCGTGGTCTTTCAGGAGAGCTTCCTCTTCAGCCACACGGTGGCGGCGAACATCGCCTTCGGGCATCCCCAGGCGACGCGCGACCAGATCGAGAAGGCGGCGCGCATCGCGGCGGCCCACGACTTCATCCTCCAGCTCAAGGAGGGCTACGACACGGTGCTCGGCGAAAGCGGAGTGACGCTTTCCGGCGGACAGCGCCAGCGCCTGGCGCTGGCCCGCGCCATCCTGCTTGAGCCCGCCATCCTGCTCCTGGACGATCCGACGGCGGCGATCGACTCCGAGACGGAACACGAGATCTTTGCCGCGCTCGACCGCGCGATCACGGGACGCACGACGTTCATCGTGGCGCACCGCCTCAGCACGCTGCGCCGCGCAAATTTCATCGTGGTGATGGACGACGGCCGGATCGTGCAGCGCGGCACCCACCGGGAGCTGATGCAGGTGCCCGGACCCTATCTCCACGCGGCGAGCCTGCAGCTCGTCGACAGCCGCGACCTGCGGGAACTGGTTGGAAACGGAGGCGCCGCGTGAGCCGGCCCGCGTCGAAACTGAACCTCCTCACGCTCGCCAACCGGCCGGCGGACGATGAGGACGCGGTGCAGTTCAAGCCGCTGGAGTGGGGGCTGATCCGCCGCCTGATCGGGTTCACGCGGCCGCAGCGGCGCAAGTTCCGGATGATGGTGGCGCTCTCGACGGTGCGGGCAATCCAGCTCCCGGCGCTCGTCTGGACGATGGGCGCGATCATTGCCGGGCCCGCCGCGCGGCACGATCTGCGGGCGCTTGCCTGGGCGCTCGCGGGCTACGGGCTGCTGGCGGTGTGGACGGATTTCATGTTTCACTTCCGCCAGCGGTACGCGCTCGAGCTGGGGGAGTACGCGGTCAATGCCCTGCGCGCGGCGATCTTCACGCACGTGCAGCGGATGCCGATGAGCTTCTTCCATCGCGTGAAGCTCGGCCGGATCATCAGCCGGGTGACCTCCGACGTCGAGGCGGTGCGCGTGGGCATTCAGGATGTGTTCTTCGTGAGCGTCATCCAGTTCGGTCAGATGGTGTTCGCGGCGGTCGCCATGCTGTTCTGCGACTGGTCGCTTTTCCTCATCGTGCTGGCGATGGCGCCCGTGCTCTGGACCGTCAACCGCCGTTTCCGGGTCGAGCTCAGCCGGCTCAGCCGCGCCTCGCAGGAGAGCTTCAGCCGGGTGACGGCGACGCTCGCGGAGTCGGTTGGCGGCATTCGCGTGACCCAGGGCTTCGTGCGGCAGGCGACCAACGCTGGCCTGTTCCGGTCCCTGCTCGCCGACCATGCGCGGTACAACGTCGCCCTCGCGCGGACCTCGGCGATCCTGCTGCCCATCCTGGAACTCAACAGCCAGTTCTTCATCGCCGTGCTGCTGCTGCTCGGAGGCTGGCGCACGTTTCACCACGAGATGGAGATCGCGAGCCTGATCCAGTTCTTCTTCCTCGCCAACCTGTTCTTCTCGCCCATCGCCGTCATCGGCAACCAGTACAACCAGGCCCTGATCGCGATGGCGGGCGCCGAGCGCATCTTCCGCCTGCTCGACACGCAGCCCGACTGGGAGGACGCGCCCGACGCGGTGGCGCTGCCCGATCCGCGGAACCCGGGATCGCCGCCCGGCGCCGTCGGCGAAGCCCCGGGCATGCGCGTCGAGTTCAGCCGCGTCTTCTTCGGCTATGATCCCGCGCGGCTCGTGCTGCACGACATCGACTTTGTCGCGGAACCCGGGCGCATGGTTGCGCTGGTGGGGCACACCGGCAGCGGCAAGAGCTCGATCGTCAATCTCGCGGCGAAATTCTACCTGCCGACGGAGGGCGCGGTGCGGATCGACGGCCGCGAGATCCGCACGCTCACGAGCCACTCGCTGCACCGGCAGATGGGGATCGTGTCGCAGCAGAACTTCCTTTTCAGCGGCACCCTTCTCGACAACATCCGTATCGGACGTCCTGATACAACCGAGGAGGCGGTGCGGGCCGCGGCCCGCCAGCTGGACTGCCTCGACGTGTTCGACGGCCTGCCCGCCGGGCTGCAGACGGAGGTGGGCGAGCGCGGAAGCGGGCTCTCCCTCGGGCAGCGGCAGCTGGTCTGCTTTGCGCGCGCGCTCCTCGCGGATCCGCGGCTGCTCATCCTCGACGAGGCGACAAGTTCGATCGACGCCGTGACGGAGGCGCGCATCCAGCGGGCGCTGGCGACGCTGCTCCGCGGGCGGACCAGCTTTGTCGTGGCGCACCGGCTCAGCACGATCCGCCACGCCGACCTGGTGCTGGTGCTCGACCAGGGACGGATCGTCGAGCGCGGCACACACGACGTGCTGTTGTCACAGCAAGGTCACTACGCGGCGCTCCACCGCCAGTTTGTGCAGATGGATGACGGGGGCGCGCGCGGTTGACGGCGGCCCGCCGGGGCGCGGCGCGGTTTTCCCTCTGAAAACCGGCCGATCTCCCTCTAGAATTTCGTTGCATTGGGGGGGGACCTCACTATGACGAAGCTCACTATGCCAAAGAAACCCGCCCGTACCCCGAACGCCAAGTTCATGGCCCCGGTCACTCCGGACGCCGTCCTTTCTGCTGTTGTTGGCAGCAAGCCGCTGCCCCGCACCGAGCTTACCAAGAAGCTGTGGGACTACATCAAGAAGAACGGTCTCCAGGACAAGAAGGTGAAGACCCAGATCAATGGAGACGACAAGCTGAAGGCCGTGTTCAACGGCAAGGCCAAGGTCAGCATGTTCGAGATGACGAAACTGGTCTCCGGACACGTTTCGAAATAAGACCTGTTTTTCCTTTTCCAGACGCCGCCGAGGATCGCTCCCCGGCGGCGTTTTTTTGTGCGGATGGGAAGGCGATCGCAGGGCGGCGGGGGGCGCGACCGCCGGGCACGCCGAAGAGGAGGATTCCGCGGCAGTCCGGCCCTGCGATGATGTCGAATCACGAGGCCCGAGGTCTGCCCGCGGGCATCGCGATTCCAGCGCAGCCGGCCGGCAATGCACAACAATCGCACTTGACAAAAGGAGATATTGAGGTGATATCACAATAATATCTCCCATGAATACATCAGAAATCCCTGTCGATAACCGCAATCACGAGATGGCTGGGCGCGCACCCGGCGGATGGCTGTCTCTGTTCGTTGTCATTTCCCTCTATGTTGGCGGCGTGTGGGCCTTCATTGATGGAGTCATGTCGCAAACCGGTTACAATCGCGGCAGCTACGTTCAGGGCGGGGGCTGGCTGCTTGTGATGGCGGGCGTCATGATTGTCCTGGCGGTCGTCGGCAGCAGCGGCTTTTTCACGCTCCAGCCAAACGAGGCCGCCGTGTTGATCCTCTTCGGCGCGTACAAAGGGACGGTGCGCGACAGCGGGTTTTTCTGGACCAACCCCCTGTATCGAAAGATCAAGATCTCGCTCCGCGCCCGCAGCCTCAACGGCGACAAGCTCAAGGTGAATGACAAGCGCGGCAACCCCATTGAGATCGCCGCCGTGGTCGTCTGGCGCGTCCAGGACACCGCCCAGGCATGCTTCGATGTGGACAACTACGAGCACTATATCGCGGTGCAGAGCGAGTCGGCAGTCCGCCATCTCGCCAGCGGCTATGCGTATGACGAGGGCGAGCAGAACGAAATCACGCTTCGGGGCGGCAGTGACGATGTCTCCGCTGCGCTCCGCGAGGAATTGCATCAACGGCTGGCCAAGGCAGGCGTGCACGTCGAGGAGGCGCGGATCACCCATCTGGCCTACGCTCCTGAGATTGCCCAGGCGATGCTCCGCCGGCAGCAGGCGGAGGCTGTGATCGCGGCGCGCCAGAAGATCGTCCATGGCGCGGTGAGCATGGTCGACATGGCGCTCAAGGAGCTGGCTGAGAAACATGTTGTCAATCTCGACGAGGAGCGGAAGGCCGCGATGGTCAGCAACCTGCTCGTGGTGCTTTGCGGCGAGGCCGAGGTGCATCCGGTCGTCAACACAGGGACGCTCTACAATTGAAGCGGGGTATCCCATGGAGACGCGACGCCCTTGTCGCGGGCATCCCTCGACAACGCGACGAAGGCGTCGCCTCTTCAGAACACAGCCAGCACCAAGGTACGATTCCCAGAGGAAGACATCCCGGTTGGTCCTTTTGCCACATGAACTCGACTCAGTACGTTCCCGACGCCGATTTTGCGCCCGCTCCGGCCGGCACCCGAGTCCGGCTGGCGACCTTGTTGTCAGTCGTGGTTGTCTTCATCGCGACCGCCGTCTCGGTAGTCATCACCGTGCGGGACCCCAAATTGCCCTCGCACCTCCGTTTCATCGTCAGCGGCCTCATCCCCGCGGCATTTGCCCTGACCTGTTTTACGGCAAGAATACGTCGCTACCGTCTGGTTGGAGATCAATTGCGGATCGAACTTCCGTTTCGCACGGTGCGCTTTCCGCTGGCCGGTCTCGTCAGCGCAGTCCCGGACCGGGAGGCGCTGCGCGGATCCTGGAAGGTTGGTGGCAACGACGGGCTCGTGGTCATCTCCGGGCGTTTCCGAAGCAAGCGTCTCGGCGCCTTCCGGGCGTACCTGACCGATGTCGAGCATGCCGTGGTGCTGCGCTGGCCTGACCGCTGCGTTGTCATTTCGCCGTACCAACATTCCTATTTTATCGAGACGATCCGCAAACGTGCCGGGTTGTTCCGCTGACACCGATGGCATCCGAAGACCGCAAAGCGTTTTTGCTGCGCATCGACCCGAAGCTCTGGTCCGAGATCGAGGCGCTGGCCGGGGACGAACTGCGCAGCGTCAACGGCCAGATCGAGTTCCTTCTCCGCCAGGCCGTGCAGCAACGCCGTCGGCGTCCGCCGGTGCCGGAGAAACCGGACGCGGCGCGCAAGGACAGTTAAACACAGCGTCTCAAGTTCTTGCCGATGGCCTTCGTTCGCTCACTCAGGCCGTCGTCCTTTATCGGTAGATATTTATGACGCTGTGTTTAGAAGCGAAGATGCTGCGACAAGACCGATCCCCCGGGAAGGCGGTGTTCTTGAAATGCGACGAGGCCGCCGCTGCACCGCGCGCTTTGACATCGCGCAGGCAAACCGGACCGGCGTAGGCTGGAGGGCGATGTCTGCGTCCACCGTTGCTCCACGGCATGTCAGGGCCGTCGTCATGCTGGTGCTCGCGAATGCCTTCTGGGGTTTGAGTTTTCCGCTCATCAAGGCGATCGCGCTGGAGCATCAGCAGGTGCTGCCGGGGAGCAGCAGTTGGTTTGTCACTGCGTGCATGCTGGCCCCGCGCTTTGTGCTGGGCGCCGCAATCCTGTTGCTGCTCGGGCGCGGAGCACTTCGCGATATCAAGGCCCCCGAGATCCGCCAGGGCGTGAGCCTCGCGGTGTTCGCGGGTTGCGGGATGCTGCTCCAAAACGATGGCCTGCAGTACACCCCGGCTTCGACCTCGGCGTTTCTCACCCAGATCTATGCGATCCTGATTCCCCTTTGGCTCGCGTTCCGTCGCCGGCGGCTGCCGCCTGCGGTCGTGTGGACCAGTTGTGCGCTCGTACTCGCGGGCGTGGCGGTGCTGGCGCGGTTCGACTGGCATGAGTTTCATCTTGGCCGGGGCGAGTTTGAGACGCTGTTGAGTTCCCTGTTCTTCATGGGACAGATCCTGCTGCTTGAGCGCGCTGATGGCGTGGTGAACCGGCCGATTCCGGTCACCTTCGTGATGTTCGTCGTGGAAGCCGCCGCCTCGCTCAGCTTCCTGGGACTGACTGCACCGAGATTGGCTGAGGTTCCGATGCTGTTTGCGTCGATTCCGTGGCTGGGATTCACCGCGGCGCTGACGCTCTTCTGCACCGTCGGGGCCTTCACCATCATGAACACCTGGCAGCCGAGAATCACGGCGACGGAAGCGGGGCTCATCTACTGTCTGGAGCCGTTGTTTGCCTCGTGGATGGCGCTGATCCTTCCCGGGATCCTTTCCCGCTGGGCCGGCATTGCCTATCCCAACGAGACAATCACTGCGCACCTTCTGATTGGCGGCGGGCTGGTCACCGCGGCCAATGTTCTCATCCAGCTGAAGCCGCTGCCAAAGGTGCAGCCGGAACTGTTCAACCACCGATGAACCTGGCGCGGCACCGCCGCAACCGAAGTTCAATCAGCCACAAAGAGGCCTAGCGCGGCTCCCTCGCAACCGAACGTAGGGGCGCGATCTTGCCTGCCGTGCCGTAGGCTTGGCGAAGGCTGGTCGCGCCCTCAAAGGGACGCAGCCCCTCGACCCCGCTCGGGGCCCTGAGCCTTTCGGCTCTAGGCTGCGCTCGCGGGGTTGATGAACAACTCCCCAGCACTCGGAGGCGATGGAGGTGCTATAAGCCTGTCGAACGGGCAAGCCTGCGCCCCTACGAGATTCGAACGCCTCGCTGCATAGGGAAACCGTGCAAAAAAGAAACGGTTTTGAGAGATAGTAATGCAAGAATGCACAAATAACAGGACCCAGTTTTTGTGGATTTTCGTGCCTTTTCGCGGCCAAACTCCCCATTTGAGTTCATCCGCGGTTCTCACTGCGACGATCCGGTTTAGGTCGCTTCCTCAAACCGCTTGCGGGGCGCCCCCAGACCGCAGGCTGTGTACGGTGCGCGCCGTCACCGCCGAAAGCACAATGACACCGCCGAGCAGCGAGAGCGGCCCGGGCCGTTCGCCGAGCGCAAGCAGCACCCACACGGGATTGAGGATCGGTTCGATGACCGGAATCAGCACGGCTTCCAGCGCCGTGATGTGGCGGATGGCGCGGGCGTAGAGAAGATAGGAGATTCCCAGCTGGACAACTCCAAGCAGGGCCAGCGCGATCCAGCCGCGGGCATTGGGAAGGGTGGGGGCCGAAATCATGAACGGCAGGCCGATCGCGCCTGCCAGCAAATTGCCAAGGAAGATCGATTCCTCGGCAGAGGTGTCTTTTTGCCGGCGCAGCAGGAGCGTCATCGCGGCGAAGGCCACGCCGCTCGCTAGTGCGATCAGATTTCCGGCGAATCCGGCGAATTGCAGATCGTCGCAGAAGAAAAGGCCCATTCCGCCAAAGACCACGGCGATGGTGAGCCAGTCCGCGCGCGTCGCCCGTTCGCCGAGGAACCAGGCGCCAAAAAGCGCGATCCACACCGGGGCGGTGTATTGAAGCAGGATTGCGTTTGCGGCCGTCGTCAGCTTGGTGGCGGCCACAAAAAGGATGGTGGTCGCGGCGTAAGCGACCGCTCCGCCAATCTGGGCGGCCGACCAGGTGAAGCGGAAGCGCGGGGCGAAGATCGCGAGAAAAGCCGCTGCGATGAAACCGCGCCCGCCGGCCACGGCCAGCGGGGGCCACGCCACCGACTTGATCAAAAGGCCGCCGAGGCTCCAGCAGAGCGCGGCTGATGCCATCAGGCCCACTGCGCGCGCATGTGCCGCGTTTCTCATGTTGCGCATCGATGCCGGAATTCACGGTGCGACGCACGAGAAAACCGCACCGCATGTGACACAGCATCGCGCGGCAGGCGGTGGTACAGTGCCACGGCCCCGTGGGATCATTGCGCGTGAATTGGAGGGCGAGGCTCCCGTCAAGCCGGTCCATCGATCTGCGATTCGGTGTTCCGGTCGGGACATCGAATCGCACACGGGCATGGGCACCGTTCTGCGGGAGTATCGCCCTCCAGGAGGCGACCGATGGCCGGACTGTCTTTTGCGGGCCGTGTTTTTGCCGCCGGCTTGCAACCACGGACGACCCGGCTAACCTTGGTGGCTCAATCCGATTACTCATGTTTCACCGAACCCTTGGCCTGCTGTTGATGCTGTCTTTCGCCCTTGCCTCCGCGCAAGCCGAGCCAGTTACACGCCGCGAAGTCCTGGCGGCGATCGCCGTGCTCGAGAATGATGTAACCAGTGCCGAGGCTTTCGGCGCGGCGGCAACTGTTGCGCGCTTTGGCCAGGAGAGTGACGACGTGCTTATCACCGTGGGAGTCGAAACGCTTCCGTGGGTGCAGGCAGACGCGCCAGAGGCCGAGGCCAAAGTCCGTGCGCTGCTGATGGCGGCCTACTTCGCGGGCGACATCAAGTCTCAGTTGGAGAAGCATCGGCCGGTGGATGATCCGTACAGTGGCTGGCTGTCCGTGATAAAAGCCTATCGCCAGATTCTCAAGAAACAGCCCGAAATGGTGATTCCAGAGGTCGAGGACCTGGTCAGAAAGGAGAAGGCCGGCACGCTCAAACGCCAGGCGGACGAATTGCGAAAGCAACAGGATCAGGAGCAGCAGCGCGAACGCCGGCCGACGAACATGATCTAGCACGGGGTTCTGCGTTCTGGACAACTAGGCGCGCGGCGAGAACTGCGAGGCGGTTTCCAGAGAAATGTGGATCAAGTGATTCCTGTTCAATGACCTGTGATCGACCATCGGATTTTTCCCGTTTGGGCGCGTCATACATCGTATGTCGGATTCAGGAAGATCGCTCCAGCCGGAGCCAGCAACCCGTGTTCAATCAAATAGACGGCACAAAATGGCGGCTGATGCGGTCTCAATCCCAACCTTCAAGACGTAACTCAATATCATGAAAACGATCCCGATCTTCACTGCGGTCGTGCTCACGACCACTCTTTTGACGGCCGGTGCGATCGCCCAAACCGCGAGCGCACCCAATCCCGAGCCCGCTCAGGCGGTCGTGCCAACGCAAGTGCCGACACCGAATCAGATCATCTATATTCCGCAGCTCCCCTCCGTCGCAGCGCTGACAAATGCGGCTGCCGCCCAGGGCGTCGCGATCCAACAGATCAATCAAACGAGCGCGCAGATCACCGTGGTCTACAAATACAGCGACGGGCAGACCAACACGATTTGCTATCAACTGCTCTCCGCGGCCGCGACCGCGGCGGTGCCCGCTGGAGTCACGACCGTCGCAGTGCCTGCCACAACGACGGTGATCTATGAGCGTCCGGGCTACTACTATGATCCCTTCTATTATCCGTGGCCTTGGTTTGCCCCGGTTTCGGTCAGACTTGGCTTTGGGTTCCACGGAGGCGGTGGCTTCCACGGCAGGCGCTAAATGAGGCCTGCCGAGAACGTGAGATTAACTTTTCGAAGGAGTAATATGATGAATCGGTCGATATCAATTCCACTGGCCTTGATGACTGCCGCCATCCTCTCAGGATGCGTCGGCACCGGGCCAAACACGCAGCAAGGTGCCGTCGCTGGCGGAGCCATCGGTGCGCTCACGGGGGCCATCATCGGCAACAACAGCGGAGGTCGAAACGGAGCCTCCGGCGCTCTCATTGGCGGCCTGGTTGGAGCCATTGCCGGAGGCACACTGGGCAACAGCGTTGATAATCAACGCGGGACCGTTTACCGCTCACCTGAGGAAGCCGCAACCAATGTTGTTGTGGAACAGGGTCCGCCACCACCTGCGCCGGCTCCGGTCGCCGAGATGGTTACCGCGCCGCCCACTCCCAATGCGGTCTGGATTCCCGGTTACTGGGCCTATAACGGCGCAAGTTACCTCTGGGTCGGTGGCCGCTGGGAAGTGCCGCCGCCGCATAGTCGAGCCTACGTCGCTCCGTATTGGGCGCCTCGCGGGCGTGGATACGTCTACATCCGGGGCTACTGGCGTTAAGCCGGATCTTATATCGCGACGCGACGCCTTCCTCGCATCTTCAGGCGGCGCGTCTCGGCGATATTCTGCGCTCCACGGGCTTTTTTCGGTGTGAGATTCCCGGATTGGCGGAGTCGCCCGTGCTGAATCCGCAACCTCCTCGCTCCTTGCCGACAGCCGCCGGTCTGCCATGCTTTCCGGCATGGCGACCCCCGTATTTCCCCAGGCCATCATCGCGCGCAAGCGCGACGGCCACGAACTCACCTCTGAAGAGATCACCGCTTTTGTTGCCGGTGTGACTCACGGAGGGTGGGCCGATTATCAGGCAACCGCGCTGCTGATGGCGATCTATCTGCGGGGAATGACGCCCTCGGAGACTTCCTGTCTGACGACGGCAATGCTGCACTCGGGCACTGTCGTTGACCTTTCCGACATTCCGGGTTCGAAGGTCGACAAGCATTCCACTGGCGGCGTCGGAGACAAGGTCTCGCTTGTGCTGGCCCCGCTGGTCGCCGCCTGCGGAGTGTCGGTTCCGATGATGAGCGGCCGCGGTCTCGGCCACACCGGCGGCACGCTCGACAAGCTCGAGTCCATCCCTGGATTCAAAGTCGGCCTTCCGCTTGACGTCTACGCTGCGCAGATCCGCCGCATCGGCGTTGCGATGATCGGCCAGACTTCCGAACTCGTGCCTGCCGATCGCAAACTCTACGCGTTGCGCGACGTCACCGCCACCGTCGAGTCGATTCCGCTCATTTGCGCAAGCATCATGTCGAAGAAGCTCGCCGAAGGCATCGATGCGCTCGTGCTCGATGTGACGTTCGGCCGCGGCGCGTTCATGAAGGAAAAATCCCGCGCCCGCGAACTTGCCGCAGCGATGGTCGCAATCGGCGCGGCGATGGGCAAGCCGACGCGCGCGTTGCTGACCGCGATGGATCAGCCACTGGGCCGCGCCGTCGGCAACTCGGTTGAGGTGATCGAGTCGATCGAAGCCCTCAAGGGCCGTGGACCGGCGGACCTGATGGAGGTGACCTTCGCGCTCGGAACGCAGATGTTGCTGATCGGAAAAGCGGCGGCGAAGCGATCCGATGCCCAGCGGCGACTCGAGCAGGCGATCGCCGACGGCTCCGCACTGGCCAGATTCCGCGAACTTGTGGCGGCCCAGGGCGGCGATGTGGGCGTGATCGACGACTATTCCCGCCTCCCGGCTGCGAAGCTCATCCGCGAAGTGAGAGCCCCGAAATCCGGCTATGTCGTGCAAGTCGATCCGATGGCCGTCGCCCAGGCCGCCCTGTTGCTCGGTGCAGGCAGGGCGACCGCAGAGGCGACGGTCGATCACGCCGTGGGAATCACAAACCTGGCCAAGATCGGCGAACGCGTCCGCCGCAATGACCGCCTGTGCACGGTGCACGCGAACGACGGAGAGCTCCTTGAGGCAGCGGTTCAGCGTGTGCTGACAGCATTCACCATCGGAGCCAAGTGCCCACGCGCCTCCGCCTTGATCGGATCCCTGATCATGTGAACTTGCGACCCGGGTCGCCGCTTTGGCTCGATCGACGCGAGCGCCATCCCATCGTGGCCTTGGCCCCAACGCTGTGTGCTTGCAGCGTCAAACCGCCGGCATAAGGATACCTTCGCGGGCGGTTAAGCGCGCCGCCTGACAAAGCCGTTCTTGATTTCCGATCATCATCGCGCTCGCCCACGTCACAGGAATTCACCACCTTTACCAAATCATGGCCTCTGCTGGAAACCGCATCGCCTGGCTGCAAGGTCCGGGCGCAACCTGTACCGATCTGGGTCCGACGCCGCAACGACCCTGGCATATCGTGCTGCTCGGGCCGCCCGGAGTTGGAAAAGGAACCCAGGCCGAGAAGATCGTCGCCGACTACGGCGCGTGCCAGTTGTCGACCGGCGACATTTTCCGTTATGCTGCGCGCGACGCCAGCGGGAAGCCGCCATCTCCGGCAATGGCCAAAGCGCTGGCCGCCATGAAACGGGGTGAGCTGGTTTCGGACGCCACCGTCGTGGAGCTCGTTCGCGAGCGGGCCAGCTGCCTGGCCTGTCAAAACGGATTCTTGCTCGACGGATTTCCGCGGACCATTGAGCAGGCGCAAGCCCTTGAGGGCATCCTGGCGGGAGTGAATCGCACGCTCGACGTTGCGCTCAATTTCTTCGCGCCGGAAGCCGTGATCATCGAACGTCTGTCAGGGCGGCGGATCTGCAAGCAATGCCGCGCCGGGTATCACGTCGCCAACCGGCCGCCGCGTGTGGCTGGTATTTGCGACGCCTGTGGTGGCGAGCTCATCCAACGCGAGGACGACAAGCCTGAAGCGATTCGCACCCGGCTGCACGCCTACAATGCAACATGCGACCCGGTGCTGGCCTATTACAGAAAGCAGGGATTGCTCCGGGAGATTGAAGCGACCGGCGACCCCGAGGCGGTCTTTGAGCAGACCCGCAAGGCGATCGAGGGTATCGCTGCGAACGTGACGAAGTAGTCGGTCCCACCGTCTGAAGTCCGGATTTGGCTGAAACACCATGGAGCGGAGTCGCGTCCGGCTCCGACGACGGGATAGCCCGTTCAACAAACCTCGGCTGGGCACGCCGACACCGCCAATACCGAATCGCATGGCGCGTCCGGCTCCGCGCCCTCCGAGGTGAGGGCGTCTCTACGTGCCGCGAGCGTTCCCATAAAGCTCGATCTGCAGCCGATGGGCATAGCGGAAGCCGTGTTTCTTGCAGAGCTCGCTCAACCAGGGCGCGCGTTCCCGCAACGCTCCGGGGGTTGTGCCCTCGGGCATCAACAACACCTGGTGGCGGGGGACGTCGCGCCGCAACTGGACCAACATGCTTTCGATCTCCTCCACGTCGGCTGGCTGGGCGACGACGAACTTCAACTGCCAGGGACCTGCGTCCAGCCACGCGCGCACAACCTCGGGCTGCCAGCGCAGCGCCTCGTGCTTGCGCCGCCACGCCGCATGTTTCAGCGGATCAGGCGCGGAATTCAGAAGCTTGGGCGACAACGAGGCCAGGTCGCAGGCGATCCCTCCCGGCGCAATCGTCGCGGCGGTCTCGATTGTCACATGACGGCCCAGGAGTTTCAGCTCGGCGGCCAGATCGGCGATGCCCGGAGCCACCATCGGCTCGCCGCCGGTCAGAACGACATGCTGCGTCGGATGCCGGATTACTTCCGCGACAATGGCATCGATCGTCAGGGGTTTGCCTTCAGGCTGCCACGAAGCGTACGGAGTGTCACACCAGCCGCAGCGGAGGTTGCAGCCCGACGTCCGGACGAAGACCGAGGGCACGCCAGTCAGCACGCCTTCGCCTTGGATCGAGTAGAATAGCTCGGAGATCAGCATGGGTTCGCTCCCTCCAAATGTCCGATTGCAGCTGCCGCAGCAAACCAGGGCTGATCGATTCCCGGTTGGAAGGTCCGGTTTCTTCCCGTAGGGGCGCTGACTTGCCCGTTCGACGGATTCGACAAGCTCAGGGCCCCGAGCCGGTCGAGGGGCCGCACCCATTTCCAGAGGGCGCGGCACGATCGCACCCTGACAATTACCGTGCTGAAATTGCTGAGGAGAATCCTCTCTGAAAAGGACGGTTTTGAGAAATAGCAGTGCGGATGTCTTCTCAACGGCGCTGTCCTCCCTGTCAGGTTTCCTTGGGATTTGGAGTTTGGGATTTGGAGTTTTTTCTGTGCGGCGGCTTCGGCGGAAGCGGTCCGGTCCACGCATAGGCGGTGGGGTCGGGGAGCCCCGCGACGATAAACGCCTCCCGGCGTTCCACACAGGTGCCGCATCGTCCGCAATGGATCTCACCGCCCTGGTAGCACGACCAGGTGCGCGCGAAATCGATCCCGAGCTGCGCGCCCTCGATCGCGATCTGGGCCTTGTTCATTGCGATGAACGGCCGCAGCAACTCGACACCGGCATACGTGCCCAGCCGCATCGCATCGGCCATCGCCCGCATGAATTCCTCGCGGCAGTCGGGATAGATCGCGTGGTCGCCACTGTGCGCGGCGATGACCAACCCCTTCGCTCCGCGGCTTTCGGCGAGGCCGGTGGCGACCGACAGCATGATGGCGTTGCGAAACGGCACCACGGTCTGCTTCATCGTCGCCGCCTCGTAATGCCCCTCGGGAATCGCGCCTCCCGATTGGAGCAGTGAGGAGGCGAAGAGGCGGTTGACAAAGTCGAGTGCGATCACCTGGTGCGGCACGCCGAGCAGGCGCGCGTGCTCGGCCGCGAACGGCAATTCGCGATGATTGTGCTTGGCGCCATAGTCGAAGCTCAGCGCGGCGACGACAGTCTCGTGCCGGCGCGCCCAATGCAGCGCCGTCACCGAGTCCATGCCGCCGGAGCAAAGGACAACCACGTTCATCACCCGGGAAACTGCCCCAAAAGCCCGGGAAAAGAAAGCACCGAGCAGAACTTCCTTTCCATCCGGTTTCAGGTGCGTTTTCCTGACATCTGCGTGGCCTGCCCCCTGATCATCGCCCACCGAGGCGCCTCAGCCGAGGCGCCGGAAAACACCCTCGCCGCGTTCCGCCGCGCCCTGGAACTCGGCGTTGACGGCATGGAGCTGGACGTTCAGGTGACGCGCGACGGCGTGCCGGTTGTTTTTCACGACGATACGCTGGTCCGCCTCACGGGCCGCCGCGGTCGCATCGCGCAATTCACCCGCCGCGCACTGCGTGAGTTCCGCGTTCGCGGCGAAGCGATTCCGCCGCTGGCCGAGGTGCTCGCGCTGGTCGGCGATCGTGCCGTCGTGCAGATCGAGCTCAAGGGCGGTACGGCCGTTGCGCCCGTCGTCGCGGCGATCCGCCGGGCCCGGGCGGGAGATTCCGTCGTGCTTGCTTCGTTTGAGCCTGGGTTGGTCGCCGAGGCGCGCGCCCTGGCCCCGCGGATCCCGCGCATGCTGATTCACGAGGGCGCCGGTGGCCGGCCGATGTTGCCGCAGGAACGCGTCTGCCACCTCGCCGGGCTCCTTGCCCGACTGGGCGCCTCGGGCGTGAGCCTGAATCTTCGCGCAATTCCGTCCGCTCGATTCGTTGCCGGCTTGAAATGCCGCGGTTTCTGCGTCTGGTGCTGGACGGTGAATAATCCGAGCGTCATGCTCCGCCTTGCCCGTTTTGGCGCCGATGCGATTCTGACCGACGATCCCGCGTTGTTGAAATCGACCCTGCCGGCGGGCGAACGATGATCATCATCCACGATCCCCGGTGCGCCGAATACGGCTCCCCAGAGCGTCCGGAGCAGCCGACGCGGGTTCTGCAAAGCGCCGCGCATCTTCGGGCAGCCCATCCCGATTGGGAATGGCGCATCCCGGCGATCGCCACCGAGGACATGCTGCTCAGCGTCCATACTCAGGCCCACCTCAAGCGCCTGCAGGTTCCGCCTGATTTCGACGAGGACACTCCGTATTTCGAAGGCATCTACGATCACGCCCGGCGCTCGGTCGGTGCGGCCCTGTGCGCCATGAATCTCGCGTTTGTCCAACACGAGAAGGCGTTCGCCCTCATGCGCCCTCCGGGTCATCATGCGACCGCCGGTCAGGCGATGGGCTTCTGCTACCTCAACCAGATCGCGCTCGCTGCCGTCGCCGCACGGGCGCGCGGCGCGAAACGCGTGGCGGTTTGGGATTTCGATGCACATCACGGCAATGGCACGGAAGCCATCCTCGACAGCAGGGAAGGGTTCCTGTTCTGCTCGGTCCACCAGTTTCCCGCCTATCCCGGCACCGGCACGCGCAACAGTTCGAACTGTCGCAACTATCCCATCGCCCCGAACACACCGCGCGCCGATCACCTCGCCGAGCTCGCCCGGTCCTGGGATGCGATCGTGGGCTACAAGCCGGACCTGGTCCTCGTGTCGGCCGGATTTGACGCCTACGTGCACGACCCGGTCACAACAATGACGCTCGAGGTCGAGGATTTTGCGGAGCTCGGCCGCTGGCTGCATCGGGCTGATTTCCCCGTCGCGGCCATTCTCGAGGGAGGCTACAGCGACGCCTTGCCGCAGCTGATCGACGCCTTCCTCAGCGCCTGGGCGTCTCCGGAACCGGGCGTGGAAAAACCGCGGATGGACACCAGCCGGCCCCAATTTCTGGAGGGCGGCTATTCGGGAATCGGGTGACCATCGCGGCACCGTTTCAGTGGGGCAAGCTCCCGCCGCGCGCACTTTCGCCTGTTCAATCCCTCCCCGCAGGCGCAATCTGACCGGATCATCATTCTTGACGCTGCCTTGAACGCGACATCCGCCTACACTTTCGTCGACCAACCCGCGCAGCTGGCGCCGCTTTTCAGCGCCCTGGACAAGGTCGCGGAGGTCGCAATCGACACCGAGGCCGACAATCTTTTCCGGTATCGCACACGCATCTGCCTCATGCAGATCATGGCTGGCCGGGAGATCTTTCTCGTGGATCTTCTCGCGCCCCTGCCGTTCGACGGCCTCTGGGCGCGCCTCGCTGCCAGGCATCTGATCATGCACGGCAGCGACTTCGATCTCCGCCTGCTCTACGATTTTTGCGGGTTCACTGCGCACAGTCTCTTCGATACGATGATGGCGGCCCAGCTGCTCAATCTGCCGCGGTTCGGGCTCGCTCCGCTTCTCGAACTGCATTTCGGGGTGGTCCTGACGAAGGAAGGCCAGAAAGCCAACTGGTCGAAGCGCCCGCTGCCGCAGAGATTGCTGGATTACGCAGCCCTGGATGTCTTCTACCTGCCCGGATTGCGCGACATCCTTCGCGACCAACTGAAGCAACGCGGGCGGTACGGCTGGCAGGAACAGCGTTGTTTCTGGCAGATTGAAAGCGCGCGCTCGGGTTTTCCACAGAGCGACGAACACGCCTGGCGCATCGGACGCTCCGAGCGACTCGGCCCCCGCGGCCAATGTGTGCTCTGGGCCGTGTGGCACTGGCGCGAGGAGACTGCGCGCCGCCTCGATCAACCGCCCTTCAAGATCACGTCGAATGACTTCCTGACCGAGATCGCGTCGCGCGCCGACGCCGGTCTGCCTGAGGAAGGCATTCTCGCGTTGGATCTCGGCCGCCGCCATCCTCGGCTCATTGGCAGCCTGACCGAGGCCGTTCGCACAGGCCTGGACAAGAACCCCGGCACGCTTCCCCGGCGGAACCGCGGCCGCGATGCGTCATTCCAGCCGCTCAATGCGAGCGAACTCGCGCTCCAGGACCGGCTCAAGGCGGACCGCGACCGGATCGCCCAACAACTCAATCTGGACCCGACCCTCATCGCCAACCGCTCACAGCTTGCCCAGATCGCGCGCGAACCCGAACGGCTCGACAACATCCTGTTGCCCTGGCAGGCCGACCTGCTCCGCAACGAGCCTGCGCTCAAGAATGGCGGCGATCCGGAGCAGATGCGCTGACGATTCTCATGCCCGAGCCTCCGCGACCCATGGAGTCCAGTCGTCGCCAGTTCATCGTCACGTGCGGTTCCGCCGGTCTGCTCGGAACACTTGCGGCGAAATCCGGAGCCAGTGTCTTCACGGGCACTGTATCCGCTCCCGCCATGACTCTGCCCGCTCTGCCATCGTCGATTGACATTCAGCCGATCATCACTGCGGCGCTCGCCACCCTGCAGGCCGCGAAGCTCGCTCCCGGACGCTTCACGCGCTGGCTGGGCGACGAGCGGACGAAACGGCCCGGCGGAGCGGAGGCCAACACCTACGGCTGCGTCGCTGCGGCGAACATCCTCTATGCGACCGGCTGTTTTCCGCGCAGCGCGGATGAGCGCACCGCATTCGTCCAAACCATCCAGTCGAATCAATCGGCGGAAACAGGACTCTTCTCGGACACGACGCACAACACGTTTCATGCCACGGCCAACTGCACGGCTGCGCTGGACCTCTTCGATGCCCGGCCGCTGCATCCATTACGGGGCCTGGCCTACCTGCTCGAACCGAATGGAATCGAGACGTTGCTCGACGGACTCGACTGGCTCAAGAAACCGTGGCCCGAGGCGCACCGCGGTGCGGGCTCGTTCGCCGCGCTGTTCAACGCGGGCGAGGCGCCACCGGAGTGGCAGGACCGCTATTTCGCCTGGCTGTGGGAGCAACAGGATCCGACGACTGGACTGTGGCGGAAGGGTTGCCAGCCGCACGACGGTGTCGCCGGAAGCGCGCCATTCTTCCACCATCTCGCGAGCAGCTTCCACTACGTTTTCAACCACGTGGCGGCGCACCGGCCCCTGCGTTTTCCGGCGGCGATGATCGATTCCGCGCTTCGCGTCCGGCGCGAGAAATTGCAGGAGCTCGGAACTGGTCCCGGATTCTCCGAGATCGACTGGGCATACTGTCTCACCCGTCCGCTGCGTCAATGCGGTCACCGTTTCGACGAGGTTCGCGCGGAATTGCAGGACTTCGCTGCGGACTACTCGCGGGCGCTGCTTGCGCGCGTTGCCAAAGAGGCGGTACCGTTTCCGGACCTGCACACGCTCAACGGCACGATCGCGGCCTTCGCGGAACTGCAGCAGTTCCTTCCCGGCATGCTCCGCACCGAGCGCCCGCTTCGCCTCATCCTCGACCGGCGGCCGTTCATCTGATTCAAACAGCCTTGCGCGGAGGTCGATTTGGGCGAGCCTGAAGCACGTGCCCGCCGAGTCCGCCAACATCGCGCGCCATTTGCCCTTGATGGCCGCGCTCCAGCCAGACCGTCCTGCGGTGAAGATTCCCCGCGGACGGACACGGGCCGGCGATATCGATTACCTGACGCTCAGTTATGCCGAATTGGATTTCGAAGTTGATGCTTGGCGCGCGCGGCTCATTGCCCGCGGTGTCCGGCCGGGAGACCGGGTGCTCGTGATGGTCCGGCAGGGGCTGCCGTTGATTGCTGCGGCCTTTGCGCTATTTGAGCTCGGAGCCATTCCGGTGGTGATCGATCCCGGCATGGGCCTGCGTAACTTTCTGGCCTGCGTATCACGATCCCAACCGCGCGCCCTTCTCGGCATCCCGTTCGCCCAGATCGTCAGCAGGATCTTTCGGCCTTCATTTCGCAGCGTCCAGGTGCGGGTTCGTGCCAGCGGCTCGGTGACATCACGGCTCACTGCCCAGACGGCGGAGATTGGAAATCGGAAATCGGAAATGACGGAGAGCTCCGCCGGCGCGCTTGCGGCAATTCTGTTTACGAGCGGCTCGACCGGCGCGCCCAAGGGTGTGTGTTACGAACACGGCATGTTTGACGCCCAGGTGCGGCTTGTCCGTGAGACGTACGGCATTGAACCGGGCGAAATCGATCTCCCGCTGCTTCCACTTTTCGCGCTTTTCGGGCCGGCTCTTGGCATGACGACGATCGTGTCCGAACTCGATCCCAGCCGGCCCGCTGCGGCTGATCCGGAGAAGATCGTCCGTGCCATCCGCCAGGAAAGAGTCACCAATTCATTCGGTTCACCGACGCTCTGGGGCAAGGTTGCGGACTATTGCCTGGGGCACCGGATTGCGCTTCCAAGCCTGCGCCGGGTGCTGTGCGCGGGCGCGCCCGTGCCGGCGTCGCTTTGGACCAAAGCGCCACGGTTCATTCCTGGCGGCAAACTGCACAGCCCTTATGGCGCGACTGAGGTCCTGCCGGTCAGCACGGTGACCGGGGATGAGATTGACGCGGCATCGACGAGCGGAGCCTGTGTCGGCAGGCCGCTGCCCGACAACCGGGTGAAGATCATCGCGATTGACGATCGCCCGCTCGCGAGCCTGGCCGACGCACGCGAGCTGCCGGCGGGCGAGATCGGCGAGATCATTGTCACAGGACCCACGGTAACCCGGGAATACGATCAGCTTCCGGTAGCCACGCTTCGCGCCAAAATCCAAGCCCCAAACTCCAAATCCCAAGGGAACACGAATTTGCCAGACGCTCTTGGAACTTGGAACTTGAAACTTGGAACTTCCGCTCCGTCAGGCGCGGTCTGGCATCGAATGGGGGATGCCGGCTATCTTGATGCTGACGGCCGGCTCTGGTTCTGCGGACGGGTTGCGGAGCGGGTGGAAACGGCGGACGGGACAATGTTCACGGAGCCATGCGAGCAGGTCTTCCGCGCCCATCCGTTGGTTGCCCGATGCGCGCTGATCGGTCTCGGTGCCCGGGGCAGGCAAACGCCCGCCATCGTCATCGAGGCAAGGCCCGGCGCCTCGACGCGTTCGGTTGCAAGCCGGCTCGAGTGGGTCCGTTCCCTGGGTGAACTCGCGCGCGGTCACCCGCGAACGGCTGGAATCCGACACTTTTACTTTCACCCTCATTTTCCGGTGGACGTACGCCATAACGCAAAGATCCACCGCCTCGCGCTCGCAAACTGGGCGGCGACTGCCCCGGCGATGGAAGTAACAGGTGACAAGTAACAAGTGACAAGTGGCTGCCGGAATACTAGCGCTTTACTGTTTTGGCACTTGAAACGTGTAACGTGAAACTTGGCCCGGCTCTGGTGACCGGCGGCACCGGTTTTCTCGGCCGCCATCTCGTCGACCGGCTGCTCGCCGACGGGCGTGAAGTGGCGGTGCTCGCGCGGCGGCCGGCACCCGAGCTTTCCGCGCGGGGTGTGCGGGTCATCACGGCAGACCTGACCGACGACGAAGCGGTGCGCTCGGCTTGTCGGGGCATCGAAACGGTTTTTCACGTTGCCGCCAAGGTCGGCGTTTGGGGACGTTATCGTGAGTTTTTCCGGACAAACGTGCTCGGCACGCGCGCCGTTCTCACCGCCTGCCGCACCCACGGTGTGCTCCGGTTCGTCTACACGAGCACACCAAGTGTCGTGTACCACGGAGGCGACCTCGCCGGCGCCAACGAATCGCTGCCGCTGACGACCCGTTGTCCAGCCGCCTATCCGCTGACCAAGGCGCTCGCCGAAGGAGACGTTCTCGCCGCCAATTCGCCGGACCTGCGGACCATCGCCCTTCGCCCGCACCTGATCTGGGGAGCGGGCGACCCGCATCTCGTGCCCCGCGTCGTCGCCCAGGCGCGCGCCGGCCGCCTCCGCATCGTCGGTTCGGGCCGCAATCGCGTCGACATGGTCCATGTCCACAATGCCGTCGATGCGCACCTGCTGGCCGAGCTGGCGCTCAGTGGCGATCAAACTCCAAATCCCAAGTTCCAAATCCCAAATCCCAAAACTCAAAATTCTAAACTCAAAACTCAAAACCCTGAACCCATGGCCCAGGATTCTCCACCCTCGTCGGCACCAGAGCTTTGTAACGTAATACGTGACAAAGCGCCGCAGCCCGCGGCGGCGGGGAAGGCGTACTTCATCACGAACGGCGAGCCTGTGGTGCTTTGGGACTGGATCAACGATCTGCTGCGCGCGCTCGAAATTTCCCCGGTGACGAGGCGCATTCCGTTGGGCGCAGCCGTCGCGATTGGGGGAGCCTGCGAGGCATTGTGGCGGTTGCTCCCGCTGGCCGGCGAGCCGCCGATGACACGCTTCGTCGCCAGGGAGCTTGCAACCGAGCATTGGTTCGACATCGGCGCCGCGCGCCGCGACCTGGGTTACGAGCCGCGCGTGACGATGGCAGAAGGCACGGCGGAACTGGTTGCCCGCCTAAGGGAAGGTACCGGGATCGCCAATCCCTGATTTCTTACTCCTGTGAGATGGTTTGGTTTTGGTTCTGGTTCTTCTACGTCAGGAAATGTTCAAGCGAAGGCGGTCGGCCCTCTCCGCGAACCCTACTTCGCGAACAGCTCCGCGAGCGTATCGAGCACGGAGTCGGCTGCTTCGGCGTCGAGCTGACCGAGCCGTTTCACGAGCCGGGTCTTGTCCAAGCCGTCGGCGCATCCTCGTGCACCAGGTGGTCGTCTCGTGCTGCAGCCATTTGTCCGAACGCGTCAGCCCAACCGGCGCGCGCAGCCTTGACCGACCTCAGGATCAGCGCGCCACCCTTGGCCTGTAAATCAACCTCATCCCCAAAGCCGCAATGTTCGATCATTGCCTTGGGAATGCGGATCCCGCGCGAATTTCCGATGGGGACAATCTTCGTCAGCATGGGTACAAAGCAATTACTCCGTTGTTCTTTTCAACGGGATTCCACCGTTGCCGCGACCCTGTTGATCGGTTCGGCGGCCTGAAACAAGAATCCGATATCGGCTGCAACCTTGAGGAATGGGACTCGGACGGACCCCATCGTCTCTTTTGGCAACTCCCTCAAGCCCGCTGCCGCACCGCTTCGAACAGCGTCACAATCGTGGCCATCGCGACGTTGAGCGAATCGGCCTGGCCGGCCATCGGGATGCGCACAAGCAGGTCGCTCTCCTTCAACCAGAACTCGCTCAGACCGTACTGCTCGCTGCCCATGACGATTGCGACGGGCCCGCGCAGATCCGAATCGGTGTAGAGCGCCTGGGCCGCCGGGGTCGTCGCAATGGCGCGGATACCGTGTTTGCGCAGCCAGCCTCTCACTTCGGCGCTTCCAGCGACGACAACGGGCATTGAAAACAGCACTCCCGTCGACGATCGGACGACATTCGGGTTGAAAATATCCGTCACCGGATCGCAGACGATCACCGCGCCGGCGCCCGCGGCGTCCGCGCTGCGGAGGATCGTGCCGAGATTGCCGGGCTTTTCGATCGCCTCGACGACCAGGAGGAGGGGTTGCTTCGCAGCATCCCCATTTTCCGAAGCCGTGTGCGGTTCCGCAGAAGGATTGCCTCCTGGCTCCGGCGGTGCCTGGAGACGCGACGCCCCCGTCGCGTTCTGAGCCGGCGTGTGCGACGATGGCGTCGCACGTCCAGCCAGAATCGGATCCAGATCTGCGAGCGTTCGCTTCCACTGTGGCGCGACCGCCAGAATCCCGTCCGGCCGGTCGCGATAGGAAACCTTGGCGAACGCCTCCTTCGACAACTCGAAAATCTGTGCTCCTGTTTCCCTTGCCGTATCGATCAGGGCGGGTTCGTTCCCACCCAGAAACCAGTCCGGGCCATAGTAAAACTCCACAGGCTTCACGCCGGCTTCGAGCGCCCGTTTCACCTCTCGGTAGCCCTCGACGAGGAACAGTCCAGCCTCGTCGCGCGGGCGCCGGTCGCGCAGCTTCACGAGCTGTTTTACCCGGGGATTCTGCAGGCTGGTGATCGTTTCCGTGGGCACGAACAGAAGATCACCACAAAACACACGAAGAACACGAAAGAAAAATCGCTTCGTATTCGGTTGATCCGTGTGTTCTGTGTCTTCCGTGGGCCGCAAGAAGTTCAACGAGCAACCGTTTGCCTATCACCAGGAGATCGAGCTGGAGATCACCACGCTGACCAATCTCGGCGTCGGCCTTGGCCGCGTGCAGATCGCTGGGGCATTGCCTCCTGGAACTTGTGACCCGGAGCTTTCGCCGGCGCGCGCCGGCGGCTGGGTTGTCATGGTGCCGTTCGCGCTGCCCGGCGAGCGGGTGCGTGCCCGTGTCTTCCGCAATCATCCGAACTTTTCCGAGGCCGACCTGGTCGCGGTGCTGACGCCGTCGCCGGACCGCGTTGCGGCGCCACGCTGCCCTTTGTTCGGCCGCTGCGGCGGCTGTCAGTATCAGAATCTTAACTACGCGGAGCAGCTGCGATGGAAACGGCGCCAGGTGGCCGAGCTGCTGCACCACCTGGCCGGAATCGAGTTCGCCGTCGCCCCGGTCATCCCTTCCCCGCGCGAATTCGGGTATCGTTCGAAGATCACCCCGCACTTCTCGCCGCTGCGGCGGCTCGAAGAAGCACCAAGAACCAAGGATCAGGTTCCAAGTTCGGGAATCCCAGATTCCAGATCCCAAACTCCAGGCAAAGACCCGGTGCCATCGGAGCCCCTCGGCCAACGCTCAGAACTTAGGGCACTGAACGCTGAACCCAGAGCTCCGAACTCTGAACTCAAAACCCAAAACCCAGAACCCAAAACCCAGCCCCCGCCCTCCGTCGCGGCGACGGATTTCCCGATCGGGTTTCTCAGGCAGGGGTCGCGGCACGAGATTGTCGATGTGCCCCGTTGCGAGATCGCGACCGAGGCCATCAACCTCCGGCTGGCCGAGGTGCGGGCGGACATCCGGGCGCGGCGAGAATCGTTCAAACGCGACGGGACGCTGCTGCTTCGCGATGCGGTCGAGGGCGTGACGACGGACTACGGCGCAATCATTACGGAAGAAATCGCTATAGGCGGCCTCGCGGAAGCCGGTTCTCCGGGGTCGGCGCCCTTGCGCCTGCGTTTCCTCTCCCGCGATTTCTTTCAGAACAATCCGTTCATCCTGCCGGCTTTTGCCGCTTACGTGCGGGATCAGGCGGTCTGCGGCGGCGCACATTTCCTGATCGACGCCTATTGCGGCAGCGGATTGTTCGCCTTGGGTGCTGCGGGGCGCTTCACGCGGGTGGCCGGTGTCGAGGTCAGCGAGACCTCGGTGGCCTTCGCGCGGGAGAATGCGTCCGCCAACGGCATTGCGAACGCAGGCTTCCTCGCAGGCGACGCTGCTGCGATTTTTGCAGGGGTCGATTTCCCGCCGGCTGACACGGCGGTCGTGATCGATCCTCCGCGCAAAGGCTGCGACGAATCCTTCCTGAAACAGCTTTTTGTGTTTGGGCCGCGCACCGTCGTCTACGTTTCGTGCGATCCGGCCACGCAAATGCGCGATCTGCGCCAGTTTCTCGCGGCTGGCTATGAGCTCGCGGCCGTGCAGCCGTTCGACCTGTTTCCGCAGACGCGCCACCTCGAGTGCGTGATCACGCTGCGAAAGGCTCCCGCGTTCTAGAATCCATACTGGTCGATGTTGGCTTTTGTGAAGACCAGCGGTTCACCCAGCAGCACCTGCTGGTCGACAATCTGTTTCTGCCCGAGCCGGCCGGCGGAGATCGACTTCGAATGGTCGTCGATCCTGCCCTCGACGAGCTGCACGGCCGCCTGGACCGTCAGATAACCGAGGTCTTCGGGATTCCAGAGGATCACTTCTCCGCATGCCCCGGATTTCACATAGCCGCTCATCGATTTCGGGGTCGAGAGTCCGGTGAGAAACACCCTGCCTGCTGCGTGCGCCTTGATGAGACCCTCCGCGGCGCCGGGCAGCGCCTCCGAGGTGATTGCGAAAATGCCCTGGACATCGGGATACGCCTTGAGCACGTCGATGGTCACCTGGGTCGCGCGTGCCGAATCCTCCTCCGCGGCCTTCGGTGTCGGCGAGAGATTGACCATTTTCGGGTAGGCCTTCTGTCGGTACTTCTCCATCTCGGCCATCCACAGGTTCTGGTTGGCGGCCGTCAATGACCCGGTGATGATCAAATAGCGCGCTTCGGGTCCCACGTTGCGGACCATTGAATCGATGAGCGCCTTGCCGATTGCGGCCGGCGACGCCTGGTTCACAAAAAAGTCGCGCGACCGGGGCTGGGCGTCGGAATCGTACGTGAGGACCTTGATCCCACGCGCCCGGGCCTTCCGGAGCGCGGGTCCGATCGCGTCGGGATCGTTGGGCGCGACGCAGATGGCCGCGAATTTCTGCGCGATCCACGTCTCGACAAGCGCTGCCTGTTTTGCGGGATCGTTCGTCACCGGCCCGTCGAACACCAGGTCGACGCCAAGCTCCTTGCCGGCGGCGACTGCACCGCGGCCCATCGCGTTGGAATAGTCGATACCCATGATCTTGGGCATGACGCCGATCTTGGGGGCGCCGACGGCCGTAAGCGACCCGAGCAGCGCCGTCGCGAGAGAAAAGAGTTTCATTGGAAGCAGCGAAACGAAAACGCCCCACGGTGTCGACTTCAACGCTCGGATCGCGCGGCCCAGGCCTCGTTGAGCGCAGCGATGAGCACCAGAAGCACCCCGACGACGACGGTCTGGTCCTGCTGTGGCACCGAGTTCATATCCAGGCCGTAGCGGAGCAATCCCAGCAGGACCAGCCCGAGAAACGTGCCCACGACGGAGCCGGCGCCTCCCGTGATTCGCGTCCCGCCGAGCACGACAACGGCAATCACATCGAGCTCCAGGCCCTGGGCCGCGCCGGGATGCGCTGTCGCGAACCGGGCCGTCCAGAGCACCGCCGCCAGGCCGCAGGCAAGCCCGCTCATTCCGTAGATCGCAAACCGCGTCCGCGCCGGCGAGATTCCGGCGAAACGCGCGGCGCCGGCGTTTTCGCCCAGCTGCCGTGCGTGGCGCCCAATTGTGTGGCGGTGAAACAGCACCGCACCCGCCGCCGTCCAGCCAAGCAGAATCAAAAGCGACCAGGGCATTCCCCACCGGACGCCAAACGACAGGGCGCCGGTGCTGCCCCAGTCGGTGAACGACTCGGGCCAGTCGCTGATTGGCCGGGCTCCGGTGATGCCGAAGGCAAGTCCGCGGTAGAGCGCAAGCGTCGCCAGTGTGACAACCAGTGCAGGCAGTCGCAGCAACTGGATGGCAGCCGCGTTCAGGAGGCCGCCGATCATGCCCGTCGCCAGCGCGACGGCGATCACTGCCGGCAACGACCATCCTGCGCGCGTGTGCAACACCCCCGCGACAATCCCTGCGAGCGCCAGCAGCGATCCGACGGACAGATCGATGCCTCCGGAGGCGATGATAAACGTCATTGGCACGGCGATCAGTCCGGTTTCCACCCAGTAACGCGTGCGATCCGCAAAATTGACCGGATCGAGAAAGCCAGGCTTTGCGAAGCCGAAACCGGCGGCGACTCCGATGATCATCAGCAGAAGCAACGCTTCGCGGCCAAAGACGTGAGGCCACCGTTTCATCGCTCCGCGCCCTCCGTTTTGCGGTGAAACCAGCCGTCAAGCGCAGCGGCTGCGAGGATCAAAGCCCCGACAAAGACACCCTGCCAGGTGGCGCTGATTCTCAGGAGGACGAGCGCGTTGTAGACGACGGCGATGAGCACCGAACCGGCCACGACGCCGAGCGCGCCGCCCCGCCCGCCGGTCACCGCACAGCCGCCGATCACGGCCGCGGCCACCACCTGCAGCTCAAAACCCGTTCCGGTATTCGACTGGATCTTCCCGTAATACGCGCCCCACAACACGGATGTCAGTCCCACCAGCGCCCCGCCGATTGCGAAGGCGACGGATCGCACCGCCTGCGGCCGGAGTCCTGCGAGCGCCGCGGCTTTCTCGGAACCGCCAACCGCGTAAAGCCTCCTGCCAAGCAAGGTGCGGTTTAGGAACCACGCGTTTGCAGCGTGCACGCCGGCGGCGCACCAGACCACCTTGGGAATTCCCACCCAGGTCCCGTCGGCAATTGCGCGGAAGGCATCCGGCAGGTTCATGACCTCGTAGCCGCCGGTGAAGCGCAGCATCAACCCGCGGTAAACGTAGATGCCGGCCAGCGTCACCACGATCGGATGGATGCCACCGCCGTAGGACACGGTGGCGTTGAGCAGGCCCAAAAACGCGCCCAGGCAGGCTCCGATCGCGATCACCAGGAGCGGCGGCAGGCCGTGCAGCGCGGTCGTGCAGGCAAGCGCGCCCACGAGTCCCAGCATCGAGCCGACAGAAATGTCGATGCCTCCCGCAATCAGCACCTGGGCCGTTCCCGCCGCCGCGATCGAGACGAGCGACGCCGATGCGAGGATGTCCAGCAGGTTGGCCGTAGAGGCGAATTCGCGACCGCACAAAAGGGTAATCACGCCGGCCAGCACGGCCAGCGCGCCGAAGGCCCCGAGCTCGCGCGCCGCCACGGCAAAGCGCGCTCCAGCGGACGCGCTGCGCTGAGCCCTGCCGCCCTGTCGTTCCGCGCTCTTCTCCCGGGGAAATGCGGCCTCGACCACCGCGGTTTCCGTCGCCGCGACGCCGGCGAATTCACCGCCGACCGTTCCCTCGCGCAGCACGCAGACGCGGTGGCTGAGTGCGAGCACTTCCGGCAGATCGGATGAGATCAACAGGACGGCCTTGCCCAGCCCGGCGAGGCGGCGGATCTCGTCATGGATCTCCTCCTTCGCGCCGATATCGACGCCGCGCGTCGGCTCGTCGAAGAGCAGCACCGAGGGATCGGGTCCCAGCCAGCGGCCCAGCAGGAGCTTTTGCTGGTTGCCGCCCGAAAGGGTCGCGACCGGCTGCTCGATCCTGCGAAAACGCGTGCCCATGCGGCGGGCAAGATCGTCGGCGCAGCGGCGCTCCCGGGCGACGGAGAAGAAACCGGCGAAACCGAGGCGCGCGAGCCATGGAGCCGTTACATTCTCCCGGCACGAATGCGTGGGAAAAATACCTTCGGTGCGGCGGTCCTCCGGCACCAGCACGACTCCGGCAGCCAGCGCCTGTGCCGGCCCGGCCGGTCGAAAAGGCTTTCCGCGCAGCATGATGCTTCCGCGACAGGCCCGCAGTCCGACCACGGCCTCGGCAAGCTCAGAACGCCCCGCGCCAACCAAGCCGTACAATCCGACGATCTCACCGGCGTGCAGATCGAGGCTCACGTCGTGAAACCGGCCTTGTTCGTCCGTCACGCTCTTGATCGCGAGGACGACTTCGTGCGGAATGGCGCCGGCCGGCGTTCGGCTGGCGCCCGGTGCCCGGCCGACCATTGCTGAAATGAGGCGGTCACGATCAAATTCCCCTCGCGGCCCGGCCGCCGCGATGCGGCCGTCGCGCAACACTGTGATCTGATCCGCCAGCCGCAGCACTTCCTCGAGCCGGTGGCTCACATAGACGATGGCGGTGCCCGCCTGTTTCAAGCGCAGCAGTTGTGCAAACAGATGCTCGGATTCGCGCGCGGACAGGGAGGCGGTCGGTTCGTCGAGGAACAGCAGCCTCGAGCGCCGGGCCACACACGCGGCGATCTCCGCCATCATGCGCTGGCCGAGGCCGAGGCGGATGGCGGGTGTCTCGACCGGCAAATCGAGTTCCATGGCGCCCAGCTCCTCGCGCGCGCCGGCGCGAACCCGCCGCCAGTCGATCCACCACCAGCGGCCGGCCATCGTGCCCTCCGCATGCATCAGATTCTCCGCCAAAGATAGCTCCGGAAAGAATTCCGCCTCCTGGTGGACTGCGCGGATTCCGAGCTGCCGCGCGTGACGCGGATTCTGAAGGACGACAGGATTCCCTTCCAGGAGCAACCGCCCCGAGTCGGCTGAAATCACGCCCGTGCAGCAACGGATCAACGTGCTCTTGCCTGCGCCGTTCTCTCCGACGAGCGCGTGGATTTCGCCGGCCTGAAACGCCAGCGACACGTCGTCCAGGGCGCGCGATCCGCCAAACGCCTTGGAAAGACGATCGATGGCAAGCAGCGGGGCGGGTGCGGACATGCGGGCAGAAGTGCAATTTGACGGAATAGCGCCGCATTGTAGCCGGCCTCGCTGAGGCCGGGCCGGGGTCAACGACCCCGGCTACAGGGCACTTCTTCCTGCACTGCGTGGAACGCGTCTTACCGCGTCGGTTGCTTGGTCCCGGCTTAGCGTTTGCTCAGAACCTTGCGCTCGTACGTCTGGACTTCCTGGAGCCATGCGGCTCCGACCGGCACGTTCTTGCGGCGGCAATACTCGTCCCAAACCGCAGGGAACGGCAGCGTCTTCGCCTCTTCCATGAGCGCAAGGCGCGCGGTGTGATCGCCGGCCGCCTCGGCAGTGCGCAGCGCCTTGGTCGGTTCGAGCATTGCCACGAGCAGGCACTTCAGGGCGTTGCGGGAGCCGATCGTCCAGGCCGCGACGCGGTTGATGCTCGCGTCAAAATAGTCGAGGCCGATGTGCGTCCGGGGGAGGAAGCCGCCCCGCACAACCTCTTCCATGATTGCGCGGGTCGGATCGTCGAAGAGCACGACGTGGTCGCTGTCCCAGCGGACGCCGCGGCTCACGTGAAGCAGGATCTCCGGCACGAACTCAAGCACCGAGGAGATCTTGTCGGCGAGTGACTCGGTGGGGTGGTAATGCCCCGCGTCGAGGCAGTAGAGCTTCTGGTTCTTGACTGCGTATCCGAGGTAGAACTCGTGCGAGCCCACGGTGTAGGACTCGACGCCGATGCCGTAGAGCTTGCTCTCGATCGCGTCCAGATTGTGCTTCGGATTGAGCTTCTCGGCGAACACCGCATCGAGCGCCTTTTCGAGGCGTTCGCGCGGGCTCTTGCGGTCGGCCGGAATGTCCTTGTAGCCGTCCGGAATCCAGACGTTCGTCACGCAGGTCGTGCCGAGCTGCTTTCCGATGGCGGCGCCGATCCGGCGGCTCGCCGCGCAGTGCTCGATCCAGAATTGCCGCACGGCTGCGTCCGGATGGGAGAGCGTGAATCCGCCGTCCGCCAGGGGATGCGCGAAGCAGGTGGGATTGAAATCCATGCCGAGTCCGAGGCCCTTCGCCCAGTCGATCCAGCTCTGGAAATGCGCCACGGTGTAGGCATTGCGCTCGACCTTCTTTCCGCCGAGATCGGCGTAGCAGGCGTGGAGATTGATCCGATGCTTGCCGGGGACCAGCGACAGGGCCTTCTCGAAATCGGCGCGCAGTTCATCGATCGTCCGGGCCTTGCCGGGATAATTGCCAGTGGCCTGGATGCCGCCGCCTGAGAGCACGGCATTTGGCTTCTCGAATCCGCCGACATCGTCGCCCTGCCAGCAATGGAGGGAGATCGGCGTGCGCTCAAGCGCTGTGAACACTGCCTCGGTATCGACTCCGACGGCGGCATAGCTATCGCGGGCGAATGAATATGGGGTGGAGGGCATGGATTGTGATGGAGTTTAGAATCGAACTGAAGCGAAGGGAATCTGGGGAGAACCTGTCACAATCAATTGGATCGGGATCCGGGTGAATTGACAATTCTACAGAAAGCATCCCTGCGCTCCAGTCGTTGAACGGAAGATCTTTCCAAGCGAGTGCCGGGCAATGCGGTCCGTTTCCGGGTGCTGTGTCAATGCAACCGTGATTCGTAACGTCAGACAGGGTTGCCCCTGGCCTGGATGCTTCCGGGGCGGCAGTGTGCAAAACGCGGCTTTGCTTCGGTGTGGCGATGGATAGCGTCTGCTCGGCCATGCCGGAGATCGTCCTCGCCACACTCAAAGCCCGCTACATTCACGCCTCGTTCGGCCTGCGCTGTCTGCGCGCGAATCTGGGCGATCTGCGTAAGCGGTCGGCGCTGGCCGAGTTCACGATCGACCAACGTCCGCTCGAGGTTGCCGAGGCGATTCTTGCATTGCAGCCGCGGATTCTCGGTTTGGGGGTTTACATCTGGAACGTCGCCCCGATGACCGAACTGGTCGCCCTGCTGAAGCGGCTGCGCCCGGAGCTGATCATCATCTTGGGCGGGCCCGAGGTCAGCTACGAATACGAGCAACAGGAGATTGTTCGCCTGGCCGACCACGTCGTGACTGGCGAGGCGGACCTGGTGTTTCCGGAGGTGTGCCGGCAGATCCTCGAGGGCTGCCTGCCGGCGCAGAAGGTGATCCCGGCTCCGCCGCCGGATCTCGCGAATGTCGCGCTGCCCTACGAGGAATACAACGCCGACGACATCGCGCACCGTTTGATTTATGTCGAGGCCTCGCGCGGCTGCCCGTTCGAGTGCGAGTTCTGTCTGTCTTCGCTCGACATTCCGGTGCGCGCGTTTCCCCTCGATCCGTTCCTTGCGGCGATGGAGGGCCTGCTTGCGCGGGGCGTCAGGCATTTCAAGTTTGTCGACCGCACGTTCAATCTCCACCTCGATGCCAGTCGCCGGATTCTGGAGTTCTTCCTCGCGCGGTTGAGCCCGGGGCTGTTCCTGCATTTCGAAATGATTCCTGACCGGATGCCTGCGGGGCTACGGGAGCTGATCTGCCGTTTTCCGCCCGGCACGCTTCAATTCGAAGTCGGCGTCCAGACCTTCAACCCGGAGGTTGCGGCGGCGATCCATCGCCGACAGGACTACGGGCGGCTGGAAGACAACTTTCGCTTCCTGCGCGAGCACACGGGGGTGCATGTGCACGCGGACCTCATCGCCGGATTGCCCGGGGAGACCGTGGATGGTTTCGCTGCCGGCTTCGACCGCCTCGTGGCGCTTGGGCCCCAGGAAATCCAGGTTGGGCTGCTCAAGCGGCTCCGTGGAACTCCGATTGGGCGCCACGACGCGGAATGGGCGATGGTCTATTCGCCGCTGCCGCCCTACGAACTCCTGCAGAACCGGCTGATCGATTTCGCCACCATGCAGCGGATGCGGCGATTTGCACGCTACTGGGACCTGGTCGGAAACAGCGGCCGCTTCGCCACAACGCTGCCTGAGTTCTGGAGCGGCGGCGCCTCGCCGTTCGCGGAGTTCATGCGGTTCAGCGATTGGTTCTTCGCCCGCGAAGGCCGGCGCCATGGCATCGCGTTGCCGCACCTGATCGGGCAGGTATTCACGTTTCTCACGCAGGAACGAGGGAGGCCGCCGGCCGCGATCGCTGAACGCCTTTTGCGCGACGCTCGCCGCACCGGGCAGCCGGAACTACCCGCCGTTGTCCGCGCGCATCTGCCGGCCGGCGCGCCGATCGCGTCATCCCACGAGCGGCCAGTTCTCAGCCCCACCACCCGCCGGCAGGTGAGGCATCGAGCAGGAAGGGCTTCGTCGGAACCGACGGACGAGAACCTCGAAAACGGGCTCGGTTGAATAGGGAATCGGGATTAAGAATTAGAGTTGTTTTTGGAAACGGCGGGTCTTGAATTCGAACATGGCATGGCGAATCGATGAGTTTTTGGTGCGTGGAGAGATCGACAACCGCGCTCGCGGGCGAGTGACCGGTAGCCTCTGGTTCACGGGTCGCGCCGAGGCAGTCGAACTCGATCTTGCCGGCAATGCCTGGCGTGACGTCGCGGGCCGGCGGTTGATCTTCGTCAACCCGCAGCCAAAACCGGGGATTCTGGAAGGGTTGCGGGGAAGACAGAGCGGAGTCGTCGGCGACATCACGGCTTCGCGCAAGGTCAGGGTGCCGGAGATTCCGCTCGAGCAGATCGGTGAGTATTACGCCGCGCGCAAGCCGTTCCCCTGGCATTGGGGTAACAGCCTGTATCTCGAGTGGTTCAGCGTGGCCAACGGCCGCGTGGTGATCGAGTCAGCTGCCTACGAACTGTCTGTCGTTGGGGAGACTGCCTGGGAGATGAATGTGGATGAGGAGCGGATTCAGCAGCAGGCCAATGGCGAGGCGATGGCGCGATTTATGGAGCGACTTGGCAAGGCGGTGGCCGAGGAAGCTGCCGGCGAACTGGAGGCGCTGGAGGAAGCGGACCGAAAGCACCCGCTCGCCGAGCGCGCGTCCGAGCTCTTCGTGCGGCTGCACGAGGACGTCGACGACCACAGTTGGGTGCCAAACGAGGCCAGCTCGGAACACCCGGTCGCGGAGCTCGTGACAACGGTCATGCAGGCAGCCGCGAAGCTCGCTGGCTCCCTCAATGTGAGGGACTATCCACCTCCGGCCCGGTTTTGTGGGCACACGATCGCGCGCCTGAAGCGTGCGGCGGGCTATCTCAACGACGCCCAACTCGCGGTTGATGCTTGTCAAGAACAGGAGTTGACGGATTCCGCCTGGCTGGCAGAGGTCCGGCGCGAAATCGCCACGCTGAAGGCGGAGACGGATCGACTCATCGGCGAACTGCGCGAACGGCTGGAGCGCGGATGGGATTGAGTGCCGATCACCGGTTGGTGGCCATTGTACTCTCCAACTTGGTGAGTTCGTTATGTCGTGGCTGACTGCGGTCTACCGGGGTTCCGTACCCTCGGCAAGTATTGTGAGGTAGCCCTTGTAGGCGAAGACGCGGTTGCGCGCGCCGCCGGTCTTCTCCTCGACGATGCCGAGGTCGACCAGCCGGCTGAACGCTGAATTCACTGTGACAAACGTCGGCGGGTCTTTGAGAAGTGATCGCGCACGTTTTACCGAAAGCATCGGCTGCCGTTGCAGCAGCTCATGCACGCGCGCGACCGAGGGGGCGGCGCCGGCCTCGACTATGCGGCGCTGGTTTTCCTGGAAGAGACGGAGTATCCGCCGCGCCGTGTCCGCAGCCTGATCGGCCGTGGCGGCCACTCCTTGGAAGAAAAAGGCCAGCCACTCCTCCCAGGCGCCTTCCGTGCGCACGCGCTGGAGTAACTCGTAGTACTCCTTGCGGTGCTGCTTGAGGAAGAGGCTGAGGTAGAGCAGCGGCTGCTGCAGCACGCCTTCGTGGCAGAGCAGAAAGGTGATGAGCAAACGCCCAATGCGGCCATTTCCGTCGAGAAACGGATGGATAGACTCGAACTGGACGTGACTCAGCGCGGCTTTGAGCAGCGGAGGGGTTTGGACGGGATCGGTGTGCAGGTATTTTTCAAGCGCGCCCATGCACTCGATGACTTGGTCTGGCGGAGGCGGTACAAACCGGGCGTTTCCGGGGCGAGTGCCACCGATCCAATTCTGGGAGGTCCGGAACTCGCCCGGTTGTTTCTGGCTGCCGCGACCTTTGGCGAGCAGCACGCCGTGGATCTCGCGGATCAAACGGAGCGAAATGGGAAAGCCTTCACGCAAGCGCTTTAGACCATGCTCCATGGCCGCCACGTAGTTCGAAACTTCGATGACATCGTCGCTCGGCACACCGGGCACCTCCTCGGTTTCAAACAGCAACAACTCGTCGAGCGAGGATTGGGTTCCTTCGATCTGCGAGGAGAGCACGGCCTCCTTGCGGATGTACGTGTAGAGGAACTGGCTGACGTCCGGCAAAAGAGCGGTCAATCCATCGAGACGACCGACCGCCAGCATCGCCTTTTGTGAAAGCGCCTGGAGAGACGCGTCCCATGCCAACGATGGCTCCGGCGGAAGAGGCTGGGGGACAAAGGCCTTTACGGTTTCGCCCGGGAAAGTAGTCGGAAGGAAATATCCACTCGGCCCACGCATGTTGGCCTTATTTCAGAACGCTGCAAGAACGCCAAGGCTTATTTTAGTATTCAGCCAAAATCTATAATAAGGTTTGGGCTGTTAAAGGGGCCTATAACACTGCTCGGTCGAGCGAACATCCGCTGGGGCGTTTTCAGGGTCTTGCCAGGCGCCCGGGAGGGGAAAAATTATAAATAGTAAGATATTTAGTTGAAAGACAAGAGATCGGAGTTGTTGCTGGGGGAAAAATCTGGTGGCAGCGAAAGAGCCGGGCGAGTAGACCGGCCCGCGAGGTATCGCGCGGGCGTTTCCTGCCGGGACTGGCGGCTGCCACCAGCATCCACCTCCAATGAATACTGACGAAAACAAACCCATCGTTGAGAACAATGGCTGCGCCGACCACGAAACTCCGCGGCCGCCGCCCGAGGCGATGATCCGCCATGGCGGCCCCGGCCTTCTGTCCCCCAATACGACCATCACGAAAGTCACCGCGCAGAACGTCGACGAGTACCTGGCGCAGGTGGCGGCCTGGGAGACCGCTCCGACCATCACGCACCGCGAATGGCTGCAACGGCGCGGATGGCGGTTCCAGACGCCGGAAAAGCTGCACGGGCGGGAGTTGACGGAGGAGCTTTGGCGGCTCATCCGGGCGCTCGCCGCGGGGCGCGTGTTCATCGAACACACCGACCACCTGAACGACGCCGCACTCTACGAGCAGTTGTGGCGCGAGGTGCTCGAAGCCGGGGAGCCGGACATTCCCCGCACGGCGGCCGACACATGGCATTGGGACCTGGCGGAAGCGGCGGGCGACCACGAGGACGAATGGCTGATCTATTATGCGGACGACGTCGAGCGGGAGGAATGGCTGGAGATGTTCCCCGAACTGACCCTGCCGGAGCACCGGGATCCGCCCTACGACCGCGACCGGCTGCTGCCGACATGGAAGTAGGACGCCGCAGATCATTCGGAGCACGTAATCCTGCTTTTGCGGAGGCAGGATAGAGGAAGATAGGGCCTGCGCTGCCCGCTGCGGGAATCTTGGCGATCCTTGACAAGCGCTATCAATGATATCACGGTCCTCTCATGGCTCAACTTCTCGTCCGTGACATCGAACTTTCCGTCGTGAAGCAGCTCCGCAGTCGCGCCGCGGCACAAGGAGTCTCTGTCGAAGAGGCGCACCGCCGGTTGCTCCGTTCCGCGTTGATGGGCAATCACCCCGCGCCCCAGCGGAACTTCATCGAATATCTGCGCAGCATTCCCCGCGGCGAGGCCGTCGAGTTCCCACGGGCTGCCGATCTTCCCCGCCAAGTTGCCTTCTGATGGCCTACCTGCTCGACACCTGCGTCGTATCTGAGCTGCGGAAGCCGCGCTGCGACCAAGGTGTTGCGACCTGGATGTCGGGGATCCAGCCGGACGAAGCATTCCTCAGCGTCCTGACCCTCGGTGAAATCCGCCGGGGCATCGAGCTGCATCGGTCCAAGGATGCCAGGGCGGCCGGCGCGCTCGAACGCTGGCTGCTCGGGCTGGAAGTTCACTATGCGGAGCGAATTCTGCCGGTCACCGCGGTCATCGCGGACCGCTGGGGCCGCCTGTCACTGAACCAGCCGCTTCCCGTTTCGGACGGATTGATCGCGGCGACTGCACTAGAACACAAGCTCACGGTCGTGACGCGCAATGCCGCGGACTTCCAACGCTCCGGCGTGAATACCCTCAATCCATTCTCCTGAACCATTAGCGGCAGAGCACGGCCAGAAGGATGCGGTCGACGCCGACGGCCGGCCGTTTGCGGCGGAGGCGATTGCAACTGAGCGCCGCACTGTCGTCGTAATCCGTCCTTAGCCTTTGTTCTTCGACTTGGGAGATGCGCGGCGCTTCACAGAGTATTTGTCTTTTGGCGTCTCTGCTATGGCGAGTTTCTCATCCGCCGATTGAACCGGGAGCTCTTGTGCGGTTGCCGGCCCAGTTCCGCTGGTGCGCCCATTCTTTGTCGTTGGCCGCATGACCACTTTCGATTCCGCAGGCAGCTCCGATCCAAGCAGTTGCCAGGCCTCCAAACCGAATCCTGCTGCCAATCGATCCACCGTCTCGAGCCAGAGCTGTTTCTTACGTCCCGATTCGATCTGCTGGTAGAACTTGTAGCCGATGCCGGCCGCTTCGGCGAACTGCTCCTGGGTCAGGCCGTGGCGCATTCGCAGTTGGCGCAGGCGCTCGGCGAGCAGGGGGATGGTCACACCTATGATCGTAGGGAGAATATTCTTGACCTAACACCCCATGATCACTGGCGTCGGAACGCCTGTCCTGCATTTACCCCACACCCCATGAATCGTCGGCGTTTGTCGATCTTCACAATCGGCGGTCATATTGGCCGAGGTAAAAGGTCGAGCGTGCTCCCGTCAGATTCGCCCCGCGACAAGCTCGGGGCGAGAGAGCCGATGCGGCTAAAGTTCTTGGACATGTACGGCGTACCGTTACTTCGTCGGCGAGGGGGCGTTTGGCGAACTTGTCAAGAGGTAAGACATGACCCCATTGGCTCGGTCCCTGGCCGAGAAAGCCATCGAACCCGTTTTCAATGGTTCATCAGTGATTCGTAAGATTAGCTCCAATCGCAAAACATATGACATTCGTCAGAGAGGAAATATTGATCGATAGTACGCGTACGATTGGTGTGGCTGTTCCGGCGGCGTCTGCTTCTGCTATTGGTTATTCCGAAAGCGCCCGCCATGGGCAAACCCGTCGAAGCCTTGAAAATCGGTTGGCGCGATCCAGTGAAAATAACTTAGGCACTTCCGCCGCGATTGTCCGAAATGCTCTACTCGCGTGGCGCGGTATGTTGTGCTTCATCGCACTGTCGTCGGTTGCCTTGGCAGGTTTGGCGTTTGGCCAAACTGAACGAACGTTGGTGTTTAGGGGTGGCGGCCTTTTAGGTGTACTCGATTATCCGATTGCTTCTTATCAAGATACCCCCCCACAGCTTGGAACGCCTTACAGTTATCAGGTTCAGAACATTTTTTACCAAGAGAAGGTAACCTATGGAAGTGCATTCGAAGCCGGGATTACTCTCGATTTCGAGATGGCGGACAAGGTCAAGAGAGGACAGACGGGAATCGACGTTTTTCATGTCAGGATCACTCTGAAAGGGAACAATCTCGGAAACGGTTACTATTCAGATATTCCGTCCGGAATAGTGAAGTTGAGCTTTTTCCGGCACAATCTGTTTGGCGATGATGAGCTTCAAGCGCCCGATTTGGCGGTGTCGGCTGGATCCTCGCCTAGAACCAGCAATGATTATTTCACACTTCCTTCGAGCTATACTGGAAGCGATGGCCAACTGAAGTGGACCCCGTCCGTTAGACAGCGGATCGGGTGAAATATGTTAAGATATGGGAGGGGGTTGAGGGGGAGGGGC
>Ga0265323_10000060_pt1 | contig 60364 bp, 45 predicted proteins | sample 41225metaG_FD_193580 | JGI IMG/M metagenome (GOLD analysis project Ga0265323, IMG submission 193580) | Rhizosphere microbial communities from Carex aquatilis grown in University of Washington, Seatle, WA, United States - 4-12-25 metaG | ecosystem: Host-associated > Plants > Roots > Rhizosphere...
GTTATTGATAGTTCATTTACTGAATTTGCGGATGTTCATGGGGCATTAAAGTACTGTTATGCATTCGATACTTTTCATTTGGTCAAACCACCTTTCCTGAAATTGAATGCAATTTTATCGGATTATAATGGATTTAATGTTTCATGTAATGGTTCAGACGATGGTTTTATCCATACAAAATTGATTAGTGAATTTAGTGGATATAAACCATATAATTATTACTGGCAGAAAAAAGATGGAATAGATTTAAACTTCCCTGATACTACAAGTTATATAAATGGACTTTTAACAGGAATATATAATCTCAGAGTATCATATGGAAATAGTTGTGAAAAAGATTCGGTTATTAATCTCAATGACGAACCCGATTCAATAAAAATAACAAATATTCTTAGCAATTTCAATGGAAAGAATCTACGCTGTTTTGGTGATTCCAGTGGACATGATTCGCTTACTGTAAATGGTGGAGCAGGAACCTATTTCTGGTACTTTAATAGTGATACCAATAATACTTATTCAATTTTCAAATACCCGGCTAATCTGAAGGCTTCAACATATGTTTTGGTTATTGAGGATATAAATAAATGCAAAACATTTGATACTATATCTTTAAAGTCTGCAGATAAATTAGAGAGTTTTGCATTTGGAAAAAATTTAACCTGTTATAATGCCAATAATGGATGGGCTTATGATAGTGTTTCAGGTGGTTTAAAACCTTATATTTACCTATGGTCCACTTCGGAAACTACCGATACTATTTATCACCTGTCTGAAAAGGAATATTCAGTTATTACATTTGATAAAAATGGATGTTCAGATACAACTTCTGTTACTCTTTCAGAACCGGGTAATCTGACAGTTACATTACAGAAAGACACTCTTTATAATGGAAGGGATATTAGTTGTTTTAAAGGTTCTGATGGAAAAATTTCAGTAATTGTTACAGGTGGTACCCGGCCGTATACTTATTATTGGAATATGTCCCCATCTAATTCTGATACTGTATTTTCCGGTCTACCTTTCGGTAATTATAAAGTATTGGTTATAGATGTGGATACATGTAGGGGAAAAGATTCAATTAAATTAAATCAACCACCAAAGCTTACTATAGATATTAAGAAAAAGGACATTACCTGTTACGATAGTATTAATGGGAAAGCTACGGTTATCATCAACGGAGGAACCCACCCATACACATACAGATGGACAGATGGACAGTCCGATAGTTTAGCTTTGAAGATTAAACCTGGTATAGATTCAGTTTATGTCCAGGATGTCAATGGATGTGCTATTGATTCTGCTATAAATATAAAACGACCGGATGCGCTGAAAGCAAAACAATTGGATGTTAAAATGCCATATTGTCCGGATACTCCAGATGGTATTATTAAAGTAACTGCCGAAGGGGGAACTTTGCCCTATTTGTTTAACTGGTCAAATAGAGTTTCCGGAACCGAATTAGATACATTACATCAGGGAGAATATATTCTTACCTTGACCGATTCAAATAGTTGTCAGATGATTGATACTTTTGTCCTTAAAGCTGCACATGGGGCCTGTCTGGATATACCCAAAGCATTCTCACCAAATGGTGACGGCTTAAATGATACCTGGAATATACTCGCCGGGAATCCTAATTCCCCGAAAAGTTTAGGTGATTTATACCCGAATGTGGTAATTGACGTTTACAATCGTTGGGGTGAGTTAATTTATAAATCTGAAAGAGGTTATAAACATGAATGGAACGGTACAAGTAAGGGGCGTGTTTTACCTATGGATTCGTATTATTATTCAATTGATTTAGGTAATGGAAATGAAAAATTTGTTGGAATTATTTCTATAATTAGGTAATCCTGGATGAAAATATTTTTAAATACTTATTTTTTAATACTTTATGTTTAAACGACTTGTCATAATATTCATTTCAGCATGTATATTCTTAACAGGTCGTTCCCAGCAACTTCCTTTATATAGCCAATATATGATGAATGCATTTATTCTCAATTCCGCAATGGCAGGGTATGAAGGATATACTTCATTTAACCTGATATCCAGACAACAATGGTTGGGAATAGATAATGCGCCCAGAACTTTTTCTCTTTCAATCGAAACACGTGTTCTTAAGAGAAGTTATATTATTAAAAGAAAATCTTTACGTGAAAATAAATTTATACCAGCTAGAACCGGGAGGGTGGGACTAGGAATAAATATTTTTAGTGATCGGAATGGATATTTCAATCAGACCGGAATAACTATGTCGTATGCTTACCACATCCCATTTCCAAACGCTCAGCTTTCATTCGGGGTATCTGGAAGTCTTTCGCAATTTAAAATTGATCCGGCAGGGATAAGTTTTAGAAATGCTGAAGTAAGACTTCAGTCAATCATAAATCAGCCAATTTATTTGCCTGATGCAAATGCAGGAGTATTTTATACAAATCGGAGTTTATATTTTGGATTTTCTGCTGCAGAATTATTACAGTCCTTTGCAAAATTTGGCAATCCCGGGTTACAATCATTGCAAATAAACAGGCACTATTTTATATTAGCCGGATATCGATATACTTTTACCACCAAAATATCCTGCGAACCATCTTTATTATTAAAAACCAGCGGACAACTAAATCCACAAACAGATTTATCATTTAAAGTTTATTACATCGATAATTACTGGATGGGTCTTTCTTACAGAACTGCTAATTCAATGATTGTATTTATTGGTTTGAAGAAAAAACAATTTTATATTGGATATGCATTTGATTATAGTTTTAATACTATACAACAGAATACGTATGGTTCTCATGAATTAAGTCTTCTTATGAAATTTGGTGATTCCGCAAGACGATACAAATGGGTAAACAGGTTTTAATTAATAATTTTATTATTAGGTTTATCAAGGATAAGAAAATATTATATAATTTTTTTGTGTAATATTTTAATTCCTATTATTTTCGCAACGCAAAATAAAATTCCTCCTTAGCTCAGTTGGTTAGAGCATCTGACTGTTAATCAGAGGGTCCCAGGTTCAAGTCCTGGAGGGGGAGCAATAAGGTCGACAAAAGTTGGCCTTTTTTAATATGTATTACATCTATATTTTAAGATCGGTTTATTTTGAAAAATATTATGTCGGCTACACCAGCGATGTAAATCGACGGTTAGAAGAACACAATACACAACAAGAAAATTCATTCACTTTACGATACAGGCCATGGGAAATATACCTTAAGTTTGAGGCAGGGGATGATATTGCCTTTGCAAGGAGTGTAGAAAGAAAAATTAAGAAACAACACAGTCGAGAAATATATGACAAGTTAAAAAATTTTGAATATCGAAAAGGTTTTTTGCAGTCAATAAACAAGACAAAGGGTCCCATCCCGTGAACACGGGACAAGTCCTGGAGGGGGAGCAATAAGGTCGACAAAAGTTGGCCTTTTTTAATATGTATTACATCTATATTTTAAGATCGGTTTATTTTGAAAAATATTATGTCGGCTACACCAGCGATGTAAATCGACGGTTAGAAGAACACAATACACAACAAGAAAATTCATTCACTTTACGATACAGGCCATGGGAAATATACCTTAAGTTTGAGGCAGGGGATGATATTGCCTTTGCAAGGAGTGTAGAAAGAAAAATTAAGAAACAACACAGTCGAGAAATATATGACAAGTTAAAAAATTTTGAATATCGAAAAGGTTTTTTGCAGTCAATAAACAAGACAAAGGGTCCCATCCCGTGAACACGGGACAAGTCCTGGAGGGGGAGCAATAAGGTCGACAAAAGTTGGCCTTTTAAAATAGTTTTTGATTTAAAGATTTTTTTAGATTAATAAAAAATAATCAGGTATTAACATAAAAATAAAGTATTGATTTACTTAAATTGGATTGGTTTACAGGAACTTTTTTTATTTCTGGTGCTTTAATTCCATTTTCAAAATAAATTCCACTTTTAAATACTCTTGCTTCATCCCATTTTCCTGATTGAATAAAACCTGAAAGCAATTGAAGGCCTCCTTCAACTATTATTGATTGAATGTTTCTTTTAAAACAAAACATAAAAATTTCATCGATCATATTTGAAAAATTTATTTTATAAAATTCCAAATTAGGTTCGCTTAAAGCTTTTTTTTCATTAAATACAACTGTAGGCACAGATTTGTCGAACAAGTTTAAGGTTTTTGGTAAACGCAAAGTCCTGTCTAAAACCAGTCGAAGTGGGTTATTTCCTGGCCAATCGCGAACAGTTAATTTGGAATTGTCGAGTAAAGCTGTATTGGTACCAATCAGTATTGCTTGCTCCTCGCTTCGCCATTTATGATCCAATGTTCTGGATAATTTGTCAGTAATCCATGTTGGTCTGTTTCCATCTACCGGATTACGGGAAATATCTATAAACCCGTCAGCAGTTTCAGCCCATTTCAAAATAACATAAGGTTTCTTTTTTTCATAAAACGTTAAAAAGCGTTTATTCAGATATCTATTTTCATTTTCAAGGATTCCTACCTTTACTTCAATTCCTGCAGCAATAAGTTTTTCAATTCCTTTGCCTGCAACTTCTGGAAATGGGTCAATATGTCCGATAAATAATCTGGGGATTTTTTTTTCAATAATTATATCAACACAGGGAGGAGTTTTGCCATAATGAACACATGGTTCCATGTTGACATACATTGAAGATTTTTGTAAAAGAGTTTTGTCTTTTACCGCGTTAATTGCATTTATTTCGGCATGCGGGCCACCAAAGAATGAATGATATCCTTCTCCGATTATATGGTTGTCTGCTACCAATACAGCCCCGACAAGAGGATTTGGAGCCACATGTCCTAACCCATTTTTCGCCAGTTCTATGCATCTTTGGTGATATATCTCATCTTTTGTATCCATTCTTGTTTTATTTTCGTTAAAAAGCTAAATTTATGGCATGAAACAAAATACAATTATTCTTGCTGATGTTTTACAATTTATGCAGGATGAAATAGGACCCCTTTATCCTGAAAAAGAATTTAAAAGCTTAAGGCGCATAATATTTGAACGTCTCACCGATATTCATCCCGTAGATTTTCATATTAAACCACAACTGGAAGTTGCCGAAGAAACTTTTATGCAAATTAAGGAAATTATTAAGGAACTGAAAAATTTTAAACCTATTCAATATGTTTTAGGAACAACTGAATTTTTAACATTAAAACTTAAAGTTACACCAGCTGTTTTCATACCCCGACCTGAGACTGAGGAGCTGGCAGATTGGATTATAAAAACGCATAGATACAATGATAATAAGATTCTCGATATAGGAACTGGCACAGGATGCCTTGCAATTGCCCTTGACAGGTTAATGATACATTCCCAGACCGATGGAATAGACATATCTGATGAAGCCCTCGAAATAGCTGAAGAGAATTCCTATATGAATGAAAGCATAGTTAACTTTTTTAACTATGATATTCTTTTAGGACATAATGGGCCCAATTCTGATAAATTTAAAAAAAGCTATGATCTTATAGTTAGCAACCCACCTTATATTTGTAAAAGTGAAAAGTCCGATATGCTTAAAACTGTTCTTGATTACGAACCACAGGTGGCATTATTTGTCGATGATAATGATCCCTTGATTTATTATAGGGCGATTGCTGATTTTGCCCGTATTAAACTCGAGTGGGGTGGATTTCTTTATTTTGAATTTAATCCCAGGTTTGAGAAAGAATTGTATGAAATGCTTATGCTTAAAGGTTTTAGAAATATTCAGGTTCGAAAAGATATCAATGACAAATCCCGGATGATTCGCGCACAAATTAAATTATTTAAAAGAGGAGAAAACCCTGAACTTGAGAAATTCCGACAAATCTAATTTTTCTAAGAAGGAAATCTTAAAAGTTATTACCCGCTATTGCAGCAGGGAAGAACATTGCATCTCCGAAATTCATAAAAAACTTACTTATTACAATCTTTCTGAAAAAGACAAAACAGAAATTGTAAATTATCTGAAACAGGAAAAATATATCGATGAGTTTCGATATGCCAGCGCTTTTGTTAACGATAAATTCCGGTTTAACAAATGGGGAAAATTTAAGATTTCTTATGAGTTGAAAAAAAAGCAAATTCCTGATATAATTATTTCTGAAACCATAGAAAACATTCCGGAAGAAGATTATAGAAATATGCTGAACAATGAACTATCTAATAAGCTTCGTACCCTACCAAAATTGTCTAACTACGAACTTAAGGCAAAACTTTATCGTTTTGCAGCAGGCAGAGGATTTGAAAACGATCTTATTCTTGAATTAATTAATAAAACTTTGTAAGTTTAGCTTCAATAAATTTCAATGTTATAAGGAAGCCTTGCTTGTATCCCTTTTAATTGCATTATGTTTTTAAATTGAATATAATTTTTATATTCTTCACCCAGTTCAGATTTCATTATCCTGGATTTAACATCGTCTGTGAGTTCATCAATAAATTTCTCAAAAGGATCTTCGAGTTTTGGAAGGCTGACAAGCCGGTAATTTTCTATTTTGGCAAGTTTTGAGGCTAATTTAATTGCATCATTCAGGCCGCCTATAGTATCTACTAACCCGATTTTTAATGCATCAGTTCCTGTCCATACCCTGCCCTGGCCAATTTCATCTACCTTAACCTTCGATAAATTTCGACCTTCTGAAACATGCGAGATAAATGTATTATAAGTTTTGTCAACCTCGAATTGAAAAATGGCTTTTTCCTGTTTATCCAAAGGCCGGCTGATAGTTGGAAAGTCAGCATGATCATTAGTTTTAGCAACATCGGTAGTTATTCCAAGTTTCTGGTTTAAAAATTGTTTGGCATTAGGCATTAATCCAAATACACCAATAGAACCTGTTATGGTATTGGGACTGGCAACGATTTTACTTGCCGGGCAGGCAATATAATAGCCTCCCGATGCTGCAAGATCACCCATAGATATTACAACCGGTTTTACTTTTTTGGCAAGAGAAACTTCCCTCCAAATAATTTCTGAAGCCAATGAACTTCCTCCAGGAGAATTAATCCGAAATACTATGGCTTTTATTGTGGTATCAGTACGGGCATCGCGAAATGCTTTTGATATTCGTTCGCTTGAAACTGTACCTTCTCCCTGATTGCCCATATCTACTTCACCCTGAGCGTAGACTACAGCTATTTTTGCTTTAGCAAACCCTTTACCCGATTTCTGCTTGGGTACTTTCTCATATTTGTTATAGCTTACAAATTGTGGTTCTTTTTCTTTCTGACCTGATAATTTTAATAACTGAGCATAAATCTTATCTTTATAAAACAGGCTGTCTACAAGTTTAAAACTCAGGCATGAATCTGCATCCATAAGGGTCATACGATTTGCAAGTTTGTTGAGTTCTTCTTTGCTTATTTTTCTTTGTAAAGAAATTCCATTGAGAGTATGATCCCAGATGGAATTTATTAAGTTAGTAATTTGCAACTTATTTTCAGGGCTCATTTTATCAGAAATGTAAGGTTCAACAAAACTTTTAAATTTTCCATGCCTGAACACCTGAACCTCAATTCCCAATTTATCGAATGTGCCTTTGAAAAACATAATTTCGCTGCGAAGTCCCATGAATTCAATTCCTCCTTCAGGATTAAGATATATTTTGTCTGAAGCAGTAGCCAGGTAATAGGAACTTTTTGTGTAATAATCGGCATAAGCAATAATAAACTTTCCGGATTTTTTAAAATCTAAAAGTGCATTTCGAATTTCTTCAATTGTAGCGATACGAGCGGGGAGCATAGATAATTCAAGATAAATCCCTTTTATGTTGGCATCCTGTTTTGCTTTTTTAATATTGTCGATAATTTCTGTAAGCCCATCCTGTTTTTCTTTGCCAATTCCTGCAAAGTTGATACCGGCAAACGGGTTGTTCGGGGAACGGTCAAATATTTCATTATTCAAAGTGAGTTTTAAAATAGAATTGGCTTTAATCGATACTGTTTTATCGCCCGAAGATACTATTGCCCCTATAATTCCTAATAAAATGAAGAAAAAGATTAATAAGGTCAGAAAAGTACCGGCCATTGAGGCAAGCATAATTTTAAAAAAGTTTTTCATTGCTATAAATTTTATAATTTTTTACAATATTTTTTTTAAGATTTGTAATGCTTCTTCAGCATTTTTTTCTTCAGTTAAATCAAATATCGATAATGTTGATCCATTTGAATTAATATTTATATTATTCAATATTTTAGAAATCTGGTCTTCATTAAATTCTTTTTTAATTACCCTTCCGAAAGAAAAATCCTCTATTTTCATAATTTCAGCAGTGTTTTTAAAATTCGAATTATATCGTACCAGTTCTATTAAAGCTTCTACAGGACCTGCTGATAAATGAACCCCATTAAATCCCTGGGACACTTCATCCAAACCTAATATTTCCTTATTATCCAGTAACTCTCTCCTGATACTTCCATTTTCTGCTTTCCGGGGATCGGTACTTCCAATAAAATTATTTCTTGCAATTTTCCAATCAATATCGCCGGAAATGGTAAAAACAATTATCGACCTTCCATGTTTTGTAAAATGTTCAATCTGCCTTGGGTGAAAACCATTGATCAGGTAAACAGTTTCATTGTCTAAAGAAATATCCTCGCAATAGGTACCACTTGCAAGCTTTATATTTTGTTTATTTTTCCATAAAATATCGAGTGAAAAAGGATTAAACTCTGAATATTCATTTAAGAATTCGATGCCACCTTTAATTTTCGCTTTATCAAAACCGGTACTATAATTTTTAACAAAGGAACTTTTGGCACTTTCCGATAAATTTTGAAAAGCGTTTGAAGCTAATTTGTTAATTACACCGTAATGCTGTGCTATGATATTATATTCCTTTAGATATTGTGCACTTAAAGCCTTAAAATTATGAATAGAAAAATTATATTTTAAAAGATTCTGAAAAACGAGATCTAAAATATCATTGAGCTTGATTTTATCAGATTGAAGGGTAATTTCGGGTTTTATGAAAAAAAGAAATTCATTTTTCTTTACAGGCTCATCCTGATTATTAAAAATTAATTCGAAATATAACCTGCCTTCCTGAGCCTTTTTGATACTTCCAATAATAATATTTTTCAATTCTACTTCAGGCATCATGTAATAATTTAAATTCAAAGATATTTAATTTATTGTTTAGGAAAGTTTAAAATAGTTTAACTTTTTTACCAGCATAGATTAATTTCAACTCTCCGATTTTGTGCCCTGCCCTTTAAATTGTTATTACTGGCGATAGGAAAGTTATTGCCAAATCCATTTTCTGAAATTATTTTTGAAGAAATATTATTTTTTAAGAAATATTCTGCAACTTCTTTTGCCCTTTTTTTAGAGAGTTTTAAATTGTATGGTTCTTTCCCGATATTATCCGTATATCCTGCAATTTCAATTGTAATTTTGGAATTTTCATGGAGTACAGATATTGTACTATCTAATTTATGATAATAGACAGGTTTGATTTTCCATTTATCGAAATCGAAATAAATAATCGTCGGAGATTTATTTTTTTTCCAATTGGTATAATTATTTACAGAATCTAATATTTCATTGCCGAGAGACAACACATAAACATCATCGATAAAATAATATGAACAATTTAGGTATCCGTAATTTCTGGTTTCGAAAAATTTTGTATTGTCATCAGACTGGAAATTTCCAATAATTATATACTTTTCATTTCCAGTTGCTTTATAAATGTTTTTAATTTCTTTCCATGTAAATTTTTCAAAAATTGGTTCATTATTTTTGTTCAATAACTGAGGTTGGAATGGAAGATGGCAGATATAATCCTGAACATCGACCAGGGTATCTGAAAGAAACATTCCTAAACCATTAATAGCATATTTTGATTTTCCTGCAAGTGAAGCCGAAAAACCGAGCAAGTAATAGCAATTTTTTTTCAAACCTGACTTTAATTTCGCTTCGAGATATTCACGTTTTTCTTCGATTTTCCCATTGTCATTTATATACATACCAGCAATTAAACCAGTATATCCATTACCGGTTTTCGGATATATTCTGCCAGCCCAGTTGTTTGGTACGCCTGCTTCAGTACTACAAATGTTAAAATAATCAGGCGTGCCTATTGTAGCCATTATCCAATCATCGACAAAATAACTTTTTGGAATTATTGTACAACCTTCAGGACAAAATGAATAATTCTCGAAACTAAAATTTGGAACCAGATTTAGATTAGTATCTTTTTTACTGACTTCAATTTTTGAATTTATTGAATAATCGATAATATAGTTTTGTGCAATAGTATAGTTATTTGCAATACTTATAATAATTAAAATCATCAATAGCTTTTTAATTATCATCATTTTAAAAATCCTTAAAACAATTTTTAAGTAAATAGATTAAAATAAAATAACAAAATCGAAATGAATAGTTATAAATTAGTATAAAAAATATAAAAAATAAAGGTGAAAGTTACACTTAAGTCTACTTTAATGTATTGATTATAAGAAAAAACATTTAATTATTATGAAATTATTAATATTTTAATACTTTTATTTATTAATTAATATTCAAATATGTACCGGAACAGACTTTTTTTTAAAAATATTATAACCTTTATTTTTTTATTTATCATTTTCTATTCATGTGGATATGATAAATCGAAAACTCTGTTAGAAAGTTATAAGCCATTACAGAAAGTTGTTCCAACACATTTAAATCTTTTAGGGCACTGGTTGGGCGAAGGTAAGAAAGAACAATTATTAAATGAAATTATTACGGAGTTTGAATTTGCCAATCAGGATATTTTAGTCAATATGAAATATCCTGAACAAATTTATTTCGATAGAAGAAAAGAAAATATTGAAACGGTATTCAATTCAAAGATTGCCTTGTCAGATAAACCTGAATGGGACATTATCCGACTTAATAATGAATACGAAAAAGTCGCAGACAGCCTTAAAGATCATGATTGGGCAAAAAAATATCTCGTAGATTTTAGTCAAATTCCTGAATTCCGAAAATCAACGCGCCCGGAATTGCTTAATGATACAATTAAAGCCCGCTATGGCGGAATTATTCCCGGACCTTTTATAGATGGTTACAATTGGGTTTTATGGTGTAATACCGAAGTGGCTAAAAAGGTTGGAATTGATGTGAAACAATTTGATATGACTTTTGATGATTTTTCAAATTATCTCAAAGCTGTTTACGATTATAATAAAAGCCATAACGATTCAATTATGGGAATTTATGAAGCATGGAACTGGGAAACTACTAAAACATTGGCACAAGAACTTTTTTTCTCAGAAATTGGTAATTATAATGAGATACTTAATTTTAAATATAGTGAGAAAAAAATTAATACATGGGATAAAGTTTTACATGACCTGGAAAAATTATCAGTATATAAACCATTACCAAACTGGAAAAAAATATCATGGACTGAAACAGTAAATTATCCGTTGCAGGGGAAATGCCTTTTTTATTTAAATGGTTCATGGATGTACAATATGTGGCTTAAAAACGATAGCGTTAAAATTAAAAATATGCTGCCGACCGAATTACCTGTATTTAAAAGGTCACCAAATTACATTGGAGGATATTTTATTACCTGGGCAGTTCTAAAAAAAGCCCCGAACCGTGAAAATGCAATTCGGTTTCTTCTTGCACTGAATAAACCAGATGTTGCAGAGAAATGGGCAAGGTATACAAAATCACCCACAGGCATAAAAGGAAACCTTACTACTATCAATTTTGGTTTCGATAAATTTGAAAACTATCATTATATGATTGACCGCAAATATGGAAATCATAAAACTGATGTTTTTAACGATTCTAAATTTTGCTTTGGTGCAGGAAATGAATTTATCCAGGATAATTCTGTTGAAGTTCTTTCGGGTATGATTTCTGCCGATCAGGCAATGAAAGATATTAGAAAACACTTAAAAAAGTAATATATTTTGTAAAATAAAACGAAATACATTAAAACATTTTCAATATGCAAAAGTATTTAAATAAACTATCGTTTAAAATTGGTGCTTTAATAATAGTAACCGAGATTATTTCGCTATCAATTTTAGGATTTTTTTATATAAATAAATTTACGGGAGAGATTGAGAAAAAGGTTGAGAAACAAATGAAAATTCCCGGAATTATGATGTCCCAGGGAGTTCTTCGATATGAATCTGCCGAAAACCGGATTACTATGGAAAATATTGTTGGAGAAACAATATCGGAATGTTTTATTATTGGAGCCGATGGGAAAGTATATTATTCTCTTGAACCCGAATTTCGTGGAAAAATGCGTAACGATGTTAAAGCGTTATCGCTTTACGACGAGTTAAATAAAGAAATTTCTGAACCGGTTTTTAAAAAAGTAGTGAAAGATGATTCACTCAGTTATGTTGGTATTTCCCCGTTAAGGTTAGAAGAGGGAAAATTTCTTGGGCATCTTATAATTATTGCAAAAGCCGATAAAGTTATCAAACAAAAAGCTTCGATAATTTTTATATTTGTCATTGGAATCTTGTTTTGTCTTATCCTTTCATCTGCTGGAATTTTATATTTTTTTAGACGTTTTATCACGAATAAAATTTACAAACTCATTATTGTGCTTGAATCACTCAAACAGGGGAAATTAAAGCTATACGATATTACCAACCTGTCTACGGATGAAATAGGATTGCTCTGGAACGCAATAATAGATGTTAATTCTAATTTAAGGGAAATTGTAAGAGGAATTCTTGAGAGTGCCCAAAAAGTTGCTGATTCGAGCAATCACATGAATACAATTTCTGTTCAGGTTGCTGAAGGTGCAAATAAACAGGCAGCTTCTGCCGAGGAAGTTTCTTCTTCGATGGAAGAAATGGCTTCGAGCATTGAACAGAATTCTGACAATGCCATGAAAACTGAGAAAATATCAATTACTGCAGTTGATGGAATTAAAAAACTGGCTTCTGAAGCAGAATTAAGTTTAAAATATATTCAGGAGATATCTCAAAAAATTTCTATTGTTAATGAAATTGCATTCCAGACCAATTTACTTGCCCTTAATGCAGCTGTTGAAGCTGCGAGAGCTGGTGAGCATGGAAAAGGTTTTTCTGTTGTTGCTGCAGAAGTGCGCCGATTAGCCGAACGCAGCAAAGCGGCTGCTGATGAGATTATTGACCTTGCCAGCAATTGTGTGCAAATTACAGAAAGGGCCCATGTTATGATGGGTGAGTTAATTCCGGAAATTGAACGTACATCTCACCTGATAAAGGAAATTGCCGCTTCGAGTCTTGAACAAAAAACGGGCTCTGTTCAAATTAATGTTGCCGTGAGCCAGTTAAATGAAATAATTCAACAAAATAGCCTTACTGCAGATAAACTGGCTTCGTATGCTAAAACGCTGGAGAATGAGGCTGACGGGTTGAGAGACAATATCCAATTCTTTAGTATTGATGAAAACTAATAGCTTAAGGATTCATCCGGTTAAAAACCAATTGTAAATTTTCACCTCTGGTTGCAGTAATAAGGTTTTGGGCAAATCCGACCACACATTCAAAATTGTCGTTTAAAATTGCTTTTAAAGTTTCTTCAGCTACAATTTCAGGTTTAATACCTCTGTCTGTTTGACCTCTTATATCTCTTGCCCCTTTATCCAATTCTGTATCTACAGTTGGCGGAATTATTTCAAATACTTTTATTGAAGTGTTTTTAAGTTGGTGGCGAAGTGAAAGACAAAATGAATGTAATGCTGCTTTTGTGGAACAATATACCGGAACAAATGACAAAGGAATAAAACCTAAACCTGAAGTAACATTAATTATTGCGGGTTCAATCTTAATTTTTAAATGTGAAATAGCTAAGGATGCAATTTGAACAGGTGCTTCAAAATTTGTCCTGATTTCATTTTCAATTTGCTTCGAATCAATATCAGAATTGAAATTTAGCATTTGCTGGATTCCGGCATTGTTAATGATAATATTCAGCGATTCGAAATGTTCAAATGCCCATTTTATCAAATCTACACGTTCCTGCTGTTTAGATATATCACAAACTCTGGTATGCAGTTGCGGATATTTCTCTTTGGCTTCTTTCAATTTGTTTTCCCTGCGCCCACAAATAATTACAGTATTTCCCTGTTTTACAAATGCTTCAGCTAATGAAAATCCTATACCGGTTGCCCCGCCGGTAATCAGAATGGTATTGTTTGTAATTTTCATATTGTATTTTTTAATTTATTTTTTGTTGAGGAAATCGACTCTAAAAAGTACCTGGAATGAATTATCAATGTTTTGGCCGTTTACAAAATGAAAACTCCACCCTATTTTTGAATCAATATGTTTTGTTTTCCACAATTTCACATAGGCATCTAATCGTCCATAATTTCCGCAGGTATAAAATGGTTCGCCCCAAATCAGGGCTAATTTATGACCCTTATAATATGTGGCATCGATCCCGAAATATTTATAAAAAAACGAAGCCCTTCCCTGAATGCCCCAATAATGATTATATCTTAAAGGCCTGATTCGATCGTAATTCCCTATACCACCAATATCAAAATTACATTTATCTAAAAATGTTTTGCCTGCAAAATCGACACCAAAATATACGGCTCCACCGCCATTATCTCTAACCGAGGTTGCTTTTGTTTTAGTCCCTGCCAAATGGAACATACAAAAATAGTTTTCAATATAAAATAAATTATTTTGAAAATGTCCTGAAGCACCTGCCAAAAATGTTTCATGATCAGTATAGGTTTGTCTGCTTGTCCAATCACACCAGGCATTCTGATAGCCCCATTCACCGCTGTATTCCATTAATCCACCCTGGATGTTCGGCCTGTAGTATTGAATGGAATCTGTTAGAAGAAGCAAAGGATAATTTAATAACTTATATCTTGGAAAAGAACCAAAAAACATCCGAAAATGAGGTACTTCAGATTTGAAATATAGATCGGGAACCGGTCTTAATGCAAAAGGATTGCTACCGTATTCAAACATATAGTTCATACCGGCAAAAACCTGGTAAATAGAATCAATTTTGAAGCCACTTCCGGCATCGAGCCTTGCACCCAATATTACCTGATTCATGGCATATTTTGTGAGATATTCCCTATCGTCGCAAATATTATTAAAATTGGCATAGAACCATTGATTTTGAGCTTTTATTTTTGAGGGCACAATAAGGATAATTAGGGACAACAAAATAATTCTTCTAAACATAAATTTCATTTTTAATTTTGGAAAGTTAATAATTTTAAAAATATGAGCAGCTTCATTGACCTGTTTATACTGTAAAAAATATTGATTTCATTCAGGATACTTCAAAACAATACTCATATAAACAAAATATTATACCTTCGTTTTTTTAAAACAACTTTTATTATCATTCAATTCATTTATTGTTTTATCAATAATTTTATTCAATGAATTTCAATTTTCTTCAATATAATAAGTGGATTAATATTAAAAACCTGCCATATATAATTTTTTTGTCTACCTGGTTTTCTTTAAACATTTTGCAGGCCTATTTTTCCCAACTGCATTTCGATGAGGCATATTATTGGATATATTCACGCCATCTTTCATGGGGTTATTTCGACCATCCTCCCATGGTTGCCCTTTTAATTAAAATTGGATACAGTATTTTTCAAAATGAGCTCGGGGTCAGGTTGTTTTTTGTTATCATGGGAACCGGCACTTTGGCAATGATTTGTTATCTGGTAAAGGAAAGAGAAAATATTTTGTTATTTTTTATAGTTTTGTTATCAATCCCGCTGGTTCATTTTCACATAGGTGGTTTTGTTGCTTTACCAGATGTCCCTCTTTTATTTTTTACAACTCTTTTTTTGGTAGTGTATCAAAAGTTCCTGGAAAAAAATAATTATAAACTCGCATTTTCCCTCGCAGCAATCGCGGCTTGTATGATCTACAGCAAGTATCATGCTATATTAATCATTCTGTTTACCGTTTTATCGAATTTGCAATTATTAAAGAATAAAAAAATTTGGTCAGGAGTTGTTCTTTTTTTGTTATTAATGATGCCATATTCATATTGGCAGGTAATTAATCATTTTCCATCATTAACTTACCAGATACAGGGGAGATTTAACGGCATTGATTTCAGGGAACCATATTATTTTATTATTAGTCAGGTAGGATTACCCGGAATTTTTACCGGGATAATATTAATTTACCTTGTATTTATTTATAAACCCGTAAATATTTTTGAAAAAACACTAAAATGGAATGTACTGGGTTTTTATATTTTCTTTTTCTCGGCCAGTATCGTAATGGGAGACCAGGGACATTGGACTGCCGCAATGTTTCCTGCTTTAATAGTATTATCTTACAAATCGCTGAGGGAAAGAAAAAAATTGATACAATGGTTTAAACCTTTAGCCATTATCGGCATTATTCTTCTTTTATTTGTTCGATTACTTATTGGCAGCGATTTTCTTACTGATAAAGTAAATCAACTTTTATCTCATAAGTTTACAATTTATACAAGGTTTAACAACTGGAAGAAGTTTAGTAATGCTGTCGATAATGTTTCAAAAGGGCGGGATGTTATTTTTTTATCAGATTATAGAAGGGCTGCTGAATATTCATTTTATAAAATGAAAATATCACCTTCTGTAGGAAGGTTAAATTATCGTTTTACACAATTTGATTTGGAAAATTATGATGATCAAATGCAAGGAAAGAATGTACTGCTGGTTTTTTCATATCCAAGATTAGATTCATCATTTGATTGCTATTATATGGAAATACTAAGTTATAAAGGTATTAAGAACTATTTCCCTTATCATAATTTCGAAATACAATATTTTTCTAAAAATGCAAATATAATAAAACCGGGAGATACCATTGATTTTCTGATTAATTTGAAAAATACATCCTCCAAAGGAATATGCATTAATGAGCAGGCATTGCTCAATCCACAATTCGGTTACATAATTTCAAACAATGAATTATCGGAAGAATCTTTTGGGCCCGTTTTTAATTATTTGCCTTTTGATACTTTGAAAAACGGGATATCATATAAAATTAAATTGAAAGTGGTTGCACCTAAAGTAACAGGAAACTATCAATTATTCTTTGCAATAAAATATGATGATGGCTTGAGAGGAAAAACAGGCAGGATAATTGAAATTAAAATAAAATAATAAATCAGGTTATTCTTTATGAGTTTCAATTAGAATTTCCAATATTTTCTTTCCTGCTTTAGCGACCGGAGTACCCGGGCCAAAAATTGCCACAACGCCTGATTTATAAAGGTAATCATAATCCTGTGGTGGAATTACCCCTCCCACGATAACCATAATATCATCGCGGCCAAGTTTTTTGAGTTCTTCCACAACTTTTGGCACAAGAGTTTTATGACCGGCAGCCAATGATGAGATACCCAAAACATGAACATCATTTTCAACAGCTTGTTTTGCGGCTTCCTCCGGGGTTTGAAATAAGGGGCCAATATCAACATCAAAACCTAAATCGGCATAACCAGTGGCTACCACTTTTGCCCCGCGATCGTGCCCATCCTGGCCCATTTTAGCTATCATAATACGAGGTTGACGCCCTTCAGTTCTTGAGAACTGTTCACACAATTCCCTGGCTTTTTTGAAATTCTCATCATCTTTACTTTCGGCGCTATATACACCTGAAATGGTTCGGGTCACGGCTTTATACCTCCCAGATATTTTTTCTATTGCATCAGAAATTTCGCCTAAGGTAGCACGTTTTTGAGCGGCAACCACGGAAAGTTCAAGCAAATTACCTGTTCCATTTTTGGCAGCTTCCGTAATAGCTTCAAGAGATGATTTTACTTCAGAGTTATTTCTTTCCGATTTCAATTTTATTAATCTTTTTATTTGAGATTCACGAACTGCTGCATTATCGACATCGAGAATATCCAGAGGATCTTCTTTTTCTAAACAGTACTTATTAAGACCCACAATAGTATCTTTGCCACTGTCAATCCTTCCCTGCTTGCGAGCAGAGGCTTCTTCAATCCGCAACTTTGGCACACCGTTTTCAATAGCTTTTACCATGCCACCAAGTTTCTCAACTTCTTCAATTAGCGACCATGCTTTATGTACCAATTCATGAGTAAGACTTTCGACATAATATGAACCTGCCCAGGGATCAATAACCCTGCAAATGTCTGTTTCTTCCTGCAGATAAATTTGAGTATTACGGGCTATCCGTGCTGAAAAATCTGTAGGCAATGCAATTGCCTCATCTAATGCATTGGTATGTAAAGATTGCGTGTGTCCCAAAGCAGCAGCCATGGCCTCAATTGTTGTGCGGGCCACATTATTAAAAGGATCCTGTTCGGTCAGGCTCCAGCCTGATGTTTGGCAATGAGTTCGCAAGGCTAATGATTTAGAACTTTTAGGATTGAATTGCTTTACAATTTTCGCCCATAGTAATCGTGCTGCACGTAATTTGGCAATTTCCATGAAATGGTTCATACCAATTGCCCAGAAAAAAGAAATTCTGGGTGCAAAGTCGTCAATATCTATTCCGGCTTTAATGCCTTCACGCAGATACTCCAGTCCGTCAGCCAGCGTATAAGCCAATTCTATATCAGCAGTAGCGCCTGCTTCCTGCATATGATAACCGGAAACACTAATACTGTTGAACTTCGGCATTAATTTCGAAGTATAGGTAAAAATATCCGCAATGATCCGCATACTCATTTCCGGCGGATAAATGTATGTGTTTCGTACCATGAATTCCTTGAGTATGTCATTCTGAATAGTACCGCTAAGTTCTTCAATTTTGGCTCCCTGCTCCAAAGCAGCTACAATATAAAAAGCCATAATCGGTAGTACGGCCCCATTCATGGTCATTGAAACAGACATTTTATTCAGGGGGATCTGATCGAAAAGAATTTTCATATCCTCGATGCTATCGATTGCCACACCTGCTTTGCCAACATCACCTGAAACCCTTTCATGATCGCTATCGTAACCGCGATGTGTCGCAAGGTCGAATGCTACGGAAAGGCCTTTCTGCCCGGATGCCAGATTTCTGCGGTAAAAAGCATTTGATTCTTCTGCTGTTGAAAAACCGGCATATTGCCTTATTGTCCAGGGGCGCATAACATACATGGTACTATATGGGCCACGCAAATAGGGAGGCAGCCCTGCTGCATAATTTAAATGTTCCATGCCTGCCAGATCTTCAGCAGAATAGACTGACTTAATTGGAATCTGCTCAGCTGTATGCCATGTAGATTGGGTATTTATTTTACCACTTGTATTTTTTATCTGCCTGAAATCTATTTTACTAAAATCTGGTTTCATTTTTTTTAATTAGATTAAAGAACAAAGAACAAGGATTAAAGATGAATTCATTTGTTGGTTTTATATTTTTGTCTGTGTTCTAAGCTTTGTTTGAAAGCAAAAATCATTTTTTGTTCTTCCAGGAGTAAACTGCAAATTTCATTCAAGATAGTTTCTGAAATATAACCGAGATCATAAGAAAGAATAAATTGTGTTTCCAATTCAAAACATGAAGAAATCGAAATCTCCAAGAACCTTGAAAAATCCTTATTTGAACTTTTCCCTGAACCTTCTGCAATATTTGAAGGTATAGAAACTGCTGCCCTTCTAATTTGATTAGTCAAAGACCAGAATTCTTTTTTTGGAAAGTTTTCAGTCAGAATATAACTATTTTTAACAAGAATTCGGGCTTTTTGCCAAATTAATAAATTTCGAAAATTGTGCATTTAAAATCTTTATTCTTTATTCTTTGTTCTTTGTTCTTTGTTCTGTATTCTTGGTTCATTACTCAATCTTTAATTCTTTTTGATAATATTTCAAAGTCTCAAGAATATTTGACCGGACGCTGATAAAATTTTTAATTCCTTTGTTTTCAAGTTCTGGCTGACATGCAGGGTTACCAGCGATCACGAAGATTGCTTTATTATTAAGTATTTTGAATGCTTCATAAGCGAATTTTGCATATCCTTCATCGCTGCTGCATAGAACAATAATATCAGCATTAATAGCAAGTGCAGCCACTATTCCCTCATCGACAGTATTGAAACCATTGTTGTCGATTACTTCAAAACCTGCACAAGCAAAGAAATTTGATGAGAATTGTGACCTTGCAAGGCGCATAGACAGACTTCCGACAGTCAGCATAAATACTTTAGGACGACGACCACTTTTTTCTGTTTTCAATCTTAACTCTTCAAAATCTCTTGCCCCTCGGAACTTTTTTATCGGTCTGGCAATTTTTTTATCCGATATTTTTTGTTTTTCAAAAATTACATCAGGTTCAATATTATGTAACATTTGTTCATTGAAATTGGGATATTGATTTGTTCCGAGTAAAATTTCACGGTGCGTTGCAATATCGTTAAGCCTTTTATTAGCTATGGTTTCGATTTCAGATTGAATAAATCCTTTTTTAAACGCGTTGCAATAACCCCCGTTTTCTTCGATTAGAAGGAATAATTTCCAAACTTCAGTTGCAATGCTGTCAGTCAGGTTTTCGATATAATAGGAACCGGCTGCCGGATCAGCAATCCTATCAAAGTAGGCTTCTTCTTTTAAAATAATTTGTATGTTTCGTGCAATACGGTTGGAAAAACTTCCTGCTTTTTTAAATGGAGCATCAAATGGCCTGGCAGAAATAGAATCGGCCCCACCGATAACTGCGCTCATGCTTTCTGTTGCAGTCCGAAGCATATTTACATAAGGATCGTAAATTGTCATGTTCCATTTCGTTGGTGTACAATGGACGAAAGCTTTGGCAACATCTTTCGATTTTGGGTTGTATGCCATAACAATATTTGACCATAATAACCGAAATGCCCTGATTTTAGCAATTTCCATGAAATAGTTGCTGCCAATGGTAAAATTAAATCGGATACGGGACGCAATTTCATCTATGCTCAATCCCATTTCAGTAAGACGGGAAAGATATTCGTTTGCAATGGCAAGAGTAAAAGCCACAGCCTGAACTATGGTAGCACCTGATTCCTGGAACATGCACCCATTTGCAGCCAGGACTCGGTAACCAGGCAGGTGAGATTTTGCATTTTTAATCATAGCCTTTGCCATTTCAAAGTCTGATTGTACATCAGATTGCCAGTTACCGGATTTGGTAAGCACACCCATTGGATTAAAACTTACAAAACCTTCCATAGAAGAAGAATTGTAACTTTTATTATTTATTTCTTCATTAATAAAATCAATCAGTTTTAAAGGGTTTTCAGCATCGATCAAATTAAAATGAATGCTATCTATTCGGATATCTTTTATAAGATTGAAAAAATCGGCAGAAGTATTTATTTTATCATTAACAATGAAACCGATAGCTGTTGCCCCACTTCCCAAAGCTTCCAATGCTTCTTTGTTGGCTTTTGAAATATCTGTAACTATTATATCGTGTTGTATTTCCCAATTGTTTCCTTCGACTTTGTTCCCACGATTATATGGAAATTCACCTGGATTTGTAATTAGATAGGTTATTTTTTCGAGGTCTTCAGCCCGGTAATAAGGTTTAACTTTAATTCCTTCGTTTGTTTTCCAAATAAGCTTTTTTTCATAATCGGCCCCTTTAATATCTTTTTTAATAACATCTTCCCATTGTTGGGTTGTAACAGGAGGGAATTCATTAAATAAATTTTTCTTATCCACGTATTCGAATTTTTAAAATAAAACGCTGCAAAAGTAATGGATTAACTGAAAAATCACAAAACGGGCCGATAATAAAGCTATGAAAATTTAAGGTAGCATTTTTTTCCTATGTTAAGAATTACCTCATGTCCTAAAATAAGCGGATTGTTTACTGCACCATGTCCGGCAGGGAATCCAAAACAAACAGGAATGTTGCATTCAGTTAAAATTTCAGAGATAATCTCATAGGCAGTTTTACCGAAAGGAATATTATTATCTTTCATATCCTTCATTTCGCCCACTATTACTGCCCGCAGCCCAAGTAATTTATTGCCATATTTAAAATTTGTCATCATCCGGTCGATATGATAAAGATATTCGTCCAGGTCTTCCAAAAAAAGTATTTTCCCGTTGGAATCAAAATCTGCAGGTGTGCCACGTAGACTATAAAGTACCGATAAATTGCCTCCAACAAGAAGTCCCTTTGCCCGGCCTTCACAATTTAAAATATTGGGCTCAAAAAGATATTCCGGAATTTTTCCCGAAAGAATTTCAAAAGTTTTCGTTATCGATTCATCATCAAATTCTTCTTTGCCAAAATTAAAAGGCATAGGGGCATGAAGCGTTTCAATATTTAATTTGGTATTAATATAAGAATGAAAAACAGTGAAATCGCTGTAACCGACAAACCATTTTGGATTTTTTACAAAATTTCTGAAATTAAGAAGCTGAAGAGTCCTTATAGATCCATAGCCTCCACGGACACAAAAAATTGCTTTAATTTCAGGATCGTCGATAAAAAGTTGAATATCGGCGGCACGTTCCATATCGGTTCCGGAATATTGATGATATTTTTTAAAAATATTAGAACCGAATATAACCTGAAAATTATGGGATTCAAAAATCTTTACAGCCTTTTCAATCTCTTCCGGATTTGTGCTTCTTGCAGGTGCAACAAATCCCACCTTATCACCCGGCTTCAAAAATTCAGGTATAATCATTTTAAAATAATAAGGTACAAAGATAGTTGATCTGAAACATATTGAATAAAAGGAAAAATTAAAAAATTATTCTATAATAATGCCATTACAATTTTGTATATATCTTTGTTGGCTTCCGGGTTAACATCGTTACTTTATAAAATTTTATGAAAGAAGATTACAAACGATATACAGTTACGGCTGCCTTGCCTTATGCAAACGGTCCCGTTCATATTGGTCACCTGGCCGGTGTTTATATTCCTGCAGATATTTATGTCAGGTATCTCAGGTTAACAGGTAAAGATGTTATTTATGTTTGCGGAACCGATGAGCATGGGGTTCCAATAACCATAAAAGCAAAACAGGAAGGTGTCGAACCTCAAAAAATTGTAGATAAATATTATAATATTATCAAAGAATCATTTGAAAAGTTTGGAATTTCTTTTGATATTTTTTCACGAACAACTAATCCAGTTCATTACCAAACTGCGTCCGATTTCTTTAAAACACTTTATGATAAAGGCGAATTCATTGAAAATATTTCCAAGCAATATTACGATGAAGAAGCCGGACAATTTCTTGCCGACAGGTATATTACCGGAACATGCCCGCATTGCGGAAATGAAAATGCTTATGGCGACCAATGCGAAAAATGTGGCACCTCGCTTAATCCAACCGACCTCATCAATCCAAAATCAACTATTAGCGGAAACCAGCCTGTTTTGCGAGATACAAAACATTGGTACCTGCCGTTGGATAAGTATGAAAACTGGCTGCGGGAATGGATTTTGGAAGGCCATAAGGAATGGAAAACAAATGTTTACGGCCAGTGCAAATCATGGCTCGATCAGGGGTTGCAACCGCGTGCCGTAAGCCGAGATTTGGATTGGGGAATTCCTGTTCCTGTTAAAGGTGCTGAAGGAAAAGTGCTTTATGTATGGTTCGATGCTCCTATTGGATATATTTCTGCGACCAAAGAATATTTTGAAAAAAGAGAAAATTCAGAAGATTGGAAAAATTATTGGCTAAAAAAAGATTACAGGCCCGAAAAAGATGGTGATACCAAGCTGGTTCATTTTATAGGCAAAGACAATATAGTATTTCATTGTATTATTTTCCCTGTTATGCTTAAGGCTCATGGAGAATTTATTTTGCCTGAAAATGTGCCGGCCAATGAATTTCTAAATCTCGAAGGCGACAAAATTTCAACTTCCCGCAACTGGGCTGTTTGGCTGCATGAATATCTTGAAGATTTTCCCCGGAAAGAAGATGTATTGCGTTATGTGCTTTGTGCCAACGCTCCCGAAACAAAAGACAACGATTTTACCTGGAAAGATTTTCAAAACCGGAATAACAACGAATTGGTTGCGATACTCGGGAACTTTGTGAACAGGGCATTGGTACTTACGCAAAAATATTTTGACAGCAAAGTGCCGGTTATCAAAAATAAAAACAACTTAAATGAAGAAGATTTGAAAATCTTTAAAGAGATAATTGCTATTAAGAAAAATGTTGAAAGTTCAATTGAAAATTATCGTTTTCGTGAAGCACTTTCTGAAGTGATGAAAGTTGCAAGATTAGGTAATAAATATTTGGCAGATAACGAACCATGGAATTTGGTTAAGTCCGATATGAATCGGGTTGAAGAAGTATTAAATATTTCCATACAGATTACTGCATCTCTAAGTATTATAGCAGAACCATTTTTACCATTTTCCTGTAAAAAAATAAGGAAAATGCTCAATATTGAACCATTGCCCTGGGAAAGAATTGGTGAAAATGATTTATTAAAAGAAGACCATCAACTTGGCAAACCCGAATTGTTATTTGCAAAAATCGAAGATTCTGAAATTGAAAAACAACTCAAAAAACTTACCGATACGCGCCAGGCAAACGATGAAAAAAAATCAACTATTTCACCTGCCAAACCTGATGTAACTTTAGATGAATTTACAAAGCTCGATATCCGATCAGGTAAAATTCTTACTGCAGAAAGAGTTCCAAAAACCGACAAACTGATGAAACTTACCATCGACACCGGTATTGATATCCGCACAGTTGTTTCCGGAATTGCAGAGAATTATGAACCAGCACAAATAGTAGGACGTCAGGTAAGTATTATTGTTAACCTGCAACCTAAAAAACTAAAAGGGATTGAATCGCACGGGATGATCCTCATGGCGGCTGATACCAATGGAAGGCTGGTTTTTGTTTCTCCTGCCGATGAGATAAAGAATGGTTCAGTAATCAAATAAATTATATGCAGGCTATCTGGAAGGAAGAGGTAAAAATTAAAGTCTTTGAAACCGATTTAACCGGGAAACTTAAATTATCATTTTTATTTAATCACTTCCAGGAGGCTGCTGGCAACCATGCAGCAGATCTTGGTGTCGGCTACTTTCAGCTTAAAGAAAAAAATCTGTTTTGGGTATTATCGAGGATTAAGGTCAATATTTTAAGAATGCCCGATTGGGGCGAACCTTTAACTATAACAACCTGGCCTAAGGGAATTGATAAATTATTTGCCCTGAGAGATTTTAATTTTATTGACAGTATTGGTAATATTATTGTATCCGGAACTTCATGCTGGCTACTTATTGAAATAAATAATTATAAACTTCATAAAATTGAAGAATTGGGAATATATGTTCCCGAAGAAAATAAACTTAACCATGCCCTTTCCGAAACCCTTGAAAAAATTAAACCGTTAGAAGTTATTCATGAAGTTTACCAGCATAAGGTAACTTTTAACGAAATAGATATTCATCAGCATGTCAATAACAGCCATTATGCCGATTGGATAGCGGATAGTTTGAATCCGGAAATTTTAGAAAAACCTTTTATAAAATCTATACAAATAAACTTTCTTGAAGAAACCAAATTTGGTGAGGAAATTGAAATTAAGCATACCAAAAACGAATCCCAATATTATTTTGAAGGGTTAAAGAAAACTGTGCAGGTTAAAATATTCCAGGCGTTGGTGGAATATTAAGGTAGAATCTACTAAACTTGAAAATCATTATAATTATAAGAAATCAACCGGCAAGTTGTTTGATTTCCTGTAATATTTCGTCAATTACTTCCTTATTCTGAATTTCTTTTTTCTCACCAACTTTTGCTGAAAACAGATAAAATACTTTACCGCCAAAAACCTCTGTAAATTTTTTATGTGTATCTGCTTGCAAATTATATTCCTTGAAAATCTCAGGAAGTTGTATTCCGCTGTTTACAGGTTTTATTTGAAGTCCAATATATTTTTCTCCAACCTGAATGAAAAAATCCACATTAAATAGCCTATCCCATTCGTCAGGTGCTGGTTGAATTGGAACACCTAATATTCTTTGAAGTTGTCCGTAAATTGTTTGTATTTCGGTCACGTATCCATCGTATGTTCTGTCAATAACAAGCTGTGTCAAATAATCTATGCAGTCTTGTTCGGTAACTTGAGCAACCTCTGACTGGATTACTTCCGTAATTTTTACATATAGTTTTTTCCCTAATTCAATTAAATGTTCTTTTGATTTAACTTTTGAGAAATAATATTCTCTCCATTCTTCAAGGTTTTTTGGAGAACATTTTCTTATTGATTCTGAAGTAGGTCCAACATTTCTTTTGAAATTAAGCTGGAAGCGGTTCATTGCGCTATTCAAAATCCATTCTTTAGCCATTGTTTCTATACTGCAAGAGGTTTAAAAATTTTTCTTTGTATTTGAAATTAACTTCGCTATCTACCTTCACCAAACCGTCTTTGATTAAATGTGCATTGACAAACGTTTTGTTTTCCAAGTATAGGTAACATAGCAGGTTATTTTCTTTGTCATATTTTACAGTATCATATTTAAGAAATACTCGTTTACCTTTAGTTTTTTCAATTAAGAAAGTTGTTGCTTTTCCATTGGCTAACGGGTCTTCTTTTATTCCAATAAGTTTAATGATCAAATTGTTGCTTAAACGAAGTTTTTCAGGGCTAATGACTTCTTTTACCACGAATAAATCTTCTCTTTTTAACGAACTATCCTTATCAATTTTAGAGCCGAATTGTAATTTTTTTATATCAATCTTTTTATCAAAAATATGAGGGTCTTTAAAAATATATGGTAGTTTTTGAATTTCATTTTCAAAATTGATTTCCTGTTTTTTCTGTTCTATAAATTCATATATAGTACCTTTAATATCTTTTTGTGAAACTTCTAATTTTTCCTTTATAATTGGGATAAATTCAGGATTAATTTCAAAACCAACTGAATTTCGGTCAAGATTTCTTGCAGCCAATGAAGTTGTACCACTACCCGTAAAAGGATCAAGAATTGTTTCATTTACGAATGAAAACATTTTAATCAGCCTTCTTGGTAATTCTTCTGGAAACATGGCAATGTGCCCGTTTTGTCTTGCACCTGCAAAATTCCAATGTCCTGCAAAAAATGTATTCCATTCTTCAGCAGTCATTTTCGATAATTCTTTTTGCTCTTTAGAAGGTTTTGGAGCTTCTCCCAATTTCTTGAAAATAAGAATAAATTCATAATCGAGTTTTAAAATTCCATTTCTTGGGTACGGATATGAACCCATTTGGACACCTCCACCAGTTGTATTAGAAGTTGTGACTTTTTGCCAGATGATGGCGCCCATGTAGTCAAATCCAATGTTTTCGCAAAATTTAATAATTTCTTCACGTATAGGAATTACCTTATAACGACCATAATAAACTGCCCTGGCAAATTGATCGCCAATATTAATACATAGTCGACAACCATTATGGAGCGTGCGATAGCATTCCTTCCAAACTAAATTAAGATTATTAATATAGGTTTCATAACTATGGTGAAAGCCAATTTGATTATCAGTCCCGTAATCCTTGAGTTGCCAATAAGGAGGAGAAGTAATTGCCAAATGAACTGAATTATTATCTAATTCGGCCAGGTATCTGCTATCTCCATTAATTATTTTATGGTGCGTTTTCATTTTCTATCTAAAATGTAAAAATACTTAAAAAAGTTGCCCATTTTCCTATCTGTTGATAAGTTGTTGCTTAAACTTCCAAACCTTATTTAATTATCCATTAATAGCTACAATTCTTTAATTATTATAACCCAATTTTAAGTTCTAAATAATCAACCTCCATTATCCCCTTATCAAATGGGAATTGAAAATTATTTCAAATAATTAATCTATTAATTCGCAAGAATAATTAACCCTATAAGAAACCGTTTAATATTCGAACAAAACTTTTCTTATTTTCAGTTTCAAATATTTTCTTACATTTAAATCCGAAAAAAAACTCAAATAAAATGCGTAAAATTATATTCATCATTTCATGCTTTATTTTAAATATTTCATATTTAAAGTCCAATGAACTCTCCGAAGGTTATGGTTCGTTCATTAAAAATGACATTAAGCAGGCACGGGAGCATTTTAAATCGGCGTCTCTTTCAGATAGTTCAAAAGCAGAAGCCAACCTCATGCTTTCGATATTGGCAACCATAGACCAGGACCAGGAAACAGCTTTTAAATACTTTCTTGAATTCTATAAATATTCAAAAAATCCCGATCCGTTCATTATGGCCTTATGGCACAGCGAATGTGTCTTAGGTTTCGAAAAAGTGAAATCCAAAGAACAGCTAAAGTGGCTTGAAGGTTTATTACAGCGCCAGGATCTTAATTCTACATTAAGGGCTAATGCAAATGAAGATCTCGGGAAGCATTATGAATCGGTCAATGAATTGAAAAAATCTAAAGAATATTTTGCAAACATTGGCCCGGTTATGGATTGGCAAATTGTGGGTGAATTCGAAAATATTTCTGCGAGTGGTTTTGATAAAAATTATCAGCCCGTCTATCACCCTGAACAGGATTTTGTTTTTAAAAACAAATTAGATGCCGATATAAAATGGTTTAATTTATATAAACAGGTACCGGGAAAATGGATTGATTTCACTTACAACTTTGCATGCCAGAACACAATTGTATTTGCTCAAACTTTCTGTCAAAGCCCATCGGATCAGGAAGTTTATTTTCGTATTGGAACTTCAGGCTCATTAAAAACCTGGATAAATGATCAATTGATTTTTTCAGAAACAGATGAACGAAACAACGGAATCGACACCTATATTTTTCCTGTCAAACTTTTTAAAGGAAATAACCGAATTTTGCTTCAGATTGGAAGCAGTGAAATAGATCAAAATAATTTCATGCTTCGGATAACAGATAAAAAAGGCAACCTGACCAACAATTTAAATTTTGCTTCGCAATATCAGGCTTATCTAAAAACTGTTCAGGAAATATCGGTTCCTTTGCAATCAATGGCGGAAGAATATTTCACTAATGAGATTTCAGGACATCCTGAAAAATTAGTCAATTATATTATGCTTGGAAATGCATATCTCATGAATGATAAAAAATACCAGGCACAGGAAGTTTTAATGAAAGCGCAGAAAATAGCCCCGGATTGCAGTTATTTATTATATCAGTTGGTAGAGCTATATATTAGGGATAAGAATAGGACTGCCCTTAGCTTTACCAATGAAAGGCTTAAACAAATCGACCCGGATAATTCTTTGGTTATTAATACCCTTATTAATGAGGCATTTGACCGGGAAAATTATGAGGAAGTCAGGAAATTAATTGATAAAAAAGAAAAAATTTTCGGACAGGATAAGAACCTTCTTTATTACAAGATAAAGCTGGCATCTGATGAAAAGAAATCTGAGGATTATGCAAAATTTGTAAATTCTGCTTTCGACAAATATCCTGAGGATTATACATTTGTTTATCAAAAATACGAATTGGAAAAGAATACCAAAAGAAACCAGTCCGGCGCCATCAATGTCTTGAAATCATTCACGAAAAAATATTTTGATAAAGGTGCTGTAGGAACTCTTGCCGATGAATATTTTGAAAGCGGTCATGTTAAGGAAGGAATAGAACAGGTCCAGAAGCTTATTGATTTTATGCCCTATTCTGACAGTTATTATAAATTCCTGGGAGGATTCTATACTGAAACCGGGAAATTTGACCTTGCCAGGCAAAATTTCGAAGAGAGCTTAAAGATAGCTCCTTATTACGGTCCCTATCATGGTGGTTATGGAAAAGTTTTTGAAGAATCGGGCAACACCGTGAAAGCAGTTGAAGAATATGAAAAAGATATTACTTATAAACCCGACGATTATGAGCATATCACCAGGCTAAGAAAATTGTTGGGAAAAGCTGATGTTTTCGATTATTTTCCACAAAAAGATTATTATGAAATTTATAAGAATTCTCCTTCGTCTACAGATTATCCATCGGATAATATTATATCCTTAACGGAAGAACGCAATGTAGTGCTTTATAATGAAAGCGGATGTGAAATAAAGGAAGCCATGATGTATAAAGCTCTTACAGCTAAAGGAATCGATTATATTAAAGAATATAAAATACCGGTTTATTCAAATGAAAAGTTAATTATTGATAAAGCTGAAGTTCTTAAAAAAAATGGAAGCAGGCTGCAGGCTGAAACAAATGAAAACCATATCGTATTTCCTTCTCTTGAAGTTGGGGATGCTATTTTATTGATTTATAAAAAACAAAGATACGTAAGCGGTAATTTAACAAAATATTATTATGAAAAGATGCTTCTGAACGCCTGGTATCCTTCGCTGAATATAGAGTACAATTTACTGGCGGAAAAAAATGTCAGATTCAATTACAAGCTTGTTAATTCCGAGGTTCAGCCTGAAATAGAAGATAAGAAAGATTTTAATCTGTATTCCTGGAAAAAGACCAACAATAAGGCATTGCAGACCGAATCGTATATGCCGACCATGTATGAAATTGGTGAATTCCTTCAAATTTCAAATCTTCCAAGCTGGGATTTCCTTTCGAAATGGTACTATGATATTTCAAATACCAAAACTAAACCCGACATAGAAATTAAAAACCTGGTTGCTTCTTTATTAAAAGATAAAGAGAATTTTACCGAACTCGGGAAAGCAAGAATATTTTATAACTTTATTATCAGTAATATTCGTTATAGTTCAGTATCGTTCAGGCAAAACGGCATTGTTCCACAGAAAGCATCCAACGTGCTTATTACCCGTATTGGCGATTGTAAAGACCTTTCAGTATTGTTTACCTCAATGTGCCGTGAAGCAGGAATTAAAGCAGGAGTAGTACTGGTTAGCAGGCGGGAATGGGGAAGCAATTACATGCTGCTACCATCATTCGATTTTGATCATGCCATTGCTAAAGCAACACTTGATGGAAAAGAATATTTTATTGAACTCACCTCTCCTTATTTCCCGTTTGGAACCTTAAGCGAAACCCTCCTTAAGGCATATGTTCTTCAGGTTAATAATGATACAACTTTAAAAGAAGTGCCTATTATTTTGAACCCCAAAAACCGTCAGCCAAATTTAATTTATCGTGAATCGAAAGTTTATTTTACAGGGGACAAAATGACCAGGGATATTTATACTGTACGGACCGGGAAACAAGCTGCCGACACAAGATCGAGATATCGCGATATTGGTAAAGAAGAGCGTGAAAAAAATTTTAGTCAGGCAATTGCTGATGATTATGCCAACACGAAACTTCTCAGTTTAACTTTCGATGATAATTTATATAACTCATCCGATTCACTTACTTACAGGTATTCATGCAGCGCACCCAAAGTATTTACAAATATCAGTAACCTATCGATTATTAAATTACCGATTACCGATCCAATTAAACCTTATGAGTTTTTATCTAACGATGAGAGAAAATTTCCCGTTGAAGTATGGCGTTATAGTTTTGCAGATACACTGGAAGAAAATCTTACCATTGTAATTCCCGAAAATAAAACCCTTGCCGAAATGCCCAAATCGGTTCATTTGGAATGTAAACAGGCAGATTATTTATTAGAGTTTAAATTAAAAGGGAATGAACTTAAAGTTCACCGGATAAAGATAAATAAGGATGATATTGTTTCTGTTGGCGATTATAAAGAATATAAAAACTTCATGGAACAACTGGTAAATTCAGATGCGCAGCAAATAGGTTTTAAGTGATAATTATTAAGTCTCACTCACTTTTAACGAAAAAGTATTACTTTTGCGAATCAAAAATTAGCCGGTCTCATGGCCGAGCGGCTAGGCAGCGGTCTGCAAAACCGCGTACAGCGGTTCGAATCCGCTTGAGACCTCGGATAAAGGTTTGAAGCTTTAGGTTTCAAGCCTTTTTTTATTACTTCACTTTTAAGTTTAATCATAAGTACTCCAAAATATTTCTATCATCATTTTTTAATTTGTAAGTAGGTTAAGGTTTCATAACTTAGCATTCCCATAATTTTCGGTAAATGATAGACCAGGATACCATAGATAAAATATACGATGCCGCACAAATTTTAGATGTGGTACAGGAATTTGTTTCTTTAAAAAAAAGAGGGGTCAATTACCTTGGTTTATGCCCGTTTCATAATGAAAAAACTCCGTCGTTCACGGTTTCGACTTCAAAAGGAATTTACAAATGTTTTGGATGCGGTAAAGGAGGCAACCCCGTAAACTTTATCATGGAACATGAAAACCTGAGTTATTATGAAGCATTAAGGTATCTCGCCCGAAAATATAATATAGAAATTGTTGAACACGAAATTTCTCCCGAAGAAATTGCCATTAAGAATGAGCGTGAAAGCCTTTTAATTGTGACGGATTATGCCGGAAAATATTTTCATGATATTTTACAAAATCACGTAGAAGGGAAAGCCGTTGGACAAGCTTATTTTACCGAAAGGGGAATACGCGAAGACATGATCAGGAAATTTCAATTGGGTTATTCTCCTGATAAACGTGATGCATTTACAGAAACAGCTATAAAAAACGGATATAAATCAGAATATCTCGTAAAATCGGGGCTAACAATAGAAAAGGAAAATAGCAGGTTTGACCGTTTCGCCGGTAGGGTAATGTTCCCTATTCACGATCTTGCAGGTAAAGTAATCGGGTTTGGAGGGCGTATACTTAAATCCGATAAAAATGCTGCAAAATATATTAATTCGCCTGAATCAGAAATTTATCATAAAAGCAGGATCCTTTATGGCATTTACCATGCAAAAAAATCTATAGTTCAGAATGACAGGAGTTATCTTGTTGAAGGCTATACCGATGTTATTTCTTTGCACCAGGCAGGTATTGAAAATGTAGTGGCATCATCAGGTACTTCATTGACCGACGATCAGATCAGGCTTATCAAAAGATTTACAAATAATATAACAATCTTGTACGATGGCGATCCGGCCGGAATAAAAGCTGCCATCAGGGGAATTGACATGATACTTGAGCAGGGGCTTAATTTGAAGGTAGTATTGTTACCTGAAGGTGAGGACCCAGATTCATTTTCCAAAAAACACAACGCCTCGAAAGTTATTGATTTTATTAAGAAAAACGAATCGGATTTTGTTCTTTTCAAAACCCGTTTACTTCTCGACGATGCTAAAAATGACCCCGTAAAAAAAGCGACACTTATCACAGACATTGTAAAATCGATCGCCATTATTCCCGATGCTGTAATCCGTTCGGTCTATGTTAAAGAATGTGCAGGTTTACTGAAAACCGGTGAAGGCATCATTTATTCAGAAATTAATAAAATCAGGAGAAATAAATTTGAACAGAAGTACCAGGTTAAACTTCCTGAACCCATTGCAGAAAAGAAAAATATTACTCAACCGGAAATTGTTAAAATTTATGAAGGTGAAATAAATGAACGTGAAATTATAAGAGTGCTTTTAAATTATGGAAACCATGTTCTGTTTTCCGGTAAGCATGAGGATTCGAAAGATCAGTGGATTGTTACAGTCGGGCAGTATGTCGTATCTGAAATTAGAAACGATGAATTAGAATTACTGCATCCTCTTTATAAACAAATTTTCGATGAATATGCGCATTTAATAAATAATTCTGAAAAAGCAGATGAAAAATATTTTGTAAACCATCCCGATAAAGAAATAAGCTCAATAGCTGCAGATCTTTTAGCAAAAAAGGAACATCTGAGCAGATTATGGAAAAGGGCAGAAACAGAAGAAATGAAACTAAACGAATTGATTCCGGCAATCATTATTAATTTTAAGAATTTCAAAGTAATGAAAGATTTGCATGAAATAGAAGTTGAATTAAGCGAGGCACAGCAAGCCGGAAACTTTGAAAAAATGGAAGAGATCCAGTATCGGAAAAAAAATCTGGATATTATAAAAACTACTTTAGCAAAAAATCAGGGTAACCGTGTTATTTTATATTGAACATGCAGAAAAAAAGTAATATTTTCTAATATTATTATATCCCTTATATTTCATGCCTTTCAGATGTATTTTCAAATTTCAATCCCTGTCAAAGACTTGGAAAATCTATGAAATTTACCAAAAGTTATTAACAATTTTGTAGTTAATCGCTCGCTATTCCAATACTGTATTGATTTTTGATAGGGGATAAAAATAAGAACCTATACTTACAACTTATTATAAAATCTTTATATTATTGCAGGTCTTTCAGGATACCTATGGATAAAAAATTAATATTCTGGTATTTTGTTGGCTTTGAATAGCTATAAACTTATTAATTAACCAATTAAAATGAAAAATACCAATTTGGGAAATTTACAAAGACCAATGGAGGAATTAATTGAAGACGCAGAACCTCCGAGTCAACAGTTCATAAACAGGTATCAGGAAAATTTCATTGAAGAAAAACCCGGTTTCAGAAAATCGGGAGATAAGATTGGATTCAGCGAACATTCTTTAGAGTTTTATACCCGGTGTTTTCCGGGAAGCAATCCCGCCGACTGGTGCAGTTGGCAATGGCAAATCCGCAATAGCATTACCAGCACTTTTCAACTCGAAAAACTTATTAATCTCACTGACGAAGAATTTAAACCGTTCAACGGGAAAAGCGATTCTCTGCCTTTGCGAATTACACCTTATTATGCCAGTCTTATCGCCGGCCGGTTAAGATCGCAGGCAATTCGTAAATCGGTTGTTCCTACTTTTTATGAGATGATCACTGCCGAAGGTGAAGTAAGCGACCCATTATTTGAAGGACATGATAGTCCTGTTTCTAACATCGTTCATCGTTATCCGGACAGGGTGCTTTTTTTAGTAACCGGGTTTTGTTCTACATATTGCCGTTACTGTACACGTTCCCACATGGTGGCTAAAGATAAGTGCCATATTGGGATTAAAGCATGGGCACCGGCTCTGGAATATATTCGCAAACATCCTGAAGTTCGTGATGTTCTTATTTCAGGCGGCGATCCATTGACCATGCCCGATTCCCATATTGAATATTTATTGTCCAACCTCAGGCAAATTCCACATGTCGAGATTATCAGAATGGGAACAAAAGTTCCGGTAGTTTTACCACAACGAATTACCCGGTCGTTAACCAGTATATTAAAAAAGTACCATCCATTTTTTGTCAGTATTCATTTCACACATCCCGATGAACTTACGCCCGAAGTTACTGAAGCATGCAACAGGCTTGCAGATGCAGGTATTCCTTTAGGCAGCCAGACTGTACTTTTAAAAGAGATTAACGACAACGTGAATATTATGATGAAGCTTATGCAGGGATTGTTGAAGTTAAGGGTAAGGCCATATTATATTTATCAATGCGATCCTATTCCGGGTTCTGCCCATTTCAGGACTCCCGTGGAAAAGGGATTGGAAATAATTGCAGGGTTACGAGGTTTTACCAGCGGCTATGCTGTTCCACATTACGTAATAGATGCTCCCGGTGGAGGAGGCAAAATACCTTTATTGCCTGATAATTTTGTCGGTCGCGAAGAAAACAGTGTCCTTATCCGGAATTATGAAGGAAATATTTATCGTTACCCTGATGTAATAAAATAAAATTTTCAGTTTTATAGACTATAGGGCATTTCTAAAAACTCAAATTATCGAAGCTGTCATTGCGAACGGAGTGAGGCAATCTCAGTAAATATACACTATCTGTCAGATCGCCGCGCTTCGCTCGCGATGACGAAACGAGTTTTTAGAAATGCCCTATAGCTTATCAGACTTCAGGAATATGCCTTTGATGCTGCAAATTTCTGATTTGTATCAATGTTTATTTTTGGTTTTGAACTAATGAAGTATTTCATTTATTCAAGTATTTTTTCATCACCTTATTCCATGTCGGTGTGATTAGAAAACTTTCTTCCATGTAACTTATCATTTTTAAGAATTTTTTCATCGGAACTGCAAATGACAGGTAATCCAATGGTACACATGGTCGTGCCGAGGGATCGAACATTCCCAATACTGCTTTTGGATGATCAGACTGTTGCTCTATTCGTGGGTAATGAATTATTGTTCCACAACCTGCACCAAAAGGAGCTATTACACCATTAGGCTCAACCTGGTCGAATATTGCCAGGGTAAATAATCCGGATAATACTTCTCCCCTGGCGAAAAAAATAACGACTTCCGGATTGTCTTTTTCTTCTAATTTATCCCAGCGTTTAAAAATAAGCTTCTTATCATTTGCGGGAACAATTTTCATGTCTTTCTGAATTTCCTTGACTATTTCAGGTGATTGAATATATCGTTCACCCTCCATTTTTCCCGGAATGCCACAGGAAAGGAAGTATTCAAAATTCGGCCGCATTTTATCTGTAAAACCGGTATAACGCTTCCCTCCACCACACTTTATTTCTTCTTCACCAAACAGCAAGGATCTGCCTTTCCTCACTTTTGCAAGTTCACAAATAAGACAACTCCGGCCTTTTACTGGTACAGCATGTTTTGTGGAACCATCATCATCGCCGTAATAAAAAGTAATGGGTAGTTCAGCATCTCCGAAGTATTTTTGCCAAAGTTTAATAAATTTATCCCGAACAGAAATATCCATAAGTATTAGTTTATTTTTAATTATTAAAATTATAAAATCTGTGGATTTATTTCAAGCAAAAATGCGAATTAAGGATTGAATTATTTTGATAGGATTTTTAATTCCCCCTCTGATTACATAAGCGTCCCACTTGTGCTGCTAATTTAAAATTTTAATAACTTCCATAGTTTAGTGGACTATAGCTAATTCTTAAATTCAATCCCCAAGCCTCCTTCAAAGCCTGGCTATGCGCCAATCTCTAAATTCCTTATATTTCATCCCTAATGTGGTTTTTAAATTCGTTTATGTTTTTCTATAAATATATAGTCACTACGTGACTATTTTTGTTTTATCAGCCCCAGAGGGGCTATATATTTATAGAAACAAAAATTCCCCTTACCTCTGAAGTCCAGTAGGGACTATATATTCAAAATGTGGATTGCCATAATTTTCCAAGTGGGAATAATAAACATTTAAAAGTATTTCCAAATACTTATTCAAAAATTCCAAGTTTATGAAAATTAAAATATTTCCTATATTTGAATGATAAGAAAAAAATAATATTTTAAAAGACAAATGCAACGAATTATTGGAATTGGCAATGCCCTGGTAGATATTTTAATAAAATTAAAGGGCGATCATTTTTTAGAAGCATATAACCTTCCAAAAGGTTCTATGCAACTGGTAGATCGCGATACTATCAAAATGTTGATTGAGGCGACGAAAGACATAAAACCACAAATCACTTCCGGTGGTTCAGCGTCGAATACCATCCATGGCCTGGCAAAGCTGGGAGCTCAAACCGCATATATAGGTAAAATCGGGAATGACGAATTTGGGAAAATATTTTCTGATGACTTAAAACGAAACAATATTTCTCCGATACTGTTTTCGGGTAATATTGAAACAGGAAGGACCATTACTTTTATCAGTCCTGATTCTGAGCGCACTTTTGCTACTTTTTTAGGTGCCGCAAATGAAATTAATAATGATGATCTTAAACCTGAATTTTTAGAGGGATACGATCTTTTGCATCTTGAAGGTTACCTGGTTTTCGATCATGAAATTGTTGAAAGAATTTTGGAACTGGCAAAAAGCAAAGGTTTAAAAATATCGATCGACTTGTCCAGTTTCAATGTTGTTGAGGCCAACAAAGAATTTCTTCAAAAAATTATCAAAGAATCTATCGATATTGTTTTTGCCAACGAAGAAGAAGCAAAAGCACTTACCGGGTTGGAACCTGAATGGGCATTAAGGTCGATTGCCAGGATGTGCGAAATTACAGTAGTAAAATTTGGGGCTAAAGGTTCTGCGGTTAAACGTGGAAATGAACTTTTTCGGGTAAGCGCTTCAAAGGTTGAAGCAATTGATACAACAGGAGCCGGTGATTTGTATGCATCGGGGTTTCTCTATGGATTAACTCAAAGCTGGACGCTTGATAAATGTGCCAAATTAGGATCCATTTTAGCAGGAAAAGTAGTTGAAACAATCGGTGCAAAAATAAGTGACGAAGTTTGGAAAGATATTAAAGATATGTTGAAGAAAGATTTTTCATAATACATTTCAAATCGTTTTTTAACTTTTTAAACAAAGATTCATAAACCTTATTGTTGTTCCTAAAAAAATAACTTATGAACTTTAATGAAATCCTCCAGGGCATACCAAAGGAATTTATCAATTTTATGCTGGTAACTGTATTTTCGCTAATAATCGGATTATCACAACGGAAATTGCACGATGAGCACAAACTTTTTGGCACCGACCGGACATTTACATTCATCGGTATTTTAGGTTATTTATTACTTATTGCCGATCCTGTAATGAAAAGATTATTTCTTGCAGGCGGTTTCGCAATAGTTTCAATTTTGACTGTCTATTATATTTATAAAATAAAACATTTTACCGAATTTGGGATCACAACAATAATCACTGCATTCCTTACTTATTGTATCCCGCTTATGTTGCATACACAGCCGCTTTGGCTGTCTTTATTGGTATTTGTAACGATTATTGTATTTACTGAATTGAAAGAAACATTAACCAGTGTCAGTGAAAAAGTCGACAGGCATGAATTTGTTACATTTTCAAAATTTTTAATTATGGCAGGGCTAATTCTGCCTGTTTTGCCGAATCAGCCTTTAATACCCGGTTTTCCAATTACTCCATTTAAAGTCTGGCTTGCTGTTGTGGTTATTTCCTCAATATCATATATCAGTTATTTGTTGAAGAAATTCATTTTTAAAGATGCCGGAATAATTCTTTCCGGAATATTGGGAGGATTATATTCGAGCACCGCAACTACAGTTGTTTTAGCCCGAAAGATAAAGGAACTGGAGCATGGAAGATATAAATATATTTCTGCAATTATACTAGCTACGGCAATGATGTATTTCAGGATTCTTGTTCTGGTATTAATTTTCAACAAAGATTTGTTCCGGCACACAGTTTTAGCCTTTTTACTGTTAATCTTTGTTTCAGTTGCAACGGCATTGGTAATGCTTTACAAGACCAGGCGAAGTGAAATAAAAGATGATATATCGCTTGGAAGCGACAGAAACCCTCTTGAATTTAAGGTGGCAATTATTTTTACCATCATTTTTGTATTGTTTACTTTTCTTACACAGTTTACCATAAGTAACTATGGTAATTCAGGTTTAAGCGCTTTGTCTTTTATTGTTGGTGTTGCCGATATCGATCCTTTCCTGCTAAACATTTTCCAGGGAAAATATGATGTTTCGCTTCACATGATTGCAATTGCCACATTCCAGGCTATCATAAGCAACAACCTTGCAAAAATGGCATATGCCTGTTTCTTTTCCGGGAAAAAGAACTGGTCAATTATTATTCTTCTTTTTGCAATTGTTATCGGGGTAAATGCAATGCTGATATTTTTTCTTTAGAATTGAATAAAATTAATTATTCCAAACCACCAACAGGATGTTAATATTGATAGCGGAAAGGCATAAAAGTTTATAATTTTACCAAGTGTAACAAAGTTTTTTTTTAATCGTCATAATCATAAATATAAAAAAAGAAAAAATGAAAAAAGTGATAAAATTTGGTGAAGATGTTAATGGATATAACATCCCTGTTTTAAATGAACGGGAAATAAGGGCTTCAGCAGGAATTCTATTTTTAGTCATATTCATATCATTAATGCTAATCATTTTTAAAGGGAATTTTTTACTGATTAAGTATGTAATTACCTTTTTCCTTACAGATTTCATTATACGTGTTTTTGTTAATCCAAAATATTCACCAACCTTAATAATTGGGCGTTTGATTGTAGGCAGGCAAACTCCAGAATATGTTGGGGCTGCACAAAAAAAGTTTGCCTGGATAATTGGTATAGTCCTGGCAGCAATAATGTTCATTTTTCTGGTAGTTGTAAATGCTTTTAGCCCAATAACAGGAATTATCTGTTTAATTTGCCTGATATTTTTATTCTTTGAATCGGCATTTGGCATTTGTTTGGGATGTTTATTTTATCCGATGTTTTTTAAAGAAAAAGCCCAATATTGCCCTGGTGAGGTTTGTGATGCAAAATCAAGGCAGGATATTCAAAAAACGTCTAAGGTTCAGCTCTTAATTATTTTTGTATTTATATTGTTTATTGTCCTTTCTGTCTTTTTGTTTAATGATAGTTTTAGTAAAAAGCCATATGACTTGTTTGGAATTGTAAAATCTGCACAAACCAAATAAAATATTTTGTAAAGCTTGGTGAAAAAACACAGAGCATATAAAAGAAATAGTGCATCAAATTGAAGAATAAATTGGTTAACATGAATGGAAGGTTCAGTATGTTTTCACCATTTGTGGTTCTTTCAGGCAGGATTTTAAGCGTAAAAGTTAATTTTTGTAATTACGCATTTTTAAATACCAAACCTTTGATGTGATAAATAAATTTTGTAAAATGAAAAAGTTAATATTACGGCTATTCGGGAGAAAAATACAATTAAAATCGCTTAAAAATTTAAAAGTGAAATATGCGATTTTTTGTTTATTTATTTTGCAAATCATGGAGTTTTGCTCAAATGTTCCAAAAACTAATATTGAAATTACCGGGAAGGTAAAGAACACTGTTTCGGGAATGATATATATCCAGAAGTTTTATAATAAAATGTTTTTTACATTTGATTCCTGCCGGCTTGATTCGGGAAAATTCCTTTTTTCAGAAAAACTTCAGGTTCCTGAATTATACGGTTTAACTATTGATACGGCTATTTATCCATTATTCGTTTTTCTAAATGCAAATGATAAAATAAGTGTCGAATTTGATACTGCAAATTTTGACAATTCAAAAATTTCAGGATCGGCGGATAACGATCTTTACAGACAATATACTCAGGCAAAGGGTGAGGTGAAAATAGATTCGTTTATTAAGAAGAATCCCAAATCCATTGTTTCAACTTATCTCCTTTACCGTGAATATTCATACAGGTTAACTCCTGAAGAAATTGAATATAATATCAGCCTGCTTGATACATCGTTTAAGAACACACAATATGTGGAAGTTTTAAATGAACTGGTAAATATTTTGAAAAGGGTTATACCCGGAAACAAAGCCCTCGATTTTTCATTGCCCGACACATCTGGAAAAGAAAGAAAGCTCTCTGAATTTTTCGGCAAACCTTTGTTGCTCGATTTCTGGGCATCGTGGTGTTCTCCCTGCCGCAGGGAAAACCCAAACCTGGTGAAAGCCTATGAGGAATTTAAAGATAAAGGGTTAATGATATTTTCCGTTTCCCTCGATAAGAAAAAGAGTAATTGGATAAAAGGAATTAATGACGACCACCTTACATGGGTTCATGTTTCCGACCTTAAATACTGGAACAGTTCAGCCGCTAAATTATATGGAGTCAGGGCCATACCATCCAATGTTCTTATAGATGCTTCCGGGACAATTATTGCCCGAAATTTGTACGGGCCGGAACTTGAAACCAAACTTGCCGGAATGTTTGAAAAAACGGAAGCAGTTAGGAAATAAAGCTCTATTTAACTAAATAAAAATATTTTTTTCAATTCATGTTAATTCTCTCCTATATTAAGAACACTCCAAATTTATTACTTACGGAATATTATCCGCCTATCTGCAACGAAATATAATTAAGTATGCCGTTTATAAAAGGTATTACATAAGTTGCTGTATTAGATTCGTTAATACCCAGAATAATTCCCACAAGCTTTTTATCGTAAGAATAAACAGCACCGCCTGAATCACCATGAAACGAGAAAGGTGAACTTTGAGTTGGAACAACCTGCAAACAATTGGTGAAATAGTAGTCGGTTCCGGACCAGTTAATCACAATTTGTGCCTGAACTGAAACTATTTTTCCTGCGGAAACTATACCGTTTGCCGGATAATATACAGGCATGTTCGCAGAAGAATTAGCATAACCACCAGGTATTGCTGCAGAATTATTTCCCCAAAGGTTGTAAGCAGGTATTATATCCATATTAAGTTTGAACAAGGCAAATTCCGCATTATTATAAATGTTGCTGTCGAGGTTAATCCAGTCCGAAAGTGTGCCTACAGGATTATTATCGATATCGCAAATTACGTCTCCAATATTACATTGGTTTAAATTGGCAATAACATGATTATTTGAAATGCCATAAATGCCGTTGTCGTTTGGAAATTTGAAAAATGCGCCAACCCGGCCGTAATTGTCCGAATCTATTCTTCTTATTATTGAATTTGAATATAATGTCATAATTTTTTAAATTATTTTTTTGAAAATAATATTGGTAATGTTGTAACATCGATCCCAATTGCAACTCCTATCCTGAGAGCATTATCTGCCGTTGTAATGCCATTGGCAGTAACATTTCTCAATTCAGGAGTGTAACAGATATTCCCACTCAGTGTTATCGGGGATTGCTTAAATGGCCTTATCAAAAGGCTTACGCCCGGAGAGAATAACTGTTTAAACCCGATTTGCGGATAAAAGTTTTCAGAAGAACTTCCCTGTAAGCAATAGTTAGCTACAGCTCCCAAATCAACTATCTGCAACATCAGACCCATCGAGGAATTGTCCTTTTTTATAGGAATATTAAAGTCAAATCCAATAGGAAGGAAAATACCGGCAGACCATTTCCAACTGCCATTTCTTGAATTATTTTTATCCAGAAGCTCTTCTTTTCCGAGAATAAGGCCAGGGTATCCGCTTAAAGTAATGGTGAAATTCTTTTCGGATTTGCTTCTGAACAAATCGCGGGGAACCAAATTATCCAATGCGGCAGATACCTGTTCAGGACTACTGGCAGACATCATATTTACTGCAAAGCTGCCGTATTTTAATAATATTTTTATGTTGGAATTATTGGTTGAGTCTACCGTATATAAAGCAATTAACGAAATTGAACCATGCATAATTTTATTATAATCACTGGTAGAAATTCCCTGGTTGATTTCAGATGAGTAACTCAAAGTTCTTAGAATTTTTGAAGAAATTTTCCCATATTCAGTTTTTGTCCCGGGAGACATAATATTTAGCATGTCTGACGCCCGAATTATTAAATTATTGAAATTGCCAAATAGAGTATAAACATTGTCTACGGTCAGGATTTGTTTCGAACTGATTAATCCCTGCATGTCCGAAAACACATCACATATATCTACAAGGGTATTTATTAAATTCTCTTTATTCAAGTCTAAATATTCAATAATAGCCGGGTCAATTTTTTCTATTTTCCGGCAATTTCGGAGTACAATAATTTTAAGATACGTTTCATATTCATCTCCGCTCAGGTTTAGCAAATCTTCAGGAAGAATAAATTTGTAGCTTAGGGATTTCAAATCGTTTTGAACCGGACAGGATATACTATTGATTAAAATATTTGACAACAAAATTGTTTTACTGAAGTAAGTTTGCCCGGATCTTGAATTAAGATATTTAACAGATAACTGATCTAAAATAAACGGCAGCTGTTTTTTAAGATACAAACCGTAACCAATGTTAATAGCACCGGAAATGAGGGAACTGATTTCCAACGAATCGCTGCCATGCAATTTAAAAATATCCCTCAAAATAAATTTTAATTTATATTCATCCTGCAAATTTACAGGCAGGTTCCTGATGTCCTGTTCAAATGAAGCTTTGAATAAAGCACCGTATTTTGCAAATTCAAATGAATTGTCAGAGTTTAAAGTATTAAATGTATGGAGCGAGTTGGTAAACAGTGAGGCAATTATAGGATATTTTGCAAGAGTATCATAAAGCATTTGAAGATGTGCTTTCACCAATTCTTCTTTTGCCCGTTTGATATAAAACTGGGTTACACCATAAATAATTTGTTGTTGGGGAAAAGATAATTCCCCCATAAGTGTTCCGCTTGTTCCGCTGGCTTTTGTAAATACCGATTTTTCATATTCATCTATAATTTTATCCAGATAATGAAAATAATATTTCTCATTAATATTCCCGGTTTTAAATTCCCGGTATATTTCAGAATAAGAAGAATTTAACAGGTCATAATATATTTTAACTTCTTTTTTGAAATCTGCAGTGATTAAAGGTTTGGCGATTCCGATTTGTGTCCCTGAAGACATAATACCTCCATGGCCTCCGGAAGGAATTGAATTTGTGACTGGTGGATTATCCGGTATTTTTATATACAAATTCCATAATGAATCCTGGAACTTTCCCACATCATTTTTTACAAAAATCAGCAATTGTTTCAGTTCTGTTATTTTCTTAGCATCATTAATATAAAAGTTATATTGAGCAATTGATGTGGAAACAAAAAATAATAGTCCCACAAATGAAAATAGAATTTTTTTCATGATTAAAATATTAAGTCATAATTATTGTTTAATACTTCCGCTACCGGGTGCAATATTCGGTGGTGTAGGTTGCAACCTGTCAGCCTGAGGTGCAGGGCCCGATGAATTGGTTTTCATAAACCCTTCTATAAAATCGGTTCCTGCATATCCTGCAGCGATTAATGCCAATGCCTTGGTATTTGAAAAAGTTGCAAAATCACCGCCTTTTATTGAAGCCAATATTCCTGCAATAGCTCCGATAATCAAAGCAATCATCAAACTGTGAATTAATTGTTTGTACTCATAAATATCCTTCAAAGTTTGATTTGTATTATTTGCCTGATCGTACAACTTCTTTAAACCGGCAATAATTCTGATACCTTGCCCGGTTGCACCTAACAGTGCGCCAAGAACAATTATTACAAGGTAATCTATCGGCCTGTTGTGCTGCTCCTGACCGGGCTGTGTACTTGTTTTATCTGCCGAAACAGCCGGATTTGCCTGATGTGCCGCGCTGCAGCACAGAGCCGGGGGATTTGTAATTTTACATACAAAAGTATCTTTAACAGGGGTTTTGGTTTGTGAATAAACCTTGCTAATTGCGAATGTTGAAAGTATCAACATTACAAGGAAAAGTTTGCATTTCATAGTTATTTCTTTTAGGTTGAACAAATATTATTTAACTTAATAACAAAAAAAGGAGAGACATTTATCTTGTAAACAAATAAATTCCTCCCCCTCAATCTTAATACAAATTAACAAAGACTTTTTATTGTATTAATATCATATGTTCATGAAAAGTAACCCTTAAAACTGATATTTTTTTAAGTTCTCCAATTTTTTGTCCTTATAATTCTTCGCTGATGGGTCGAACCGGCTGATAAACCTTTCAGGTTTTAGAAACCTGAAAAGTTTTGCTGAAACTATCAACCATTTTAACCCATGACCAATTCTATAATAGTTTTTAGGAACAAAAAGAATTTAAATTCTCTGTTTTTTCAATAAGCCCGACACAAGAAATGAAAATTTCTTTGCTGCAATTTAATATGTCATTAAAAAAATTTAATAATTACGTACCTTGCAATAGGTAAATCTTCCTGCATAATTGTCATAAATGCAGAAAAGCATATTAAAATTTGGCTTTATGAGAATTGAAAAAATATTTTTATTTCTTTTTTGTTGCGTGCAACAAATTGCATCTTCCGGTCAGTCTTTGCTAATTAATGAATTTGAGGCTAAAAACGATTCTACCGTCAAGGATAATTACAATGAATTTGACGATTGGATCGAAATTGCAAATGTAAGTAGCCAGAATATAAATTTAGACGGATATTATCTTACTGATGATTCTACGCAAAAAACAAAATCGAAACTTCATGCCAGTGGAACCGAATTAACGATTTCATCAAATGGTTTTATTATTTTTTGGGCAGATAAAGAATTAAACCAGGGAAGCAACCATGTAAATTTCAAATTATCAGGTGAAGGCAGTTTTATAGGATTATATTCACCCGGTTTAAAACTGGTGGATTCAGTAACATTTTATGAACAATCGGAAGATGTTTCACAAGGAAGGGACAATAACAACAAAAATCTTTGGAAATTTTTCACTGCCCCGACACCGGGGAAAGCAAATACATCAACTCCTTATATTGGTATAGCGAAACCTCCCGTTTTCAGCCAAATTTCAGGTTGTTATAAAGTTCCCCTGAAAATTTCATTGTCCTCGCAGGATAAAATTTCTGTTAGTTATACTCTTGACAATTCTTATCCAGGAACCTTGTCATTGGTTTACAAAGATCCGGTTACTATTAGTAAAACACAGATAATCCGGGCCATATCTCAACAATCTGGTTGGGTGAACAGCGATGTGATAAGCCATATATATTTTGAAAACAACAAAAATACATTACCCATTTTAGCAATTATAACTGATTCACTCAATTTATATGGGATTTCCGGAATTTACAGCAACCCGCATACAGTAATGGAGAAGTTTTGTCAATTGAAGTATATTAAAGACGGAAACCTGATGACAGAGTCAAATGCTGGTATTCGAATTCAGGGTTCATCATCTATAGATATGTCTAAGAAATCGTTTCGTCTTTTTTTCAGGGACAGTTATGGAAATGGAAGGATCGATTACCCGTTTTTCGGAAAAAATAATATACAATCATTTAAAAAACTGGTTCTAAAATCGGGCTATGATGATGATATTACAACTGGTACAGGAACATTATTGCGCGATGCATTATCAGTAGAGTTATGGAAAAAAGTTGGTGGATTGCCTCAGCTCAGTTCATGGGCAGTACTTTATTTGAATAACTGGTATTGGGGAATATATGATATCCGCGAAAGTATTGATGAAAATTTTATAATGGATAATCTGGGCATATCAGATTTCGATTTGATTCGTTTCCATAACGAAGGGGCTGAATTAAAATACGGAACCCTTACAAAATGGAACAAGTTAATTAATATTATAAAGAATTCAAATCTCTCAATTACTGAAAATTATTTGAAAGTTGATTCATTACTGGACATGGATAGTTTTATTACACTGATGGCATTTGTTCAATGTTCGCAATATTATTCCTGGGGTTGGGGAATATCGTTGTATCGTGAAAATACACCCAATGCTAAATTTAAAATTTCCATCTGGGATACCGATCGTGCTTATACCACTGTTACCTGGGATGGGTTCGATGAAGCAAACAGAAGGACAGATACATATTTCTGGGCCAATATAATTCCAAAAAAATTAATGGCCAATTCCGATTTTAAACAAAAATATGCAAACCGGATCAATGAATTACAAAAGACAGTTTTTTATCCCGACAATGCAATCGCAGTTCTCGATTCATTATACTCAATAATTAAACCTGAAATGCCAAATGAATTAAGTCAATGGCTGCCATTTGAAAGTCTGAAAACTGCTGATAGCATGTGGGAAGCCAATGTTGACACAGTTCGTAGTTTTCTCAGGAGAAGGACTGCAATATTAAATGAACAAATAAAAAACTACCTGCCACCGGCTGGTGTTACGTCTCTTTTGTCGAATGATTTTTCAGTTTCAGCTTATCCTAATCCATTCAATTACCAAACACACATAAAATTTAATTTAAATACATCCAGCCAGGCAGATATTTCGGTATATACCATTGACGGACGAATAATACAAAATCTTTTTCATGGTATGGCAATACAGGGTGAAAATGAAATTATTTGGAATGGCAAAAATATTGATGGATCAACAATTCAGGCAGGGATTTACCTAATCCGTTTAAATTTTAATGGAACCATTAGCCATTTGAAAATAATTAAAAATAAATAAAACATTTTTTATCGATATAAATCTAACACAAAATGAAAAAACTGAACTACATTTTATTATTATTGCTAATTCCCGGGATAATTGTTGGTCAGAATAAACTTCCCTCAGTAATTTCAAAAGATACCACTCTGACAAAAGATAATTCACCATATCTTATTAATGGAAGTTTGAAAGTTAATTCCGGCGCTACCTTAAAAATTAATGCAGGTGTGGTAATTGAATTAACTGCCGCTGCAATGATAACGGTGAATGGAAATTTAATTGCTCAGGGAAATATTGATGACAGTGTTTATTTTGAATCTTCCGTTGCAGGCCAGCAATGGGGTTACATAACCGGTACCGGTTCAAATATTGAATTAGATTATGCAAAAGTGACAGGTGACAGGATGTGTGTTTTTGCCGGCAATGTGAATACCATCAGGGTATCGCATTGTTATATTAAAAGCACCGCCACGGGGAGTGGTGAAGATTGTATAGCGATTGAGGTAGGAAAAAAAATAACTATCGAATATGTAACCCTGATAGGAATGGGTGGTTCTATTGCAAAAGGTTCTAAAAATGATGCCATTGACCTGGACGATGACGATTCATGCTTTATACAGCATAATTTCATTTCTCATTTCAGCGACGATGCAATTGATATCGGAACCAATACAAAATATGCCTATATTTCCGACAATATTGTTTCTTACACTAATTATGGGGTCACAGTTGGTGAATCGTCTGTCGCATATCTGGTAAACAATATTTCATATCATAACGATGGAGGGTTCCAGGTTCATACCGGGGCTATTATTTATTGCACCAACAACACACTTTACGCCAATACAGTAGGAATTGAATGTTTTCATAGTGAAGTCACAACATCGCAGACACCGGGAACAGCTATTGTCAGGAACACAATATTTTCTAATACTAAAAACGAAGATTTCTTTATCCAACCTACTTCGGTTTATACAGTTGTTTATTCGATCTCAGATAAACAACAATTCGACAGTACCGGAAATCTTGAAGGTGATGCCATGCTGGTTGATCCGCAGAAAGGGAATTTCAACCTGGCTGTTGGGTCACCATGCATTGCAGCTGGAAAAGACACATTTGGGAATAATATTGATATGGGAGCAATTGGGTTACCGGTTATACAACCAATAGTTCTTAATACTCCGATTTCAAAAATATTTAATATAAACCTATATCCGAATCCGGCAAATGATAAGGTTTATATCAATAATCTTAAAAAGGGGAGTAATATAAATGTTTTTGACTTAAACGGACATATTGTTTTTACCGACGAAACCAATCTCAAATCGGATTATATCATAGATACCAGGAATTTTAGAAAGGGATTTTATATTATCAGGGTAAACGATTTATCCGGAACCTCATTTACAGGTTCGTTTATAAAGGATTAAATATTTTTTATTTAGAGTGGGTTTTTAATTTTCTTAAGCCCAGTGAATATCAAATTCAGTTACTTCATCATTTCTGGAAAGCGATTTTGTAATTTCAATATTTACATTTTTGCAACCCGTTATTTCTAATGCTCTTTGAATCCAGCCGACAATAGTATATTCGGTTATCTCATCGGGTTCAGGAAACTTAGTTATGTGCATAATTACATTATTCCTTTTTGAATTTACAATTGCTATTTCTGTGGGTCTGTAATAATTGTCAAAAACTCTTCCACCCCGTTCAATAATGTATCTTGGAGACCCGAACTGGATAAAAAATTTATAAATACCCGTGAGTGCAAAATCTGCCCCAAACCTTCCTATAGTTAAAGCGGTCCGGATATCATCCCCGTCATAAAATAATCGGCTGATGACTTTCAGCGGAATAACCGAAGCTACCTTAATAGGGTACCAGTTGCCTGAATTTATAAGCCCTCTCATAATTTTTTTAGATTCTTCGGGTAAAGCATCCAGCCATTCCTGAAAGCGTGCTGGAAATTGTTTTTCAACAAATTCAGGAATAGATCTTACAGCATATCCTTTTATCTCCATTAGCAAAGTTTTTTTGTCAGATTATTCAAACAATTGTAATTAAAATTTACATATTTTTTTATTTTTAAACTTTTGCCCATAAAACAGATTAACAGTACCAATAAATAAAAACAATTCAATCAACTATAAGTTTTAAATATTTTTTTCTTGAGATACTTATTTTTTCTCTTCTAAAAAATCAATATTGATTTTTGGTGTACTATGCTAATAATTTTGGGTTTTTTGGGAATCGAGATAAATTTATTTTCCCAATCCGGAGCACAGGAAAATAAACTTCTAAATCATTTTAAGCCCAGTGGATATTAAATTCGGTCACATTGTCATTTCGGGAAAGCGATTTTGTAATTTCAATATTTACCTGTTTGCAACCCGATATTTCTAACGCTCTTTGAATCCAGCCAGCAATGTTGTATTCAACAATTTCATCGGGTTCAGGAAACTTTGTAATGTGCATGATTACATTATTCCGTTTTGAATTTATGATTGCTACTTCTGTAGGCCTGAAATAAGTATCAAAAACCCTTCCACCCCGTTCAATAATATATCTTGGAGAACCTAACTGGATAAAAAATTTATAAATTCCTGTAAGCACAATATCAGCACTAAACCTGCCCATAACTAAAGCTGTTTTTTTATCATCCCCGCCATAAAATAATTTGCTGATGGTTTTCATGGGCATAACCAGGGCTTCTTTTAAAGGATACCAGTTGCTCGTAAATATCAAACCACCCATAATTTTATTTGATTCTTCAGGTAATGTATCCAGCCATTCTTTAAAACGGGTTGGAAATTGTTTTTCAACAAATTCCGGAATCGATCTCACTGCAGTTCCTTTTATCTCCATAAACAAAACAATAGCTTCTATTATTTTATAAATTGTGATTTAAAATAAAATATTATCTTTTTTTACTTAAACCTTTTACTATTTAATCAGAATATCAGTTACATTTATTTTATAATATTCCGGCAAATATAAGTTTGTAAATATATATTATAATTTTTGAAGGACTAATACCGATTGGATATCTGTTATAGTCAAATGAATTGGCCAATAACAGCTATCACATCGGCATTATACCAATATTTATCAGCTTATTTTAAATTTCAAATTGGCATAAGATGCAATTTTTGATAATTTTTTCTTTTACATTAAATCATTAATTTAGCTTTTTGAATCGCTAATTTAAAGCAATATGAATATCTTATTAATTGGATCAGGGGGAAGAGAAAATGCACTGGCAAGAAAAATTATTCAAAGCGAAGGGCTTACCAATCTATATGTTTCTCCCGGGAATGCGGGTACAGGTAATATTGCAATTAACATTGAACTTATTCCAAATAATTTCGACTCTATTGGAAAGTTTGTTTTAACAAATAAGATCGATATGGTAGTTGTGGGACCGGAAGAACCACTCGTAAACGGGATAGCAGATTTCTTTCTTGAAAACGAAAGCCTTAAACAAATTCCGGTTATCGGGCCTTTAAAAAATGCAGCTATGCTCGAAGGAAGTAAGGATTTTGCGAAACAATTTATGACCCGTAACAACATTCCTACTTCAAAATATTTAAGTGTTAAGGATGATGAATACATTAAAGGTGTGAATTTTTTAAAAACGCTTAAACCACCTTATGTTCTGAAGGCCGATGGCTTGGCGGCAGGGAAAGGTGTAATTATAGTCCATGATTTAAAGGAAGCTGAAGAAGAATTGAAAAACATGCTTCAGGGAAAATTCGGAAAGGCAAGTAAAACAGTCGTTATTGAAGAATACTTAAATGGAATTGAACTTTCGGCTTTTGTGCTTACCGATGGCGATTCGTATCTTATTTTACCTGAAGCAAAAGATTATAAAAGGATAGGAATTGGAGATTCTGGTCCCAATACCGGGGGCATGGGTGCTGTTTCCCCTGTTCCTTTTGTGACACCTGAATTTATGATCAAAGTTGAGGAAAGAATTATTAAACCCACCATTGAAGGACTTAAAAAAGATAAAATATCTTATAAAGGGTTTATTTTTTTTGGCTTAATAAATATTTCAGGAGATCCTTTTATGATAGAATATAACATACGTATGGGCGATCCTGAGGCCGAAGTTATTTTACCCAGGATTAAAACAGATATCCTGCAATTATTCCAGGCAGTTGCTTCAAATACTTTAATAGACGAAAAAATTGAAATAGATCAAAATACGGCAGTGACTGTTTTTCTTGTTTCCGGTGGTTATCCGGGAAACTATAATAAAGGATATGAAATTAAAAATTTAGAGAAGATTAAGGACAGCATAATTTATCATGCCGGAACATCATATAAAAATGGGAAAATAATTACTAACGGTGGCAGAGTTTTGGCAGTTACTTCATTTGGGGAAAATATTCAGAAGGCACTGGCTAAGTCATATGCCAATGCTGAAATAATTGAGTTTAAGGATAAGTACTTTCGATCGGATATTGGTTTCGATTTATAAATTTTAACTGAAGTGTTACTTAAACTGGCTAAATCGAATCAACCCGTTGCGGTTATAATAATACCTTTATTATTTTTAATTATTTGGTTCAGCCCGTTTAATAATGAGCATGTTTTTCCTCCCGATATTTTATCACCCATGCCATTATATCAATTACTCCTGAATTTATTTCCGCCATATTCACTCCTGTCTAAAGTCATAGCTTATGTTTTGGTATTGATAATCATATTTCAGATTAACCGGTTAAATACAAAATTTATTTTCATTTCTGAACGTACTTTTTTACCTGAAGTCATATATATTGTTATTCTCTCCAGTTTTATTTCATTCAGGGATTTATTACCGGTACTTCCAGGAGTTATTCTTTTTCTTGTGGTTTTGGAAAGAATTTTGGTCACTTACAAATATGAAGGACTTTCATATAATATTTTTGATGCCGGACTATGTATTGGAATAGCAAGCATGTTTTATTTTAGTATGATTTTTTATATTATTTTCCTTTGGGCTACTTTAATCATTATCAGAAAATTTTACTGGCGTGAATGGGTATTCACATTACTTGGCATAATAATTCCTTATTTTGTTTTGTTTAGTATTTATTACTTGTTTGATATAAAGACAGACCAGATATTTGAAGCAATCGCCGTAAATTTAAATTCCCATTTTATTGTAAGCTATACAAAAACACAATACATTATTTTAGCATATTTAATATTACTGATATTAATTTCGAGTCAGCATTTACTTAAAGTATATCCCAGTAAAAAAATATTGGCAAGAAAATCATTTAGTCTCTTCCTGGTTATATTTTTGCTAACCTTGCTGATCTATTTCATTATCCCTTCATCTTCATCTGAGATGGTCTGTATCGCCGCTGTTCCACTATCAATAGTTATTTCCCATTTATTTGTAATAGCGAGAAAGTCACGTTGGCTCGAAATCTTATTCGATATCCTGATAATAATTTTTTTGGTTACAATATATTTTAAGCAATAAAATTAATTTAAATACGAAAGGCTTACCTTGAAAACATAGAATGTAATTTTATTTCATTGGAATTACAATGGAGAATGTAATCCGGACACTCTCTGAACCCAGGAAAGAAAAATAATTAAAATATCCGGCAAAACTATTGAAATAACCGATAGGGACAGGCTAAAAAAATTATATGAATTTAGTTAAAATGAAATTCAGAAAAATTGGTATCACAAATTTTAAAGTATCAATCAGGTAAATACCAAAAAAACAAATTCAGGCAAATCTTAAATGAATTTCCGAAGCTCAACTATTTTAACTATGGTGGCTACAATCTCATCTATAGACAGGGTCATACAATTGAAAGTAACATCGGGGTTAGTATAATCTGTATTTTTTCCCTGGAAATAATCGCGGAATTCTTTTCTTTTTTTATCAATATCTATGCAGGTTTCACGAGCAGCATCAATCGAAAGATTATATCTTTCGCTTATAACAACAGCGCGCCATTCTAACGGAGCTTCAAGATTAATATGAAGTGAATTTGTTAAATCGCGCGTAATGGCTATGCCACCGCGGCCTACAATAATTGCATGTCCTTGAATTGCAATTTCCCTTATTACTTTTCCAATGGTATTTCTGATTTGTCTGTCGCTTTGGTAATACTGTGAAAATGAACTAAAAAAATCCTCCAGCATCCCTTTTTTTTCGTAATTGAAGACATATTTTATCTTGGAGGGGTCTGTTTTAAGCATTTTTGCAGATTCTTCCAGGATCTCCTTACTGTACCATTTCCACTGGTTGGTCTCTCCTGTAGGACTTTTCTTTGCTGTTAGCGTTTCAGATAGTTTTTGTGCAATTACCTTAGAAGGACAGCCATATTCCCGCGAAATAGTTATTACAGGTCCTGGTCCCGATTTTTTCGTTTGCGATTCTTCGTATCTCTTTTTCAGATATGATACCAAATCACCCTGCATAGTTCATCAATTAGCAATTACTACTAAATTAAAACTTATTCAAAGATAAATCAATAGAAAAGCAAAAAAAATGAATAATGAATCATTTTTTGAGTTGGAAATTAGTAATTGAAAAATCTTTGAATTATTAAGTGAAATTTATATTAAAATTATTTAGAATGGTATATCTATTTTAAATTCACAAATTTGGAAATTGAAAACAGAAGTAAATCCTGATCTTTTTTCAAACCATTGCGCAAAAAAAATATTTAACTTCATAAAATCTTTTGTGAAAATAAATAGTTTGAACCTCAAAAATTTAAAGCTACTCAAAAATTAGTAAAATTTAACTTGATTATTTAACTATGAAGAAAGTATTATTAAAACCATAAAAACCAATTACAATTATTTGTTGTTTATGTTGCTATCGGATTTTTAATTACATTCGCACCAAAATTTTATTTTTAAAATTATTTTAGTTATTGTGAAACAGAATCGACAAAAATTCGTTTCTGTTGTTAATAGTAATATTAATATTGAATTTAATCAAGGTGTTATGTTTTCAAAACTAAAAGAAGCTTCAAAACAGCAAATGAAAAAGGGCGCTTATCAATTATCTTTTGATGAAGCGTCAGAATCGGTATTGGTACTCGATAGTAAAAACGGTGAATTAAACTATGTTGTTTCGGGCGAGCATTACGATATGCTTCATCCTACAGCTGTTTATTTTGGATTAAAATCTAAATAAAAGTTTTTTATTAAAATTAATTGTTCCGGATCTTATTATTTTTAATTATTTTAAAAAATAATATTTCAGAATAAAATATTAAAGGGACAAAACTATTGTCCCGCATAATGTGAATGTAGTGTTCATCATTTCATATTATAGTTGTTGCCGCTGTTGATTACCTTTTTTCTTTCCTTGCCAATTCCGTAATTCGTTTAATAAATTCTGTTTTTTTATCGGTATACAATTCTCTGTTGTTTTTATATTCTTTCGCCAATTGCAATTTCAAGGCTGAATACTCCTGTGCAATTTTGGGATTTTGAATCAGATAATCGCGAAAATAAATTTCGTCACAGTCTCCACTATATCTTATATGAATGTGATATGCCTGTCCATGAAATCCATGAATAGTATAGCCTTTGACAAACATCATATGTGGCGGGGGATTTTCCGGTTTTGGAATAAAATGATAGTTGAGTTTTTGCAGGGATTCAATAATTTTATTCTTATCAGTACTTTCTGCTATTTCAAGTAATATATCTATTGTTGGTTTAGCCTTTAAACCGGGAACAGAAGTGCTGCCTATATGCTCAATCCTAATAATATTATTTATTCCAATTGCCTTTTCTATTTCAGTCTTTTCGGCATTAAATAAATCGATCCAGTCTGGCAATGGATCCGATATAACAATCGGGAAAAGTTGTCCCAGTTCTTTATTTGTTAGTTTATCCAAATCCATTGAATTCTTCTTAGATTTTATTCCAAATGTTAAATGTCATAACGAACAAGAGTAATCTGAATTATGCAAGTAATAATAAAATTTCTTTATCAATTTATTTTGAATTCGTATTTATTTTCCTTCGCATCTATGGAAATATCTGAAATGTCAAAAAAATCTATATTTAATTATCTAACCTGTAAAAACAAACTTATTGTTTTCTTTCAACCAGTGCAAAAAAATCATTTTCGATTGGAAGATAACCTTGTTCGTAACAGAAATAATAAGTAGTTCCTTTCTGAGTCTTATAAATACTGGTAAAATAATCGAAATTAAATCCCTTTGACATCAGCCTTTTCCTGCTAACCTTTGTTTTTCCTTCAGGATTCAGCATTACAAGTATCCTGTGGTTATTTTTTAATATTTTATTGATGTCCCTTATTATTTCCGAAGAATGAATGTTCCTTTGGTTGTTATATGTATTCCTGCACTGGTCTGAACAGAATTTTTTGTCTATGCGCCCGATAATCGGATCGCCACAAACCGGGCACGATTTTTTTTCTTCCATAACATGTTTTGTTAAGTTTCAGTAAATATAATATTTATCCGTTTTTAAACGATTAAAAACGCTTATAAATATTTATAACCGACTATAAATATTTAACAACCGGATATCAGTCAGCCCTGTGCCGTACTTTGTATCATCAAATTTTATCAAACAAATGTTTAATATTAAAATTTAAAGTCATGAAAGATTTAAGGAACAGAGTTCAGTTAATCGGTAACCTGGGAATGGATCCCGAAGTAAAAAAATTCGACAACGGCCGCACAATGACCAAGTTTTCACTCGCTACCTCACAGGGCTATAATAATGCGCAGGGTGAGAAAGTTAAAGATACCCAGTGGCACAATGTTGTATTGTGGGGCAAGTTAGCCGAAACGGCAGGGAAATATCTGAAAAAAGGTGCAGAAATAACCGCCGAAGGCAAAATCATCTACCGTTCATACGAAACAAAAGATGGGCAAACCAAATATATAACTGAGATCGTTGTAAACGATTTTATAATGTCACCCAAGAAATAAGCTTGAAGACGTAGAATTTCGGATAATGCAGGGTAGTTTCATAATGAGATTACCCTGTTTTGTTTTTTTCTTAACTATGGATTTAGGTATCAGCTGCAAATGAATATTTTATAATTTAATTAAAACCTGCATTGTTTTTCTTCCTACAGGAACAATTGTTAATTTAGTATCTCTTTAGTCAAATTTGATGTCATTAGCAAACCTATTAATACTAAGGGGTTCATCGTTTTTAAGTACTAGTTTTTATTTTTATCAAATGTAAGATGTCGTTTTTTTTATTGTCAAACTGTTCTCGGCTATGAGTAGTGTGGTCCGCCGCAGAGGATTTCCGACGAGATGAAACCTGATGCGGAGATGACGCTCGAATACCTCTGGACTTTTATCACAACTAAAGGGAGTAAATATTCATTGCTTTTAACATAGAATTCGGTTGAGCCATTGTTGACCACTGGCTGTTATTATATTATTGCCTTTATCTTTTCCAAGTATATCAATGTCAATTTATCATTTATCTTTTCTCGCTTAAATTCTTTATATCCAAGCTTGTTGTACAAATACAAATTCTTTTGACTCTTAAATCCCGTATATAACTCAAATCTTTTGCAATCTTTAAAAATTGCTTCAATTGAATCCATAAGAAGTTTGCCAAATCCTTTATTTTGAAAATCGCTCCTGACAATTAATCTACCAATATAGCAAGTTCCATTTTTCAAAAATCCACGAACAGAAGCAATGATTTGTCCATCAATCTGTCCTTTTAAAATTGTCATAGTATTAAAATCATTCTCTAACGATTTCAAATCCTGATTTAATGGTGGAATATTATAATCATTATGAATCATCGCTTCCGTAACATAACAATCTTTTTGCAGTTGAAGGATCTTATCTAAATCATTTTTATTTGCTGTCAATATTTCAATCTGCATAGCGTTATATTTTAGTAATCTCTGAGTAGTTGTGTTACACGCTTTGTTAGCGGTTTGGTCATTTTTTTATTCTCTTAAAGAAGTTATGCTATTTCTTTAAAAATCTGTCACCTGATATATCCCGGAACTTATTGAAAAATCCGATAAGCTTTTCAAGTACAGAATCACGTTTCTTTGTACGGTCGCCGGTAGGTGTAAAGCGAGATACAGGGGGCAATACTTTTGTGATTGCTGTACCGGTGCTCTGCACAAAACCATCACGAAAAGCATTGTCAATGAATTTGTATGTTTCGTCTTTATCCAATTTTTCTTCTGCAATAATACGGTCTAATTCTTCTATTTTTTTCGCATCAACAAAAGTATGCCAATCATCGTCAACATTGGTTGTTGGCGTCAAAGACTCAATAAATTGTTCGATAAGGTCCTTTTTGTTACGAAGTTCTATACTGGAATCAATGGCTTTACGGATATTTATTACAATTTCTTTGTCTTGTAAATGGCTTTGGTGATATTTACGGATTAATTCCAAAATATAGTCAATGTTGATTTCCACTTGTTTGATAAGTTCCATTTCAAACACTATATCATCGTTCACATTTTCGATGTCGCCTTTGTTTTTGCCGCGAAATTCATTGTAAAGATTGATATACATACTATGATAATCCTGCACATCACGTTCGGTTAAAATCTCATTACCGGCAAACTCGTCGAAGGTGGTAAGAATGTTTTTTACCTTTAAAATAGCACCGTATAACTTTATAAATTCTTTCTGATTTTGTTCACCTATGATCTGTATTCCTACAGGATATTTATTTTGCAATTCACTTATCAGGCCGGCATATCCGCGAACATCTTTGTCTCCATCTTTATAACCATTGTAATATTCATCATACGTTTTCAATAAGACAATACCACAGGCTTCCTTGTCGCCGAAAAGAGCAATACTTTCGTTGGTTGCTTCTTCCAGATTGCGGAAGCAAACGATATTGCCAAAAGTTTTAATGGAATTGAGGATACGGTTTGTGCGTGAAAAGGCTTGTAAAAGCCCATGCAAACGCAGGTTTTTATCAACCCAAAGGGTGTTCAATGTAGTTGCATCGAAGCCTGTTAAAAACATATTGACGACAATGAGTAAATCAATTTCACGGTTTTTTACACGTAATGATACATCTTTATAATAATTTTGAAATTTATCACTCGAGGTATCATAATTTGTTTTAAACAATTTATTATAATCTTTAATTGCTGACCCCAGAAAATCACGGGAACTTTGGTCTAACTGGCTGGTATCTTCAGGATTTTCATCTTCAATAATTCCTTCTATTTCCTCTTCATTTATGCCAAAACTATATATGGTTGCAATTTTCAATTTTTGTCCATCCGGCAATAGTTTCATTTGTTTTTTAAACTCGGCATAATAGGCTATAGCCATATCAATGGATGAAACTGCAAAAATGGAGTTAAATCCGGAAAGCCTGATTTTTTGCCTGACTTCTTCAATTTTATTACGGTCGCGAGCCGAAACCACTTCTTCTACATTTGTCAGAATACTTTGAATATACGACTTGTCATTACGTTTGGTTTTTTGATTAAAATGCTGAAGAATATATGTTACAATATTGCTGATTCGCTCGGGATCTGCCAATGCTTTTTCACGGTCAATGTCCCATACTTTGGCATCCTTGATATTTTCTTCTTCGCGCATGGTGCTGATATAATCAATGCGGAATGGCAGCACATTTTTATCGTTAATAGCATCCACAATGGTATAAGTGTGCAACTTATTGCCAAATGCCTGTTCGGTAGTGCTTAAATCGGGATGGGCGCCACTGCTTGCGTTTAAGGCGAAAATAGGTGTGCCGGTAAAACCAAAGAGATGATATTTTTTAAAAGTTTTGGTTATTGCCTTGTGCATGTCGCCAAACTGTGAGCGGTGGCACTCGTCGAAAATGATAACGAGATGCTGACTGAAAACGTCATTGCGGGCGTGACCTGCAATCCCCTTATTCAGGGGATTCCGCTTTTCAGCGGAATGACGGTTCGCCTTAATCAGAACCGCCAGTTTCTGTATGGTAGTAATGATTATGCGTGCATTGGGGTCTTCGAGTTGTTTCTTTAGAATGGCGGTATTGGTATTGCTGTTTGCTGCACCTTTCTCGAACTTATCATATTCTTTCATGGTCTGATAATCGAGGTCTTTTCTATCTACCACAAATAAAACTTTATCTATAAACGGCAATTTGCTTGCCAGTTGTGCGGTTTTAAACGAAGTGAGGGTTTTACCACTGCCGGTGGTATGCCATATATACCCCCCTGCTTCAATTTTTCCATACGTCTTGTAATTATTCGAAACATTGATTTGTCCCAAAATGCGCTCGGTAGCCACAATTTGATAGGGGCGCATAGCCATCAGCAATTTTTCGGAAGTAAAAACGCAATATTTTGTAAGCAAATTAAGAATGGTATGTTTGGCAAAAAATGTACGGGCAAAATCTATCAAATCTATAATCGGGCGGTTGTTGGCATCGGCCCACCACGAAGTGAACTCAAAACTGTTACTTGTGCGTTTGCCTTTTTTAGCAGCGCCGCCGGCCATTTCCTTGATATGGGTAAACCGCGTGGTATTGCTGTAGTATTTTGTGTATGTGCCGTTCGAAATCACAAATAGTTGAATATATTCAAAAAGCCCGCAGCCTGCCCAAAACGATTCGCGGTTGTAACGGTTGATTTGGTTAAAGGCTTCTTTAATATCCACGCCGCGTTTTTTGAGTTCGATATGAACAAGCGGTAAGCCGTTTACCAGAATAGTTACATCGTACCGGTTTGGGCGTTGTCCGGTATCTGCAACATATTGATTTATCACCTGAAGGCGATTGTTGTGGATATTCGCCTTATCAATGAGGTAGATATTTTTTACCGTGCTGTCGTCGCGGGTTAGCAGTTGAATGTAATCCTCCTGAATTATTGATGTTTTTTCCTCTATCCCGATGTTTTGATTTGCT
>Ga0265323_10000062_pt1 | contig 59572 bp, 55 predicted proteins | sample 41225metaG_FD_193580 | JGI IMG/M metagenome (GOLD analysis project Ga0265323, IMG submission 193580) | Rhizosphere microbial communities from Carex aquatilis grown in University of Washington, Seatle, WA, United States - 4-12-25 metaG | ecosystem: Host-associated > Plants > Roots > Rhizosphere...
TCTTTAACTTTTATGATAAAGGCCATCTTTTGTTCCATGGGTAACACTTTCTTCCAAGGCATAGTCGCCCCAGTATGTGTTACCCATCATCCCGGTCTACCTGTTACCTATCTCCCCAGTTCATACCGGCTTTTATCCTCTCCCTGGGGGAGAGGAAATGGCGGCTGTCTGGTTTTGGTTTTGCGAATGACTGTCCGGCAAATCCAGGCACGCGAATTTTCAAGGGGACCGCGAACGATTCTCCTTCGACGGGGGAGAAGACCGGGTTGAGGGAGGACGTTCGGCAAACTAACTTACCGCTTCTTCAGTTTTGCAGGATCGTAGCCCTCGGCGAGCAGATCGTATTAAGGAACAGCGACATTCTCATCAGGTTTGGGCGCTGCGGGCCGTACTTGAACCTTTGCTGGAGGAAACATTTTACGGTTGCAAGTTCGCGTCGCTGCCGGTTGCATTCCATGTCGCTGCGGGTTTAACGTTGAATCATGGAAAGGGGCATCCGCGTCGCCACACCGCCGGCCAGGCCATTGCTGGTTTTTGACGGCGACTGCAATTTCTGCACGTTGTGGGTCCGCCGCTGGCAGCAAATGACCGGCGACCGCGTGGATTACCTGCCCGCCCAGGACCTGCGCATCGCCGCACAATTTCCCGAAATCCCCAGCCGGCAATATGACACAGCCATCGTGCTCATCGAGACCGACGGCCTGGTTTATTCCGGTGCGGAGGCCGTTTTCCGCACGTGGGCGCACAATCCCAACCGGCAATGGCCGTTGCATGGTTACGAAAAATCGCCGACGCTGGCCAACCTCGCTGAATGGGCCTACCGACTGGTCGCTGCAAATCGGACCTGGTTCTCCCGGCTGACACGCTGGTTCTATAAACGGGCCGGTCCCGAGCACTGACACAACTTTACTTTTTCAGGCAACAGAGCTGCAATTTTGTCCAACAGAATTTGGCCGGCGCGTGATGATTCAATCCCCTGCCCTCTCATTGAACTTTCTTCGTTCATCGAGCGTTTTGTTTTTCACTCTGCCGATGATATAATGCCAGCACCATGAGCCATAGCCTGAATCCGCCCCATCTCTTTCAGCCGCTCACCATCAAATCAGTCACGTTGCGCAATCGCATCGGCGTGTCGCCCATGTGCCAGTATTCGTCGGTTGACGGTTTGGCCACCGACTGGCATCTGGTGCATCTGGGCTCGCGCGCGGCCGGCGGCGCGGGACTGGTCATCGCCGAGGCCACGGCGGTTTCCCCCGAAGGCCGCATCACGCCGGGCGACGCAGGCATTTGGGCGGACAAACACGTCGAACCGATTGCGCGCATCAACCGTTTCGTCAAGGCGCATGGCGCGATACCGGGAATCCAGCTTGCACATGCGGGACGCAAGGCATCGGCGGCGCGTCCGTGGGATGGCGGCGCGCACCTGGCCGACCACGCCGGCGGCTGGCCAATGCTGGCGCCCAGTCCCCTGCCCTTCGGCGACGATTTGAACAAGGTTCCGCGCGCGATGAGCGCGGCGGACATTGTTCGCGTGCAGAATGACTTTGTCGCCGCAACCAAACGCGCACTCGCGGCTGGCTGCGAATGGCTGGAATTGCACTCCGCGCACGGTTATCTGAGCCATGAATTTCTTTCGCCGCTCACCAACCAGCGCACGGACAAATACGGCGGTAGTTTCGAGAATCGCATCCGGTTTCTGCTGGAGACGACGCGAGCGGTCCGGGCGGTTTGGCCGGATAAACTGCCGCTGACGGTGCGGATTTCCTGCACGGATTGGGTGGACGGCGGCTGGGACATTGAGCAGAGCATTGAGCTGGCGCGCCGATTGAAGGCGGAGGGGGTGGATTTGATTGATTGCAGTTCGGGCGGAACGGTGCCGCACGCGAAAATTCCCGTGGGTGCGGGTTATCAGGTGCCATTCGCAGAACGAATCCGCCATGAAGCGGGCATTGCGACTGCAACAGTCGGCAGCATCACCGAGCCGACTCATGCCGACGAGATCATCCGTAATGGGCGGGCGGACGTGGTGCTGCTGGCGCGGGAATTTTTGCGGGAACCGTCTTGGCCGCTAAAGGCAGCGCGTGCCCTGGGGCACAAGGATTTATTGCCCGCGCCAGTGCAATATGGCCGGGCATGGTGAATGGATTGCCGGGAACCGATGTGGTGAACGCTCTTGCGGTTCAAACCTGGCCTCGGCTACCGTCATGTGATTCATGAAAATCCGCGCTTTCATCAGGACCATCACCGTTTCCGGAATTTTTCTGGCTTTCTTCGTTTTGCCCGGGGCCATTCCCCTGCCTGCGCAGGAAGACGCCCCGGCGCAAACCCGCTGGGAAATCCGGGCGAAACAAAAAAATGAATTGAACCAGGGCATCACCTGGCTGACCCACGAACCGCTGGATTTCCTGATGCGCCGCGGCGACCACTTCGATGACGAACCCGGCCGTTACCAGAAGATGTGCGATCCGGACAATCTCAAGCGCATGGCCGACGCCGGTGTTCGCTACGGCCGGATTTATTTCTACAAGGGCTTCGGCCGGGAATATGAGCGCGCCAACATGGAGCAGGCCAAACGCACCGCCGCCATCATGCATCAGCTCGGCATGAAGGTGGATGTGTACGTGGGCGGAACCATGTTTGCCGAAACCCTCTATCATGAACTGCCGGAAGCCCGGAATTGGGAACAGCGCGACCAGAACAATCAATGGGTGCCGTACGGGCTCCAGACGTTCCGGCATTACGCCTGTCCCAACGAACCCGCCTACCGCGATTACCTGAAAAAAATCCTCAAATACGCCGTCGAGGAGGTCCACGCCGACCAGATCTCATTCGACAACATCATGCTGCAACCGGAACCTGAATCCTGCCGCTGCCCGCGCTGCCTCAAAGCCTTTCACGATTTCCTGCGGCAACGGTACCCGACCCCCGAAACAGTCCGACTCCGGTTCGGCTTGCCCGACGTGGACTGGATTCAGCCCAACGAATGGGCTTCCCCGACCCAACCGGATGGCCTCACCGTCCTCAACGACCCGGTCTTGCAGGAATGGGTGCGCTTCCGGTGCGAGTCGCTCGCGCATTATGCCAACGATCTCTACGACTACGTCAAAAGCTTGAACCCGGACGTTTCCGTACTGTTCAACATCAAGGGCATTTACAGCTTCAACCGTTACTGGGCCAACGCCGTCTATCATCCGTTGTATGCCAATCGCATTGACGTGATGTCCTTCGACACCGGCGGCTATGATGCGCGCATTGATTCCCGCACCGGGGCCTTGGTTTCCCAAATCCGTTCCTACAAGGTCGCCCGCCGGCTGAAAGCCAGTTGCGAGGAATCGTTGCAGGACGATCTTCGATGCGCCCTGGACATGGCGTTTGATTACGAAACGCCGGTTGCCGGCAATCCCGGCGCCCCCTTCACGACGCATGTTTCCACCCCCATGCTAGAATTTTACCGCGAATACCTGGACCGCTATTACCGGGGCACCGAAAGTGTGGCCGACGTGGCAGTTCTCCACACCTGGCCGTCCATGGCGTACAGCATCAGCGACACCTGCGTTCCCACCACCCTGATGGAACAGGTCCTCATCCAGCACAAAGTCCCCTTCGACATCCTGTTTGACGAGGACATGGACCAGATTGGCCGTTATCAGGAAATCATTCTGCCGGGACAGGAATGCCTCGGTGATGCGCAGGTGCAGAAGCTGCTCGAATTTGTCCGCAACGGCGGCACGCTCGTGCTGACCGGCAACACTGCTGAATACAATCAATGGCGCGAACGCCGTCATGCCAACCCATTCCTGCCCGCGCGTTCGGAAGGCAGGGGCCGCATCGTTTACATTCCGGAAATCATCCGCGCCGATGCTCAAGCCGGCAAAGCCCGGGTGGAGGAGGAAAACCCCGAACTTGGCGCCACGTCGCAACGCGGCACCCGCATGACGCCCGCGCAATGGGTCCTGCCGAAAAACCATGAATCCATTGACCAGGTGGTGGTGGATGGTCTGCCCAAGGGACTTTCCATTGAAACCGGGGTGCCGCTGACCACCGTGATGGATTTGCTCACCCGCCCCGCCACCCGTGAAACGATGGCCCATTTCGTCAATTTCGACCGCCCGAACCCGCTGGCGCCCTTTTCCGTGACCGTGCGCAAACAATTCTCCGGCCCGGTCAAATCCGTGAGTTGTTTTTCACCGGACCGGGACCAGACCTTGCCGTTGACCTTTCAGGAAACCGGCGAGCGTGTGACCTTCACCGTCCCTGCCACAAAACTTTACGCGATGATTGTGATTGCCCAGTAGCTGCGGTGCGATTGAAGAAAAGGAAATTGGCCAACGGAGGTGGCAGGCCGGCCTTTCCGGCTATGCTGAAACCAGGATCGCCTTGTTTTTTTTCAGATATTTCTCCACGGTCGCTATGCCGCTGCAGGAGTTGGAGCTTCTGACGGCGTCGGGCTTGGCGAGTTTGTAATGCACCAGCAATTTGCCAACGAGCCCCACCCGGAGATTTAATTCTGCCATTCGCCAGATTTGACCGGTTTCCAGTGGTTGCAGGTGAATGTGGCGCGTCGGCTTGATTTTCCTCATGACCCATTCTGGGACGGAATTTTTAATTAAACCAGTTAAATCGCAAGGTATTTGAAGAAGGGGGAATTTGCCGGCGAAGACGCCCCACCGGCCCTGCAAACTATTCTTGAACCAGGACCGCCTTGTTCTTTTTCAGATATTTCTCCACGACCCGCTTGCCGCTGACCGAAGTCTGGGTCCGGACGGCATCGGGCTTGGCGAGTTTGTAATGCACCAGCAATTTGCCAACAAGCCCCACCTTGAGATTCAAGTCCGCCATCCGCCAGATTTGGCCGGTTTCCAACGGTTGACGGCTGATTCGGCGCGTTGGCTTGTTATTCTTCATAACGGAGTTTGTACCGGAACGCTTAATTTAACCAGATAAAAATTGCTACGCGGGTAAAGCAAGTTCGCTGGACACGGGCAACGATTCCTGCCCTTTCGGCATCAGCCATTGAGAGCGCATTACGAAAGCCTTCCTGCTGCGGAACCAAGATTCCCTGTTCGCAGGTAAAAGGGTGGGAGCGATCCAGTTTGAGGCAGGTATGACAAAAAGTGGACACTTAAATCGTATTTAGGGAAATTGGTTTTGCGCCAAATGAGGTTCAACCCGGGGTGATTGATGGGTAAAAGCAGCCATAAAATATATTATACATGAACCGTGTTGGGGTTTTGGCAACGAAAGCGGATTGCAACATCTAACTGTTGCTCCCTTAATTGGCATTATTATCGCTGATAAAAATCGGCTGGCCGGACTGTTCGCTATGCGCACAGTCGTCGCGCCAGAACTTGGTTTGTTGGGTTCAGTTGGGTTGGAAGCGAAAGCTTCCGACAAATCCCCGCAGCAATGCGGGGATTTTTTTATGGTGATAAAATTCCCCGGCGATTGGGCGGCTTTCCCTCAATCAGGCGCTGAATGTGCCGGCGGGATTTGTTTTGGCGGGCGCGCCGCGTTATGGGGAAGAATCCCGGTACGCCAGTTTGACAATCCAGTCGGCAAGGAAGAAACAAACGGTCCCCAGCACCAGCGCCGGGACACCAAACGCGAAATAAGAAAGAGACGAAGGCAGGTCGGCATCGCCGCTTTCATTCGTGGGCAGGATGTTTTCAAAGATGTTTTCAAAGCCCGCCCACACGTTCCACAGGCCATAGAGGATGACCAGAAAACCGATCGTCCGGACGACCACGCCAAATAGTTCGGAAGGTTTCATGTTGTCAAAATGACGAATAACTCACGGTTGCTGCCGGCACCGGACTTAATTTCAGCTTTCAGGTTTATCCGGTTCGAGCGGCGCTGACTTTCGCCAGTGATCATCCAGCCAGCGGTCCAACGGCAATAACACGACCAGGACGACAAACAAACCGCCGATGGCTGTGATCATCCGGGAATGGATCCAGCGGACGATCAGGAACGTTGCCAGCGCGCCAACGATCAGCGTAATCAGCACCGTGATGGCAAGATACGACCATGAGAATGACAGTTTGAACCGGCGCTTGCAGGCGTCACAGTTATGACGCCCCCAGATTTCTTGAAAATACTCCTTCCAGGTCAATGCGAACGCGTGATGGCAATACGGACATTTCATCGTTTGTCGTGATATCCAACAGCCACAGATTCAACCACCGCCGTCGAAAGTCAAGCTTCGTGGAATTCTCAGGCGGTGACACAGTGACTTTTGTTTTGGCAAGCGCCCCGTTCGCGGATTAACTAGACGCCATGCAAGCCGTGCTCGATTACCTGAAACGCAACCAGGCCCGCTTCGTGGCCGAATTGTGCGATTACCTCCGCTTTCCCAGCGTGTCCGCGCAACCGCAGCACAAAAAGGATTTGCGCGCCTGCGCCGGCTGGCTCGTGGACCATTGCCGGCACATCGGCCTCGATGCGCGCCTGTGCCCCACCGCCGGCCATCCCATCGTCGTTGCCAAAACGCCGCGAGCCAAAGGATCGCACAAACCTCACTTCATGATTTATGGCCACTACGACGTCCAGCCACCCGAACCGCTCGAATTGTGGAAAACACCGCCGTTCGCGCCGCGCATCGCAGGCCGCTCGATTTTCGCCCGCGGCGCCATGGACAACAAAGGCCAGAACTTCGCGCATTTGAAAGCCGTCGAGGCCTATCTCCAAACCGGCACTCCCCTGCCCTGCGACCTCACGTTCGTCCTCGAAGGCGAGGAGGAAGTTGGTAGCGCGAATCTCGCAAAATTTCTTAAAACGCACCGTGCGGAGTTGAACTGCAGTGCCGTGGTCATCTCCGACACCGACATTCCCAGCCCCAAACACCCCGCGCTGGCCTACTCGCTGCGCGGCATCATCGCGTTTGAAATCACGGTGCATGGCCCAGCGCGCGACCTCCACTCCGGCGTCTTTGGCGGGTCCGTGGAAAATCCGGCGATGGCTCTCGCCCGTCTGCTCGCGCAACTCCGCGACGCCAATGGCCGCGTGACCATTCCTGGTTTCTACGACGACGTCGCGCCGCTTTCGGCTTACGAACGGAAACAATTCGCCCGCCTGCCCATCAAGGACCGCGACCTGCAAAAACTGCTCGGCGTCAAAAAATTATTCGGCGAACGCGGTTTCACGCCCACCGAACAGCGCAGCGCGCGCCCGACGTTCGAGATCAACGGCCTGACGAGCGGCTACCAGGGTGAAGGCAGCAAGACGATTGTGCCGGCATGGGCGCGGGCGAAAATCACCTGCCGCCTCGTGCCGAACCAAAGACCGGCGAAGATTCGCGAACTCGTCTGCCGGCATATCCGACAAATCTGTCCACCGACGGTGCGGCTGGAAATCGAGGCCGGCCACGGTGCGGAGGCGTATCTGGTGTTGCCCACGAGCGCACAGGCGCGGGCGGCCTTGCGCGCGCTCGAAGCCGCGTTCGGCTGCCAGCCGGTGCTGATGCGCGAAGGCGGCTCGATTCCCATCGTCAACGATTTCAGAAAAATTCTCGGCGCCGATTCGTTGCTCCTGGGTTTGGGCCTGCCGGACGGCAACGCGCATTCACCCAACGAGAAGTTCAATCTCGATTGCTTTGCCAAAGGCCAGGCCATGAGCGCGCATCTCTGGCAGGAGTTGAGCAAAGTTTGAATTGGAACGCGCAGCAGAGACAGTCTAAAATAATTTTTGTCGGAGGGGCGAGTTACACGAGACCCCATTTTAGAGGCATTCGATGAGTCAGGGGCTCGTATAACTCGCCCCTCCGATACTTTTGAAACAGTCTCGGCAAGCCACGTTGCTAATGAGATGCCTCTCCACAACCAGCGGAAAAACACACAAAAAGAATGAACCTTTTGACGTGCCCCCGTTATTAACGTGCAGATGCAAGATTGGATAACCATTATGAAAACCACAACATTCACCTGCCTGGCTTTGCTGATTTTAACCCTGCCTGCCGCGCGCGGCGAGCCGCTCCGCACGGACATCAACCCGGCGCTGCTGTATTATCAGGCGTTTCTGTTGGCATCAAACTCTATGTCCAACGCCGATGAGGAGTATTCTTGGTCGAAAGCCGGGCGGGAACAAAAACTCCCGGAACGATTTGGCCAGATTCTTGCCGGCTATGATGATGAGTTCAAATTGGTGCGGGAGGCGGTCCAACAAAAAGTGCCCTGTGATTGGGGCATTGATCTAAGAAGCAAGGGTAACGACGCGCAACTTCCTTACCTGTCCCGTGCCAAGGCGGTAGCTCAAGCGGCGCGGGTGCGCGTGATGTGGGATTTGCAACATGGCAATCAGACCGGCGCTCGTGATGATTTGCTCGCGGCGTTCGTGCTGGGAAGAAATGTCTCCCATGACGGCACTGTGATTAGCGGGCTGGTTCAATATGCCATTGAAGTCCTCGAGTTCTCCGCCGTGGCGGAGAATTTTGGCCAGTTCTCACCGGAGACCTTAAAACTGTTGGTGGAAGGCTTCGATGCGGCTCCGGCGCGGGGCTCGGTGGCCACTGCCATAGCGACAGAAAAATTAGTCTTCGCTGATTGGTTCGCGAACAAGATTCGGAAATTGCAGCAGGAGAATCCAGGTAACGATACCAAAGTGATGGAGGCTATTCGCGGATATGCCGATGACGAACGGGACACCAATGTATGGCAGCGTATTGTTACCGCGTCAGGTGGAACGAGTGATGGAGTCCTCAAGCTGCTCTATGAGATGGAACCGCTGTATCCACGCCTCGCAAAAATCATGACGCTTCCGCTACCGGAGTATGAAGATCAGATACAAAAGTTTGACGCGGAAATTCGGAAATCTCAAAACCCTTTTGTTTCCTGTGCTTTCCCCAATTCGTTCCAATCACCACGTCGCCGGGAAATCAGAAGTCAATTGCAACAGTCAATGGTCCGCGCGGCGGTGGAATATAAGCTGCACGGCGAAGCGGGATTGAAGAGCGTGATGGATCCTTGCGGAAACGGTCCGTTTGCCTTCAAACGTTTTGTATTCGAAGGGGTGGATCGTGGATTTGAACTCAAGTCCACTTATCCCGGGCTCGGATCTCCGTGTGCGCTCATCTTTGTCGAGAAAGAGGGAACTCCATTTAACATTGAAGAGCCGCATATTGGTCAGGCGGTAAAGCCATGATTCACCAGGCAAAAAATTAACGGGTGGACAGTTCCACGATGGAACTGTCCCCGTTTTTCAGCTATAATCGAAATGTGTCCAGCCTAAGTCCAACGTTCGTGGAAACCGAAATCTCAGACACGCGGAGTCTGCTCGATCAGGCCCGGGCGGGCGACGCCGAGGCGTTCGGTGAGATTTGCCGCATCCATGGAACCCGGCTGTTGCGGCAGGCCTTCACGCTATGTGGCAACCTCACACTGGCCGAAGACCTGGCTCAGGACACTCTGGTGGAAGCGTGGAAGTGTTTGCATCGCTACAACGGCCGCTGTCAGTTTTTCACCTGGCTATGCGCGATTCTGCTGAATCGTTACCGCAATGTCCTCCGGGCAAATCGTCTCCGGCCGGCTTCCACGCCCGGCGGGCGGGATCAGGATGAATTTGAGAAACAAACCAATCTGGCCGACCACGCCGCCTTGCCAGACCAAGCCGTCGAACTGCATGAGCAGGCGGTGCTCGTGCGGCAATGCGTCCAGGCATTGCCGGCCAAACACCAGCAGGTCATCTACCTGCGGTTTTACGTGGATGATTCATTGGAGGGCATTGCCGCCGCGCTGGGTTGCTCGGTGGGGACGGTCAAATCCCGTTTGTTTCATGCCCTGGACAAGCTGCGGAAAATGAATGCCTTCAGCACTCAACGGTCCGATTTTACAAAGAAAGGTGGGATGTTATGAAACCTTGTGCTCAAAACCGGAAACTCATTGCCTGGCTCGTAGCGAATGCGCTGGATGCGCGGCAGACGCGGCAGCTTCAGGCGCATCTGGAAACCTGCGAAGGCTGTCTCCGCTATCTGGCGGAAATTTCAAACGTGACGGAAAGGCTGGTGGCAACAGAGTCAAATCCTGACATTCAGGCATCCGAACGCTTCCACCAAAAATTGGCCGGCAAATTGCGGGCGGCAAAACCGGATTCGATGGGGGAAATTCTGGCGGCGTATATTCGGGGAACCCTGTTGAACTGGCGCGTGGCTTTGCCGGCCATGGCGGCATTGGTGGTAATCGGCATCACCATCGCCATCTGGCGGCAACCACCGGTTGTTCCATCGCCCCGAATGGCCAGCACTCAAACCGCGTTGGTATCGGACGCGGACGATGATCTGGCACCGACCATCGCCAACTACCAGAGAGTTGCCAGTCAGTCCTTGGACAAATTGGATGAATTGCTAACCAAACAAGGCAACCGTCCGTTGCCATCCATGCCCATCTATACCGCCTCGACGCTTGGACTGGCGCAAGAGTCGTTTTGAAACCGCCAACGGATGAAATCCTGGGAGCGCTGGCGTCCTGCCGGCATGATGTCAGAAACTGGCCGGCGACGCCGGCGCTCCCAGGTCCAGGCAAATTGCCGATACTCTCCACAAACAGTTTGTGCCCTCGTTAAATTGTCTCCCGCCCTTGGTTCACGAACCCAGTTGATATTCCCGCAATACGCGCACCGTATCCACCGAGGCACACCAATCGTTCCAGATCAGTTGCAACGATCGGAAACGCGTTTCACCGAAATCGGTTTCCCGATGCGTCTCGAGAAAATTAAGCAGCCGTTTCCAGTCCGCTTTCGGATGGGAAAAACGCATGACAGTCAGATGCGCCGCGGTGATTTTGTAACGCCGGTCCAGATTTTCGCCCACCCCGCGCTCCCGCAACGCACTTCTCAACTCGTCGCGAAGCCGCGCAAGGTTGTCGTCCTGGGGAAATCCTTGAACCAATACCGCTTCCGGCGAAACCGTGACACCTCGGAATTTCAATGAAAAGGCGCGGTGCTTTTTCAAAACTTTGTCCAAAACGGTCCGGACGACCGGCAATTGATGGATCTCCTCGCGCCACGATTCCGAGCTGGAAATGACCGATAGCACCGTCATATGCAATTCCGCCGGCTGATAAAAATGCTGGCCGGGACAGATGGCCGCAGCTTCGCGCAAGAAAGCTCCCACCCGCTTCTGCACGCTCGCATTCGGGCGGGCCACCAATGTGGCGCCGCGCCGGGGATCGCCGGCTTTCGCGCGCAACAGCGGATCAACCCGCAATCCGCCCGATTCCAGAGCCGCTGAGGTTTTGCTCCAAAGCTGATCGTAGATTCTTTGCGCCCCGGTCAACTCGCCGTCCATGACTGGATTTCCCCTTTCAGCCGCTCCACCGGCAGGCCAACGACGTTGCTGTAAGAACCGGAGATTTCCGAGATAATCAGGTCGCCGTGCTCCTGGATCGCATAAGCGCCCGCCTTGTCCAGCGGGTTCACCTTCGCCAGATAGTCGCGGATTTGCCCGGCGTCGAGCGGATGAAACATCACGTCCGTGCTCACGGCAAAAATGCGTTCCCGGTGCGCGCGCAAATGAATCAGGCTGATGCCGGTCACGACTCGATGCGTCCGGCCTTGGAGCCGTGTCAACATCCGTTCCGCATCAGCGCGGCTGGCGGGCTTGCCCATGATTTCGCCGTCGAGAAACACCAGCGTGTCCGCGCCGAGCACGAGCGAGTCGGGATGTTTCTTTGCCACCGCCCGCGCCTTGCGACGGGCATTAAGCTGGCAGACTTCAAACGGCGACAATTGCTCATCCAAAATCTCCGTCGCGTCGCTGGGGATGATCCGAAAGTCCAGCTTCAACAGCCGCAATAATTCCACGCGTCGCGGCGAGGCTGAAGCCAGAATGAGCGGCGGTAAATTCACGCGATGAACTTAAGCGATGGCGGCCAAACTGTCGAGCGGCGGAGCACGACGCTTTCCAACGGATGAAAAGTGCCAACGGATTTTATGGCAGAAAGATTTTCATCAGTTGGAACCTTTCATCCGCTGGAAAATGAACGTGCGACATCCGCTGTGGATGAAGTTTGCCCTTGGAGCACTGGCATCACGTCAATGATTTGAATTTCGCAGGCAGGACGCCTGCGCTACTCTACGGCCATGCAAAGCGACCGCCGCATCGTCAACATCGCGCTCATCGGTTTCATGGGCGCGGGCAAGACGTCCGTCGGCCGGCTCGCCGCCGAGCAGTTGCATTTCGAATACCTCGACACCGACGAGGTCATCCAATCGCGCACGGGCCGGACCATCACGGAAATCTTTTCGACCGATGGCGAGCCGGCCTTTCGCAAAATGGAATCGGACCTTGTGGCCGAACTCGCCGCGCGGACCAAAACCGTCATCTCCACCGGCGGCGGGTTGCCGGTGAATCCGCAAAATCTCATCAACCTGAAAAAATACGCGCTGGTCGTCTGCCTGTGGGCCTCGCCGGAAAAAATCTGGGAACGCGTGAAGAACCAGACGCACCGCCCCCTGCTCCATGACCTCGATCCCCAGAAAAAAATCCGCGACCTGCTCGCCATGCGCGAACCGTTTTACAAACAGGCGGATGTGTTGTTAAACACCGAGTTGCGTTCCGTCCGCGAAGTGGCCCAGCAGGTGGTGCATCAATTCCGGCTCGAAGCCTCCGTCCGGCGATGAAAGAGGTGATCCGACAGCGCGCGTTGGAATTGGGTTTTGACGATTGCCGGTTCACGACCGCCGCCGCTCCTGCGAGCGCGGTTCAATTTCAAAACTGGCTGGCCGGAAAGCAACACGGCGAAATGGCCTGGTTCGAACGAACTGTGCCCAAGCGAACCGACCTACAGCGCGTGTTGGCGGGAGCCAGGAGCGTAATTTGTTTGGCGGCAAGTTATGGGTCCCATTCCTCAACCAGCCTCATAGGAGTGCAACTTGACTCAGCCGCCATTTTTTCTCCCTCTCCTCCCCAAAAGGAGGAGAGGGGCGGGGTGAGGAGGCCGATTATTCAAGCTCAAATCCCATCACCCCAGCCCTCTCCCCGCTCGGGCGGGGCGAGGGAGTCAGCGTCAAGTTGCGCCCCCCTTATCGCGCGATATGCCCAGTTCACCGATTACCACGACGTGCTCGGTGAACGATTGAAGCAGTTGACACAATTCGTAAACCAACTCGGTGGCGCGGAAACGCGGTCGCTGTGGTACGTGGACACCGGACCGGTGCTGGAACGCGATTTTGCCCAGCGCGCCGGGCTCGGGTTCATCGGCAAACACACCAACGTCATCAGCCGGCGATTCGGTAATTGGATTTTGCTGGCGGAGATTGTCACGTCGCTCGAACTGGAACCGGACGTGCCGGAGAAAAATCACTGCGGCAACTGCACGCGCTGCATCGAGGCGTGCCCCACGCGCGCCATCACCGCGCCGTTCCATCTCGACGCCCGGCTCTGCATTTCCTATCTCACCATCGAGTTGAAAGGCTCCATTCCGGTTGAACTGCGCCCGGCCATCGGGAACCGGATTTTTGGCTGTGACGACTGCCTGGCGGCGTGTCCGTGGAACCGGTTCGCGCGCGAAGGCCGGTTGATGAAGGAACATGCGCGAGCGGACCTGGCTGCGCCGAATTTGATTGAATTGCTGCAACTGGACGAGGCCGGTTTCAAATCACGCTTCGCCGGCACGCCGGTTTTGCGGACAAAACGACGCGGCCTGCTTCGGAACGTCTGCGTCACGCTGGGCAATACCGGCGACGCCTCCGCCCTGCCCCACCTGCAAAAGGCCGCCAAAGATTCCGAGCCGCTGATTGCCGAACACGCCCGCTGGGCAATGGAACGAATTCAAGGCAAGTGAAGACGGGATGCTGTCAATTTGCCGGGGCAAACGCCTCGACAAATTTCACCATGGCGCGCACATCGTGATAATTTGCCTTCCAACTGTTCGCCTTGGCGGTGTCCTTGGGCCGGCCATCGGCGGTGACGGCGTACAACCAGATGCCGTCCTTCGGGTCGGCCTGATGGGTTTTGATGAATTGCAATAATTTGACCAGCGCCGCCTCGTCGCGCGGGTCAGACTGGTGCTTCAAAGCGTCAGTCAATGCGGCCAGCAGTTCCGCCTGTATCCACCAGACTTTCTCCGTGTCAGTGGCCGGCTGGTCAGCGTAACCCTTGCTGTAAAGTCCGCCATGTTCGTCATCGTAACCGTGCGCCAGCGCGTGATTGAGCAGCGCGTAAAACCGGTTCCAGGACGGTTCCCGGCCCAGCACCTGTTCCGCCCGGACCATCAACCAGGCGAATTCAACATTATGGCCGTAGGACAATCCGTCGCTGCCGGGCTCGGTCACCGGTTGCCAGTCGAACTGCCGGAAAAAGGCGCACTGGGCCGGATCTTCCGGATAGAAATATGTCATATCCAGGCGCAACGCCTCAATCAACGATTCCTTCACCGCCGGATCGTGGCTGGCGTCGTACAATTCGGTCAACGCCTCCATCCAGTGCAGATGCGCGTTGGCGCTTTTGCGGCCGACAACCTCGACCGGGTTCCGCGGATCGCCGGGTTTCAGCAATTTCCAGTTGCGATCCGCGTGCTCGAACCAGCCGCCGTTTTTGTCATCGTGCAAATGCGCCTGGACCGTGTGATACAATTCGAGCGCCCGTCGCAGCGCGTCCGGGTCGCCACTGGCACGGTAATATTCGACGAAGGCATAAATCACGAACGATTCGCCGTAGAGAAATTTGCCGTCGTTGACCGGTTTCCCCTCGAGGTCGGTGCTCCAAAAGCAGCCGCCGTTCCGCCGGTCGAGAAAATGGTCCAGCAGGAAATGATAACCCTGCGTGGCCGCCGTCAGATAATTCCGGTTGGTGTTGCTGAAACCGGCAAGCTGCGCGCGGGAAAAACCCCAGACCATCCGGCTTTGGGTGACGATTTGCTTTTCCGCCGCCGGCCGGCGGCCGCGAACGGCGTCATCGGCCAGCAGATAACCGCCCCGGTTGGTGTCCTGCGCCGTGTCGAACCAGTAAGGGAGGATTTTTTCCGACAATTGCGCCCGCATTTCCCGGGCGGGGTTGGAAAAATCCGCCGCCCCGCCGCGCGATATGGAGATCGGAAGCATGGCCGCAAGTAGAAATGCGGGAAGCACTAAACCGGACGCCAGCAAATGGTGATGCACGGCGTCAACCTTTCAAGTTCGCAGCGGCATTTCAAGAACCAATCAATCCTTTGCCGGCTCGATATCGAGAACGAAATGGCGCAACTTAGCGGAACAATTTCTGAAATATCCCCACAAACCAGAGCCGGGTCTTCCTTAGATAAAAAAACATGCCCACCAGTGCTGAAATAATTGTCTGCCAGACGAGCGATCCCATTCCCGGGTCAATGTATGCAAGCATAATAAATAACAAGTTGCTGAATGTTCGTTCTAAAAACGGAAATTACAGCAGTTTATATGCCCAAAAACCGGGCAATTTTCTTCCAGTTGCCCCATCGTTAGGCTGTTTCGTCGCGCTGTGGCTTGCAAACGTAGGGCTGGCCAACCCCCCATAATCAGCCATACTGCCACAGATTAATGAAAGACCAAATCGTCCGTTTGTTGGACCAAAAAGATTATGTCCCGGCCAATGTGCCGGAATTGCTCCGGTTGCTCCGGCTGCCGCCGCATCGCCAGCAACTGTTGCAGGGCGCGCTCCGCGAACTGGAGCAGTCGGGCCGCATCGCCCGCATCAAGGGCAACCGCTACATCCTGCCGCGCGAGGCGGATTTGATTCCGGGCCGCATTCGGATGAACCGCCAGGGCAAGGGCTTTCTCCAGCCGGACGATGCCGGCCTCAAGGAAATCGCCATCCCCGAAGGCGCGACCGGCACGGCCCTGCACGAAGACCGCGTGCTGGTGCGGCGCGATGTCCGGCCCAAGGGCTTGCGCTCCGGCGCGGTCGAATCGGACACGGGCACGGTGGTTCGCATCCTGGAACGGCGGCGCACGCAGATGGTCGGCACATTGCAACGGGGACGGAAATTTCTCTACGTCATTCCCGATGATCCGCGCATTCCGCATGACATTTATGTGCCGGAACCGCGCGATATGGGACGGCCCGCGCGCATCGGCGACAAGGTGGTGGTCGAGTTGCGCGAATGGGAATCGCGCCACACAAATCCCGAAGGCGAGGTCGTCGAAGTCCTTGGCGCGCCGGGCGAGGAAGGCGTGGACATGCTTTCGGTGCTGCGCCAATACGATTTGCCGCTGCATTTTCCCAAGGCAGTGCTGCACGAGGCGTACGCCATCGGCACGACGGTTCACGCGCGTGACGGCGCGGGCCGCGTGGATTGTCGCCGTCACCGGGTCATCACGATTGATCCCGACGACGCAAAGGATTTCGACGACGCCATCTGCCTGGAGCGCGTTTCGCCGGAGCAATGGCGGCTGTGGGTCCACATCGCGGACGTGTCGCATTACGTGAAGCCCGGCACGGCGCTGGATGTCGAGGCGTGCAAACGCGGCAATTCGACCTACCTCGTGGATCGCGTCATCCCGATGCTGCCGGAGGCGTTGAGCAACGAACTGTGCTCGCTCAAGCCCAACGTGGATCGCCTGACCAAGTGCGTTGAATTTCTCATTTCCAACGACGGGCGGGTGTTGAACGCGAAGTTTTATCCCGCCGTGATTCATTCGCAACGGCGATTCACCTATGGCGAGGTGCTGGAAATTCTGGAGCGCAAGCCCACGTCCGATCCGATCGAGCAGATGCTGCATCAGGCGCATGAACTGGCCCAGCGCATCCGGCGATTGCGGTTCAAGGCTGGCTCGCTCGACCTCGATTTTCCCGAAACCAAAATCCGGCTGGACGAACGCGGAAACATTTTGCGCATCGAAAAGACCGTGAACGACGTGTCGCACCAGTTGATCGAGGAATGCATGCTGCTGGCGAACGAGGCGGTGGCGGGGCGGTTGATGAGCCAGCATACGCCGGCGGTTTATCGTGTCCACGAGGAGCCGGACGACCGGCGTTTGCAGGAATATCGGCAGGAGGTGTTGAGCCAGAATGTGCCGTGCGGCAACCTGAGCCAGCCCACCGAGGTGCAGAAATTGTTGTCCCGGCTCGGCACGTTGCCCATCGGCCCCGCGCTTAAGATTGGATTTCTCAAATCGCTCATGCGTGCGCGCTACGCCGTCGAGCCGCTCGGACATTACGGCCTGGCCAAGAAAAAATACACGCACTTCACCTCCCCCATCCGCCGCTATGCCGACCTTGTCGTGCATCGCGCCTTGTTTGATAAAAACTCTCCCGGAACGTCCGCGCTCAAGGAAACCGCCGAGCACATTTCCGTGACCGAACGCAATTCCGCCGACGCCGAGCGCGACAGCAAGGATGTGAAACTGTTCGCGTTCCTGAAGGCGCAGCTCGCATCGGGCCATCCAGAGCATTATCCGGCGCTGGTGACCGACGTGCGCAACTTCGGTTTCTTTGTGGATGTGCCCGGGCTGGCGATGAGCGGACTGGTGCCGTTGTCCACGATTGAGGATGACTTCTACGTATTCGACGCCGCGCGCAACAATCTCGTGGGCCGCCGCACTCGCCGCGTCATTCGTCTGGGCGACCCGGTGACCGTGCAAGTGGCCAAGGTGGACGGCTTCAAGAAGCAGGTGGACTTCCGGCTCGTGGACGACCGCAAACCGGTTGCGCGGCCCGCCGCGGGCCGACCAATGCAGGACAAGGTTGGAAGATCTCCAGGGCCTGCCGCGTGGCGCAGCTTTACGCGGCCTTCGCGCGGAGCGCAGTCACGACCGTCCCGGGGCCATCGGCGCGGGAGAAGGAATTAAAACGATGGCGGCGCGTCATTTTCCTTCGTAGCAGCCGACGTCAGTTGGCTCTAATTTTTGCCTGTTAATAATGAGCGGACTGACGTCCGCTGCTATATCAATAAACGGGGATAGAGCGCCGGATCGACAAGTGATTTGCCCTTGCGGTGCGTTAGCGGCCTGATGAAACTGCGCCTTGTGAAACAATTCAGGAAATATCTGGCCGGGCTGCTCATTCTGCCGCTGGCATCCGCTGCCTGGGCCGATGGGACAAACCAGCTTCGCGGCGTGTATCTCGAACCTGGCAAGACCAGCGCCGACTACCGCAACGTGGCCTTGAACCCGCTGGACAGCACCAATCGCGAACCGGTTTCGTTTCCCCACGCCACCAGCAACAGCGAGTACAACCAGCGCGAGTTCGCCGCCCGCTGCGCCATTGACGGCAACCGCCGGAACGACGACGTGCATGGTTGCGGCTCCTGGGGACCGCAGAAAGAATCCGACATCTGGTGGCGGCTCGATTTCGGACGGCCGGTGGAACTGGACAGGCTGGTGCTGTTTCTCCGCGCCGCCTGGACGCCGGCGGACGCGCCGCATGATTCCTACTGGCAGGAAGCCACCGTCGAATTCTCCGACGGCTCCATGGAAAAGCTCACGTTGAAGCAGGTCGCCACCGGACAGGAATTTCCGCTGGCCAAGCGGACGGTTTCCTGGCTCGTGTTTAAAAACCTCAAGCCCGCCGCCGACCGCTGGTGCGCCCTGTGCGAATTTGAAGCCTGGGGACGGGATGCCGCTGAATTTGCCTACGTTTCCGATGCCGCCTTTGCCGCGCAGCTTCGTCAGGATCCGCTGGTGGCCAAGGCGATGGCCGCCATGATGGGATTTCAACGCGCTTCGTGGGAGCAAGGCGTCGCCGGGCAGGCCTTGCTCGAAGCCGGAGAACGCGATGCCGCCATCGCCCTGGCCCGCGCCTCGCTCATTTATGTGAATCAGAACGGCGTGGTCGCGGCGCTGAACGGTTCCACCACCGACCCGCTCATGTTGGGCGATTGTCTTTGGTGGTCGGCCCACCGGACCGGTGACGCCGAACTCATGAAAGCCGCGGACAACATGCTGCAATTCGCCCTCAAAGGCGCGCCGCGTGCCGCCGACGACACGCCGTTTCATCAGGCCAGCTCGCAGGAAATGTGGTCCGACGGCAGCTTCACCACCCCACCGTTTCTTGCGGCGGCGGGACATCCTGATGAAGCGGTCGCTCAATTGCTCGGCGTGCATCGGCGACTCTGGGACGCGGACAAAAAGCTGATGCACCATCGGTGGTCCGAAAAGAAACAGGCTCTGATTGGCCCGGCATTCTGGGGCGGCGGCAACGGCTGGACCGCCGCCGCGTTTGCGCGGGTCATTCGCTCACTGCCCGCCGACCGCACGGCTGACCGCGAACAACTGGCCGCCATGCTCAAGGAACTGCTCGATGGCTGCCTGGCGCACCAGCGCCCGGATGGATTGTTTTACAATGACGTGGACAATCCGTCCTCGTTCGTTGAAACCAACCTAGCGGCCATGCTGGCCTATGCCATTTATGAAAGCGTGCGTGGCGGGTGGTTACCGGAAAGTTATCTGGCCCGCGCCGACCAGATGCGCGCGGCGGTGCGCGCCAGGGTGGATCAATTCGGATTTGTCCAGGGAGTGGCCGGCGCGCCGCATTTTGACCATCCGGGCGTCTCGGCGGAAGGCCAGGCATTTTTCATTTTGATGGAAACCGCCGCGCGCAAAACCGGCCGCCCCACGCCCGCCCATTGACCCGCTGTCAGACCTTGCGGATATCCGGCCACAACGGTTCCAGGTCGGGGTCTTGCAGGGCCATGAGTTTGATTTTGTGGACATCGCCCAGTGTGCAGGCTTTATCCAGCCAGGCTTTGGCTGCGTCCAAATCGCCCAACTGACAGTCATAGCACGCCAGGTTGTAGGCGATGATTTGTTCCTTGGGAAAGGTCCGCTGGGCTTGAATCAGAATCGCCCGGGCTTGGGGAATTCCGCCGCCGGTTTTACGCCGGGTCGCATACGCCAGCGAAACCCACGCGCCCGGTTCTTCCGGTTCCAGCCGGGTGAGCGTAGCCGCAACTTCCGCCGCCGCATCCCATTTCCCGGCGGCGGCGTGAATATCAAATTGGACGGCGAGCAGATCCGGATGGGATTGGAATTGCGGCGCGATTTTTTCCAGTTCAGCGCCGGCCTCCGCGACATTGCCCAATCCCAGCCAGCCGACGGCGGCTGAGAGATGATGGCTGTCCGGTGGTTCCAGTGGTTTCATGGGAGCTCACAATGAGGGAAAAAATGAAATTGGGAAGGCAGAAAGAAAAAGTACCTTCAGGATATTTACAGGAGCAAACAGAGGAAACGGAGGTGGCACAGGCGTCCCGCCTGTTTTTTTAAAGTTCAGAGTTCAGGATTCGCTTTTTCCCCTCTCCGTGCCCTCCGCTATCTCCTGTTAAATCATCCAACACTCATGGGTCAAGGCGATATGGGCGCGCTGTACAATGGTGCGTTCGCGCGCAGGCTCAACAAATACGCCGCCAACTCCCGTGCTTCCGGCTGGGGCACGACTTCATAACCGGCGGGCGGCGCGAATTCCGGCGGCAACTTCAGCACGTCCGGCGAGGGCTCGCGTCCGATTTTGCGGACTTCAAACAGGTAGCGGAACGGCGGCATCGCCGAACCTTTCACCACGCTCTGCGGCGCGTAAAGGTGAAGCAACTGCCAGTTCGCGTCCGTGCGTGCGCCGGCGTTCGCCAGATCCGGCCCGGCGCGAAGATTGCCCAACTGCACCGGCTGGTCGTAGAGATAGTCCTCGGCCACGCTTTGGCGCATCCCCCACCCGCGCGCAATGTCCGGTCCGGTCGCAGCAATGTGGATTTCGGTTTTGCCGCCGGCGGCGGTGATTTTGGCGGATGCGGCGTCGGCTTCTTCCTTGGTTAGATTGGTCAATACCAAGGACGAAATCAGATTCGTCACTGCTTGCGGATTTTTCCCGGCTTCAGTCAATGTTACGCCGCATGTCATGCCGGTCTGCCGGACCTGTTCGGTGTGGCAGGCGGCGCAGCCGTTGGCGCGATAAACCGACGAGCCTTGGGTTGCTTCGCCGGGGCGTCCAACCGGATAAACATCGGACGTGTTGAGAACGGTCGTCTGCTTTGCGCCGCCCAATTGCAATTCCGGCGCGAGCACAAAGCCGCACCAGGACCCGCCTAGGGTGACAAACACCGCGAGGAAAATCCAAAAGCCGTTCTTCATGCCTTCACCTCTTGGTTTTTAAGCGGTGCAATCACGATGGCATACGCTTTTTTTACCAGCGATTTTTCCCAAATGAATGTCATCGCAAAAATGTTCAAGGCGAACAGCAAATTGCCCAACAGAATCAAGAGCAGGCCAACGGTGCTGGTGCGCAGGAATGGCAACATCGCCTTCGTCGCATCCATGAAGGCGAAGTTGGGATTGTTCAGCTTCATCCCCTGCACCACCCCGCCGATGGCCAGCGGAACGATGAACAGCAACACGCCCAACATCGAAAGCCAGAATTGCAGTCGCGCCAGTTTCGGGAACGGAAGTTCAACCCCAACGACGCGTGGCAACAAATAATAAATCGCTCCGAACATGGTCATGGCAAAGAAGCCGTAGAGTTGCAACTGGGTCTGCGCCGGGCCGAACCAGGTGAATTCTGTCACCCGGCTGATGCGCGGACAGGCCGTTGAGATGAGCATCAGCGACGCGAGTACAAACGACAGAGTGCCAAACCGGATGAAACAAAACGGCCCGCCTTTCGGCTCGCAATGGTTCGAGCCGCAAATAGTTTGCCATGCGATGACAGCAACGGCGAGCACGGGCACAACGGTTAGCGTGGCGCCGACAGAACTGAGCACCGGCATCCACGCGGGCAGCGGCGCGCCCGGTGGAATGCCGCACCAGGTCCCAAAAAGAATCAGCGTCCAAAATGCAAACAGGGCGAGATAATAATTTCGCAATGGGCGTCCGCTGAATTTTGGCAAAAAATAAAACATCACGCCGATGCCGACGAGCGCCAGCCAGATGAAAATCAGATTGTTGGCAAACCACCAGCCGATGATGGCCTGCACGATGCCCCGCGCCGGCCAGGCGACCAGAAACAAATTGGCCGTTGAATAAATCCACGGGAACCAGAACAGCGCGGCGACCAAAAACCAGTGTGACGGATTTAGCGCATGATCCCGGCGGGCGGCGAAATTCATTATTGCCCACAATGCCAGCAGCAAATAAGCGAAGAACAAAACGACCGAACCGGCGCGCGGAAATTCCAACCACGCAAAGCCGGTGCTGTTGCCGGACAAAATTCCAATCAGACCGATGAGCACGCCCAGATGCCAGAGTTTGGCCGCAACAACCGGCACGAGTGCGCCGCGCAACGGCGTCTGGCCGAGTTGTGCCAGCAGCCACAGCGCAACGCCCAGTCCGGCGGGAATGCAGAAGCCATAAAGCAGCGCGTCGTCGGCCGCGGGTTGAACCCGGCCATAAGTCAGCCAGGGGCAGGCGGCGAGAAAATCGGGCGCATGAAATTTGATCGAGGCAATCATGGCGAGCACCGAACCGGCCACCAGCCAGAACGCCGCGCCGCCAAACAGCGCGAGCAACGGCAAGCGCAGGGAAGCGTCAACCTTCGAGTCGGGAGTCTCGGCTCTGGCGTCCGGGGTTTTGATTTCGTTCATCGGCGCAAATTTTCGAAAAGCCGAGGTGCGATGCCTCGACAGCATAGCGGAGTGCGACGTTCACGCCACTTCACCGTGTAAATGGCCGGCCTCGCCGAATCCGAAGCGAACCCGCCATTCCGTTCGTACACTGAAGCGGCGTGAACGTCGCGCTCCGGTTGCTTCGCAACAGCATAATCCAGGCTCGGAGCTCGCCCCTCCGAATTTGTTTGTGTGTTTTCGTTCACGATCATTCAAAGGGATTGGGTTTGGCCGGGGCTGGTGGTGCCGGAGCGGCCGCTTTTTCAACGCGCGCCATGAAATTTGACCGCGTGGCGGCTGGATTTTGACATTCGCGTTCAGTGATTTGCAACGCCACATCAATCGGCAAACGCACGAGGCCACGGTTCTCGTCAATCCAGCCCGGATGATTCAGGGCCTGGGCCTCGGCGGCGCGAATTTCCGCGAGCGCCTTGGTGCGTACGGCAGCGCGGTCGGCATCAATGGCTGGAACCGTCATGGAATATTCCATCGTCACAACGATCCCGGCGAACAAAAGGCACGCGATGAGTAAGACCACTCCGACTGGCCAGACGGTGCGTTCGTTATTCATTAATTCCTCCGGGGATAGATGGGCCGCCTAAATTTTCTTCCGGCTCGATGTAACGGATTCCCATGGCTTCGAGCAGGCGCGGGGCCTTTTGCGGGAACGGCGCATGGCTGTTGAAATTATTCAGGAAGGCCCAGCCCAGAAATCCGCCCGTGAAAGCGAGACAACCGAGTTGTAACCAGAACCATTGGAACGGATAACCGCCGGGATGCCGCGCGGGCAGGATGTTGAACGACAGGTCCACGAAGTTCATCGCCAAAGCCCATGCGCAGACCGGCAGCATGATTTTGAAATCGGTCTTCGCCTTCACCGGCAGCAGCACGAAAAACGGCAGCAGGAAATGACCGAAGATGAGGAGCATGCCCACCCACCACCACGATCCGTTCTGGCGGATGATATACCAGAAGGTTTCTGTGGGCAGGTTCGCGTTCCAGACGACAAAATATTTCGCGAATTAGATGTAAGCCTGGAAGACGGTGAATGCGAAGAAGAGCAGGCCCAGAAAATAAAACTGGTGATTGTGCAACACACGGTCGAGGATGCGCTGGCGTTGCAGGAGCACGGTGATGGCATACACCACCGCCAGGGCGACCCACACACAACTGGCAAAGAAATAAACGCCGTAAATGGCCGAGAACCATAGATATTGAACGGCTTGCATCCAGAGCATGCCGGAGAAGGTGAGCGTCAGCGCGAACATCACAATCCCCCACCCTGAATGGAAACGCATCCGGTGCGTGCAAAGCGCGCCGCCGGTTTCGTCCTGCTGAAGCGACCAATAACGGAGCCGGGACGACAGCAGCCACCAAACGCCGAAGAATATTGCCGACGTGATATAAAAGCCGGGCATGGTGAACACCGGCCATTTCGCGCTCAACGAACTGTTGCCGTGGGGATTCGTTGTCATCCAGGAATAAATGGATTTCGCAAAAAACGCGACCGGCAGGAACAGAAGCGCCAGCCATGGAAACAGGAGCGACGCGATGTGTTCGCAAATCCGGCGCGTGGCCACCGACCAGCCGGCGTCGCTCAAATGATGGACCATCACCAGGAACAGCGCCCCGAGCGCGATGCTGAGGAAAAACATGAACGCCAGCAGCCACGAAAATCCGAACTCCGCCGGGTTCACCCGGGCGCCAATCACCGACAACACCGCACCGCCAACCATCAAGGCGGCGGGCAGCTTGCGCCATCCGGACAAATCCAGCGGCGGAGGCAGGGGCGATGTGTCGTTGGGCGAACTCATGATTTTCAAAGTAGGACAGGCATCTTGCCTGTCTGCGAAGCGCGCAAGCGCAAGCATTCCTGCCTTGCTTCGCGAGGCTTGGACAGGCTGGAAGCCTGTCCTACTTTACTGCAAATTCTGTTCTTCATTTTTTCAAGGCGGCCTGCTGGTCCGGCGGCAGATCGTCCACCGAACCCAGTTGACTCAATTGCAAAGCGCGCAGATAGGCGATAATCGCCCAGCGGTCGGCCAACGGCACCAGCGGCCCATGCGCGCCCATCAAACCTTTGCCGAAAGTGATGGTGTTGAATATTTCGCCGTCGGCCATTTCCACTATGCGCTTGTCCTGCAAATTGGCCACCGCCGGCATCACGCCAAGTTTTTTGTTGATGCCGTTGCCGTCGCCGAGCGCGCCGTGGCATGGCGTGCAGTAAATATTAAAGCGTTCGCGCCCGCGCTGGAGCAGCCGGCCAGTGACGGGCAGCGGGTTGGTCTCCACGAAATTGGTCGTGCCGGTTACGCGACCGGTGTTGACCGGCGCATCTTCAAAGGCGTAAACGGGGCCGTTGACAGATTGCAACGGTTCACTGCGGGCGACCGTGCCGGTCGGCGGCAGTTGCGAACTGAGGCCGTTCGGGAAAAAGTCATTGGGCTGCTGCGGGCGCAGTTTCAACTGCCGGTCCATGTCCGGGAAAACCTCGATGGGCGGCTTTCGCGACAACCGTCCCTGCCGCCCGGCAATGCCAACACCCACGGCCACAACCGTCAGCAAAATCAAAACGATGTAAAGCAATTGGCGCATCAGTCTTCCACCCCTTCGATGTGCGTGCCGCCGAGAGATTCGAGCAGTTGCCGCGTTTCGGTTTCGGAAAATTTCGGATCGTTCGCGCCGATGACGAGGAAAAATTTGTCGCGCGACGCCAGCGCAAAGCGCGCTTTTTGCAACAGTGGATGATACAGGCGCGGCAGTCCATTCAAGACCAGCATGCCGACGAACGCGCCGACGGCGCCACCCAGCACCATCATGATGTACGATGGCACGAATGCGGCCGGCGGACTGAACATCGGTTTGCCGCCCACGATGAGCGGATAGTCAAACGTGTTGGTGAACCAGATCAACCCCATGGTCGCCACGAACGCGCCGCCGCCGAAAACCAGCGCGAACCAGCCCACCAGCGAATTTTTGAAGCCCATCACCCGGTCGAGACTGTGAACCGGGAACGGCGTGAACACGTCCCAGCGACGATAACCCGCGTCGCGGACTTTTTCCGCCGCGTGCAAAATCGCCGCGGGCGAATCGAATTCCGCCATGAGGCCGTAGGGTTTCACAGTGCCGTTCATCGCGTAAGACCTCCTGTGGCGCAGACTGGCAGTCTGCCGTGACGCAGTTTGCCAATCTGCGATACAGCCGATTGCCAATCGGCGCTACAAAACAGAAATGTCGTTCCCGGTTTCATCATTGTTTTGCTCCGCCCAGCGGATGATGCGGGTCGGCCTGCGGCATCGCCCCCTTCACCTCGGCAATGGCGACCAGCGGGAGGAATTTTATGAACAGCAGATACATCATGAAAAACGCGCCAAGCGTGCCGAGATAGGTGCCGATGTCCACCCACGTCGGGAAATACACGCCCCAGTTGGCGGGCAGAAAATCCTGATACAACGAGCCGACAATGATGACGAAGCGTTCGAACCACATGCCAATGTTGATGAGCACACCGATGGCGAAGACGAGTTTCAGATTTTGCCGCGTGCGTTTGAACCAGAGCAACTGGGCGAGGCCCACATTGACCACGAGCATGATCCAGCCGCCGTACCAGTAGGTGTGGCCGAACAGCCGGTGGCCGAAGACCCAGCGTTCATAAGGATCGCCGCTATACCACGCGATGAAATATTCCATCAGGTAGATGTAGGCGATGGCCAGGCTGCTGAGCAAAGTCAGCTTGCAGATGCGGTCCAGGTGCCGGGGCGTGATGATTTCCTCCAGATGGCACAGCTTGCGCAGCGGAATGAGCAGCACCAGCACCATGCCGAAGCCGCAGTACACGGCGCCCACGACGAAATACAGCGGGAAAATCGTCGCGTGCCAGCCCGCCAGTTGCGATGTGCAGAAATCCAGGCCGACGATCGAGCTGACGGTGAATACCAGCAGCGTGCACAAGCCGGACAAAACGACGTAGGCCTTTTCATAATGGTGCCAGTGCCGCGCCGAACCGGTCCAGCCCATCGCCAGGAAACCGTAAATGAACTTCCGCACCCGCGTCGCCGCGCGGTCGCGCAGCACGGCCAGGTCGGGAATCATTCCCATGTACCAGAACAGCATTGAGACGAGCATGTAAGTATTGACGGCGAACACGTCCCACATGAGCGGCGAACGAAATTGCGGCCAGATGGCGTTCGAATTGGGAATCGGAAACAGGAACCAGGCAAACCAAACTCGCCCGACATGGATGGCCGGGTAAAGACCCGCCATCATGACTGAGAAGACCGTCATGGCTTCTGTCGCCCGGCCAATGGTCGTGCGCCAATGTTGGCGCGTCAGGAACAGCATGGCCGAAATCAGCGTGCCGGCGTGCGCAACGCCCACCCACCACACAAAATTGATGATGTCCCAGCCCCATGCCACCGGTTGATTGTTGCCCCAGACACCAACGCCGGTGGAAACCTGGTAAATCAGCATCGCCGGCAATAATACGGTCGCTCCCAGCACCGCCGGAACAAACATAATCCACCACCAAAGCGGAGTCTTGCCCTCGGCGAACGACGAAAGTTTGTCCGTCAGCCAGCCGGGGCCGCGGTTGTTCGCCACAATCGGCGCGCGCCGCAATTCCGCCGGCGGCGTGAACGCATTCAAGTTGGTGGCGGATTCAGACATTGGTTATCTCATTTTTAAACGCAAAGGCGCAAAGGCGCGGAGACGCAAAGTTTTTGAACCGCGGTGGGAATCCCGCAGAGCGGGAGCCACGCCGCTTTGGCAGCTCGGTCCGCAGTCGAAAAGCGGTGTCGCCGCTGCGCTTGCCACCGCAATCCAAAATGCCTCCACTCCCAAACAGTTCATGTTGTTTTTCCTGGCGTCTTTGCATCTTTGCGTCTTTGCGTTAAATCTTTTTTCCCGCGTGGAGTTCGCCGCCGTGTTTTTCGTATTCCTCGAAGCTGAACGGCCATTCGCGGTAATCCGGCATGGCCGGGTTCGGATTGCGGATGCGCGCCAGATACGTCGTGCGCGGTTTCGTCAGCAAATCGCCAAGCACGGAATAATTCCGCTGTTGCGCCTTGAGCCTGGAAACGCTGCTGTCCGGGTCGCTGATGTCGCCGAACGCAATCGCCTGTGCCGGGCACGCCTGCTGGCACGCGGTCTTCGGAATGTTGCCGGCGGCTTCCGTGAGCCGCACGTCGCCGGATGCGCCGGCCTTGACCTTTTGCGCGATTTTCGTCTGCTCGATGCGTTGCGTGCAGAAGGTGCATTTTTCCATGACGCCGCGCATGCGCACTGTCACGTCCGGGTTCTTGATCATTTTGATCAAATCCCATTCGTCCTCCTCGCGCATGCCGCTGGCATCGGGCGCCTTGAACCAGTTCAACAAGTCCCATTTGCCGTCGGTCTTGTGCGTGAGCGGCGTCGGATAATACGGCCCCTTGAGATCCGCCAGCGAACGTTTGTTGTAATCGAGATAATTAAACCGGCGTACCTTGTACGGACAGTTGTTCGCGCAATACCGCGTGCCGATGCAACGGTTGTACGCCATCACGTTCAGGCCTTCCTGGTCGTGAACAGTCGCGTTGACCGGGCAGACGTTCTCGCACGGGGCGGCTTCGCAATGCTGGCAAAGCATCGGTTGGTTCACCGCCTGCACGTCGTCAATCCATCCGGCAAATTGCTGCTCGTCGTCCTTCTGGAAGGCGTCCGACCGTTTTTCCCTGGCCGGATCGGCGGTGTAATAACGGTCAATCCGCATCCAGTGCATTTCGCGTCCACGCTGCACCTGATCCTTGCCAACAATCGGAATGTTATTCTCGCTCTGGCACGCCAGGACGCACGTGCCGCAACCCACGCACGCCGTCAAATCAATCGCCATGCCCCATTGATGCAGCGCGGTCTTCTTCGCCTCGTCGAGCGGGTTGGGATACAACGACTGCACGACCGGCGGCTCGGTGCCGTGCATTTCATTCGCAAAACCCGGATCCTTGGAAAATTCCGCCAGGTTCGCCTCGCGCACAATCGGGCGGCCTTCCATGGACCAATGACTTTGCGTCGTCGCGAATGTGTGAGTCTCGCCGGTCTTGCGAACCGTCGCGCCGGTCTCGATGTATTTGCCGGTGAAAATCTTGTAGGCATTGAACCCGACGCCGGTGCCGACCCGCCCTGCCCTTTCGCGTCCGTAACCGAGCGCGAGGCCGAGCGAATAATCCGCCATTCCCGGCTGCGTCCAGATGGGACCCTTGACGCTGCGCCCGTTCAACGTGATTTCGACGACGTCGCCGTTCTGGACGCCGAGTTCGCGCGCCGTCTTGCGGCTGACAAGCACCGCGTTGTCCCAGGTCAGCTTGGTGATGGGATCGGGCAACTCCTGCATCCAGCCGTTGTTCGCGTAACGCCCGTCGTCCATCTTCGCGTCGCGGTAGAAGATGACTTCCAGGCTGTTTTGGGTTGGCGCAGAAACATCCTCCAACTTTGGCACAACCATCAATTGGTCAATCGGCAGGTTCGCCGGTTGGGCGGCAGACCCCTCAAGAAAACCGTTAAACAAAAACTGTTTCCACGCTTCTTCCGAACCGGCAAAAGTAGTGCGAACTATGTCGTAAGGGTTTGTCTGCGATTCGCCGGCGATGCGCGCGAGAAATTCCAACTCCGTCATTCCGCCAAATAACGGCTGAATCAGCGGCTGGACTGGAACGAGCGTGCCGTCGCTGGTTGTCGCATCACCCCACGATTCGAGGTAATGCGCCGCTGAGTAATACCAGTCGCAATGGGAATCGTAATAGGCAAGACGAATAACGTCTTTATCTTGCAAGCCTTTCATGTGGCCCAAATAAACACCTTCCGGCTCGGCGTAAGCTGGATTACCACCTAAAATAACAAGCGTATGAATTTTGCCAGCTTCATCAGCCTTTGCTAAACCAACACTGTTACCCCCGACGTGTTCAGATGCAGAAAGAAACGTAACCGTATGGCCGATCGCGCCAAGTGCAGAGTTGATCAAGTGCGCGAGTAGATGAACTTCAATCGGCTGACGCTGACCAGCGACGACCAAAGCTTTGCCATGATTGGCGACCAGGTCTTTTGCACATTCGGAAATCCACTTGGCATCCATACCCGCAGGAATTGAAGCCGATGATCCGCTGATTTCAGCTGAAATCGCCGCCGCAACCTGCCCGACCAGATTTGCCGACACGCGCAACCTGTGGTCAGCATTCGCGCCCGTAAGTGTGAATAGCGATTCCACGGCGTACAGCCTGCTCATCCCCTCACCAGGCTTGCGGCCGGCGGCAAATCGGCGGATGTGATTATGCGCGTCGTCCTCGCTGCCCAGAAAATCGCAATCGAGCGACAGGATGAACTTCGCCTTGTCGAAATGGAAAACCGGACGCACACCAATGCCGAACGCTTGCGTCGCTGCGCGTTGATGAATGCCGGAATCAATCGCGTCGCAAGTGAACCACTGTGATTTCGGAAATTTGTCGGCGATGATTTTTTGCAACCGTGCGCGTGACGGTGACGTGCTACTTTCGGCGAGAAAGGCCACGCCTTCACCCTGGTTCGCTGTGAATTTCTTCGACAAGTCATCAAGATATTTCAGCGCTTCGTCGCGTGAAACGGTTTCACCAAACTTCGTGAACCGTTTGGCGCGGTCGGGATCGTAAAGGTCCAGGATGGAAGCCTGCGCGTAGCGGTCGGTGCCGCCGTTGCTGCCGGGGAATTTGGCGTTGCCTTCCAGCTTGATGGGCCGGCCTTCGTAGGATTTGGCAACGAGCGGAATTGCGCCGGTGCGCGTGGGCATGGCCGTCGCGTAATATTTCGGTTCGCCATAGACGTAGCCTTCCGGCTGCTGGCCGAACGGCTCCAGTTTTTCCTCGGGCCGGCGGCAGCCCGCGCCCATCACGCCCAGGCCCGCGAGCGCAAACGACGCGGACATGATTTTGACGAAATGCCGCCGCGACACCGGGTCGGTGAACTCGCTCGCACCTTGGGGAAACTCGCGTTCCAGCCATTGCTTGAACTCCGGCGTGTCGCCCAGTTCATCCAGGCTGCGCCAGTAACGGCGGCCGGTTTGGTCAGGCAGTGCAAGAGTTGGAGGATTGGGTTTCATTCTAGGCGCAAAAAACTCGTAGCGCAGGTTGGCAACCTGCCGTATCGCCGACTAGCAGTCGGCGGTGTATCCAAACGCCGGCAGACTTGCGGATTGCCAATCCGCGACACGGCAGGCTGCCAGTCTGCGCTACAGCGGTCACCAATTGCCGATTGAAACCGATTCGCCCGACGCTTGCTGGCTAGCGGCAATCGTAAATTGTAAATCGTAAATCGTGAATTCATCATCTATGGCAGGCCGAACAGTTATCGAGCGATTCCACGCGCCAATCGTGAACGAATTGGACGCCGTTGGTTTTTTGCATTTGCGTGGCGACGTTTGCATTGGTGTTCCATTGCCAGCCCAGATCCGTGACTTTGTTCACCGGACGGACGAACGCCGCCGGATTCCGATGACAATCGAGACAGAAACTCATGCTGAACGATTTGGCGTGACGCACCTCGTCCATCTGGTCAACGCGCCCATGACATTCCACGCAACTGATGCCGCGCGCAACGTGGACGGAGTGGTTGAAATAAACGTAGTCCGGCACGATGTGAACCTGCACCCACGGAATCGGCTGGCCGGTCGCCGCGCTTTCGCGGACAGGTGCGAGGCGCGGGTCGTCCTTGAGCACTTGATTGTGGCAATTCATGCACGTGGACGCGGCCGGGACGCTGGAAAACCACGATTGGTCCACCGTGTTGTGGCAATAGCGGCAATCCACACCCAGTTGGCCTGAGTGGATCGCGTGGGAAAAGGGCACAGGCTGGATCGGTTCATAGCCGACCCGCGTGTATTTGGGCGTGCAATAATAAGTGACGCCCGCAGTCACCACACCGCCGACCAGCGCCAGCACGACGCCAATCTGCAGCGGCAACCAGTTTGTCCACTTCGGAAAAATCGCTGGCATTACGCGCAACCGCTTACTTGGTCAAAATATTGTCCATCCTCCGCAAATGTCGGGGTTATGTTTAGTCGGCGTGCGCACCACCCGCAAGCCGGTTTGTGAAATATTTCTCCTGAATTTCAACGCAAAACGCACAGATTTTAGCCACAGATGGCAGGGACGCACCGCTTGCCGCGGCGTAGCCGGGCCGGGACGTCCGATATTGAAGCGTGGCCTGGTCAAGCCAACTTGTTGTAAGCCTGATGATTTGAAGACACCGTCCGGCCAACAAGCTTAATTGTGGAAAACCACGGTGACCGGTAATAATTCACGTCTCTATTTCTTTTCCGGCGGGGCGAAGGGCAATCGGTCTTTCTTGCGGTAGGCCAGGCCCTGGAATTGGGCGACGAGTTCGCCCTGGTCGTCCTTTATCTCGATGGCATACGCGCCGACTTTGAAGTTCTTGGACACTTCCCGGGCCTCCGCCCATAGCGTGCCGGTGGTGGCGGCTTTCATGAAGGTGATGCTCACGTTGAGCGCCACGGACACCGTCCCATGCGAATTGCAGGCGGCGGCAAAGGCGAAATCCGCCAGCGTGAATATGGCCCCGCCGTGGACCGTTCCCAAGCCATTCCAATGATGTGGATGCAACGTCATCTTCGCCCTGGCATTGCCGTTCCCGGCCTCGAGCAGTTCGATGTTGTTGCGCGCGGCGAACTGGTCGCCCTTGAAAAACTCCTTAATGGCCTTCATGGCAAAATGCGTGACGTGTGTCGTGTGACGTGTGTTCCCCACCTCGTCACTCGCCACTTCTCCGTCACCCTTTCAGCCTTCGCGTGAGTTCTTCGCTGCCGACGGTGTTGATGTTCCGTTGCTTGAGAACCTGCAACGCCGCGTTCGGGTCGCTGAACCGGAACAGCAGCAGCGCATGACCCTTGGTCCGGCCGCTGAGCGAGTAGGCGTATTCGACGTTGATGCCGGTGCCTTCGAGGGCGTCGAGGATTGCCGCCAGACCGCCGGGTTCGTCCGCCACTTCGAGCGCAATGACTTCGGTGACCTTCACGGCAAAGCCGTTCCGCTGTAGGAGCCGCTTGGCCTTGTCGGTGTCCTCGACCACCAGGCGAAGGATGCCGAACTCGCGGGTGTCGGCCAATGAGCAGGTCTGGATGTTGATACCGGCCTTGGCCAGCAGCCGGCAGGGAGCGCTAAGGGCGCCGGGCTTGTTTTCCAGAAAAACGGAAAGTTGTTTGATTTTCATAGCTTCACTTTCTCGGGGTTACATGATGCGCTTGTCAATGACGCGCTTGGCCTTGCCTTCGCTGCGTTGCAGGGTGCGCGGAGCCACCAGTTTCACGGCGGGACGCAGGCCGGTGATGCCTTCGATGGAATGGGCCAGCCGTTTTTTCATCTGTTCCATGGCGCTCACGGTATCGCTGAACGCGTCGGCGGTCACTTCCACCTGCACTTCCAGCGTGTCGAGGTCCTTTTGCCGGTCCACGATGATCTGGTAGTGCGGCAGCGTGCCCTCCACCTTCAGCAGTGCGGCTTCGATCTGCGACGGGAACAGGTTGACACCGCGGATGATGAGCATGTCGTCGCTGCGGCGGCCAATGCGTTTGATGCGGCGAAGCGTGCGGCCGCAGGCGCACCGGGTGGGTTCGAGCGCGGTGATGTCGCGCGTCCGGTAGCGGAGCATGGGCATGGCGCGCTTGCAGAGCGTCGTGAGCACCAGCTCGCCCTCCATGCCGTCCGGCAGCGGTTCCAGGGTTTTCGGATCAATGACTTCAGGAAAGAACAGGTCCTCGAAGATGTGCGGGCCGGATTGGTGGACACATTCCATGGCCACGCCAGGCCCGACGATTTCGGACAGGCCGTAAATGTCGTAGGCCTTGATGTCGCTGCCGGCCTCGATGCGTTCGCGCATGTCTTCCGTCCACGGTTCGGCCCCGAACACGCCGGTGCGCAGGGGCAGTTCCTTCAGGTTGATACCCATTTCGGTGGCGCGGTCAATCAGGTGCAGGAAATAACTGGGTGTGCAGCAGACGACCGTAACGCCGAAATCCTTCATGAGCATGATCTGGCGGTCGGTGTTGCCGCCGGAGATGGGAATGACGCTGGCGCCGAGCGCTTCCGCGCCGTAATGCAGGCCGAGGCCGCCGGTGAACAGGCCGTAGCCGTAGGCGACCTGGACGATGTCGCCATTATGTACGCCGCAGGCCGCGAGGCTGCGCAGCACGGCCCGCGTCCAGTCATTGAGGTCTTCCTGCGTGTAGGCCACGACGATGGGTTTGCCGGTGGTGCCGCTCGACGCGTGAAAACGCACGATCTCCGACATCGGACTGGCGCAAAGACCGAACGGATACGTGTCGCGCAGGTCCGTCTTGACCGTGAACGGCAGCTTGACAATGTCATCCAGTGTCCGCAGGTCGGCCGGCTTGAGTTTCTGTCCGTCCATGCGTTTGCGGAACAGGGTGACATGGTCGAACGCGCGCTGGACCATGTCTTTCAGGCGGGTGAATTGCACGTCGCGCAACTGGGCCGGCGGCAGAAAATCCACCGCGCTGGCGGGGTGCATGGGAGGAATTTCGCGGTTCTTGCTCATATTCATTACCAAAATAAACGAGGGTTGAAATCTGAAATCAGGAAAACATCGAACGTTGAACATTGAACGCCGAACTCCGAACCGAATAGTGCCGGGCTCATTCGATGTTGGACGTTGAACGTTGAACGTTGAATGTTCATTTCTTCTGACTTTGGCTGGCGCGGCCGGTGAGAAACGCCTGGCGGTTGGCATCGAAGAATTCGGCGGGAAAACCTTCGCGCAAGGCTTCCAGCCAGCCGGATTCCGGCAGCGGCAGATGCACGCTCAACGCGCCAAGCAGCGCCACGTTCAAGGTTTTCTTGTTCGGCAGTTTGCCGGCATTGACCGCGTCCGGCGTGATCAACATGCCGTCGGGTTTGAGATAATGTTTTTGCGGGTCCACCTGCGTCGGTTCGAGCACGAGCAGATAATCCGCCTCGCCCGGCGGCACCATGGGGCTGAGTACGATCTGACCGAAACGCACGTCGCTGGTGACCGAACCGCCGCGCTGGCTCATGCCCTTGATCTCGCTTTTCTTCACGTCGAAGCCGGCGCGCAACGCCACGTCGGCGAGAATGTCCGACGCCTTGAGCACCCCCTGGCCGCCGAGCCCGGCCACCACCACATTGATCAGCCGGCCGCGCATGGTCCCTCCTTCTTGTCACATTCGCATTGTTCCTGATCGCGCTGTTCCAGTTCGCGCAAACGTTTCACAATCAGGATGCATGGCCGCCGGGCGATGATGACGCACAATTCCCGGCTCGCGAGGCATTCGTCCAGCACCCGCTCAAAATCGTTCGAACCGGCGCGCGGCTCAAGCACGTGGACGCGTTTTATGCCGAGCGAACGGGCCAGGTCCTCCAGCACGAGTTTGTTGGTCGGCTCGTGGTTGAGCTTCCTACCGGTCCCGGGATGTTCTTGGTGGCCGGTCATGGCCGTGGTGGCATTGTCCAGAATGATGAGCACGTGACCGTCCGGCGGCGGATTATAGACCATCTCCACCAGCCCGCTGATGCCGCTGTGCACGAATGTGCTGTCGCCAATGACACTGACGACGCGCCGGGCCTGTTCCGGGGGCAACACGTGACGCAAACCGAGTCCCACGCCGAGGCTCGCGCCCATGCAGACACAGGAATCCATGGCCTCAAAAGGTTTCAGCACGCCCAGCGTGTAGCAGCCGATGTCGCCGGCCACGATGCAATCGCGCTGGCGCAACGCCTCGAACACCAGGCGATACTGGCACGCGTCGCACAGTTGCGGCGGCTTGCCCGCCGCCTGCGCCAGTTCGGGGGTGATGTCGTTGTTGAGAATCCGCCGCACGCGCGGCACGCTGAGTTCGCCGAAGCGGTACATATCCGCCTTGCCTTCAACCTTGATTCCCGCCGCGCGGATGGCCTCCACGAGATACGGATCGCCCTCCTCGATGACGATGCACCGTTTCACGCTTTTAACAAACGCGGCGATTTTTTTCATCGGCAGCGGATGGGTGAAACCGAGCTTGAGCACGCTCGCTTCCGGCGCGGCTTCGCGGGCGTGCATGAAGGAAATGCCCGAGGTGATGATGCCCAATTTTTTGTCGCCGGGCACAACGCGGTTGAGGGAACAGGTTTCGTTCCATTCCAGGATTCCGGCCAGCTTCTGCCGCAGCCGTTTGTGCGCCGGTCGGGCGTTGGCCGGAATCATCACGCGCGCCCGGATGTCGCGCTCGAATTTCGGCGCCTTCGGCTTTTCGCCGGGAGCGCGCGGCTGCATGACGGTGTAACTGTGGCAGACCCGCGTGGTGGCGCGGAGGATCACCGGCAGCTTCCAACGTTCGGAAATTTCAAACGCGGCCAGCAGGAAATCGTAGGCTTCCTGCGAATCCGCCGGTTCGAGCATCGGCACGCTGGCGGCGACGGCATAATGACGGTTGTCCTGCTCGTTCTGGCTCGAGGCCATTCCGGGATCGTCCGCGGAAATGACGACCAGTCCCCCGCTCACGCCGGTGTAGGCCACGGTGAACAGCGGGTCGGCGGCAACATTGAGGCCGACATGTTTCATGGTGGCCAGGGCGCGGGCGCCGGCAAAAGCGGCGCCGATGGCGACTTCCAGGGCGACTTTTTCATTGGGCGACCACTGGCCGCGTCCGCCCAGTTCGGAGAAGCGTTCCAGGATTTCGGTGGAGGGCGTGCCTGGGTAACCGGCGCCGAGGGCCACGCCGGCATCACGCGCGGCTAGCGCAATGGCTTCGTTGCCGCTCAAGAGTTGTCGTTTGGTTGCAGGCATGTAATTCGCAGTGGCTCAAGATTTAGCTGAGTGCAGCAAAAAGCGCCGGTAATGACAAGCGCGGTTTTTAGGGTGCCATGGCCGGACCGAAATCTGGCGCTCAAAACCCGGTTTTTGCGCAATTATGACAATCTTTTTTCTTGGAATTAAGGACTGGAATTTTTTTTATTAAATCACCTGTTTTCTGTAAAAACAGGCTTATGCAGGCTGGACAGACCGGGAATTGTTTCGAATTCTAATCCGAATTCCGCGAACTGAATGTCTGCAATTGCAACCGGCGCGTCGCCGGGATTCAGGAACAGTCGCGGAAGCGAAAATCAAAATCAAGTCTTCAGTCGTTAATCAGACCAGAGATTCAAATCTTATGTTGAACACCAAATTGAAACTGATGTTGGGTCTTGCCGCGCTGGCTGCGGCGACCGCCCTGGCTCAAACTCAAACAATCGCACCCGCCACACCCGTCGCGTCAGCTCCGGCTGCGCCGCCGCCGCTGAACGCTTTTGACCAATGGACGAAGGATGTAAAAAACCCCGTGCCCTGGTTTTCCTGGGGCGGCGACCTGCGCTTCCGCAACGAGTATTTCAACAACGCCATCACCTTGAACGAAGGCATCGTCCGCCACGAGCAGGACTACTTCCGGTTCCGCGAACGAATCTGGGCATCCGTCATGCCGGTGACCAACGTGAGCGTGAACGCCCGTTTCTCCGGGGAACAACGCGAATGGATGAAACCCTCCTATGCCTCTCAATTTGCGGGTGCGGCTCCTTACGAAGAGGGTTACGAAGGTCGTTACGGCATCCTGGACAATGCCTACGTAAAATGGAGCAACATCGGCGGTGTGCCGCTGACCTTCTCCGGCGGCCGCCAGGACGTCCAGTTTGGCGACCCCTTGAACTGGTGGCTGGTCGGTGACGGCACGCCCGGTGACGGGTCGTGGACGTCTTTTCTGGACAGCATCCGCATCAATTATGACGCGAAGGATATTAATACAAAAGTTGATGTTGTTTACATTTACCAGAACGCCCGGCCGGATGCATGGATTCCCACCGTGGGTGAATCCGGCGATGTCAAGCCCGTGCCATATTATCTGACCGAACAAAACGAAGAAGGCGTCATCGTGTACCTTTCCAATAAATCGGTGGAGAACATGCAACTGGACGGCTACTTCATCTACAAACACGACATGAAGGAGATTGCCAACGGCGACAATGCCGATATCTACACCGTGGGCAGCAAAATTTCCGGCACGCCCACGCCGCACTGGGCCTACTCGGTTGAAGGCGCCTATCAATTCGGCAGCAAACAGGACGCCACGGTCAATAAAGCCTATGTCAATGTTCCGAACACCTGGCGCGACATCAACGCGTGGGGTTCCAACGGCAAACTGACCTACCTGTTCAAGGACAAATACAACAACCAGATCAGCCTCGTCGGTGAATTCCTGTCCGGTGATGACCCGAAGTCGAAGGGCACGGACGAAATGTTTGACGTCCTTTGGGGCCGCTGGCCGCGCTGGAGCGAACTCTACATTTATTCCTACATCAACGAGACCAGCAAAAAGATCGCCCAGATGAACAACCTCGCGCGCTTCGGTCCCAGTTGGACCGTCACCCCCATCAAGGACACGACTTTCAGCGCCACCTATAATGCGATGTTCGCCCCGGTGGATACGCCGACCCGTGACCAGACCGGCACCAGCGCTGCGAACCCTGAAGAGTTCACCAAGGATGGCAGTTTCCGCGGCCATTATCTCCAGACCGTCCTGAAGCACAAATTCAACGACCACGTGAGCGCCCATCTCTGGGGCGAATTCGTCTGGATGGGCGATTACTACACACAACGGGACCTGATGACCTTCCTGCGCGCCGAGGTGTTGTTCACGTTCTAGATCTGCGAGATGACCCGGCGACTGCGGGCGCGACCGGTTCCTCCGCCGCGTCCGCAGCGCCGTTAAGACCGCGATGTATGGGGATCATTCCATCGAGCCCGTGAGCCGTGCGGAACTCGGGCGATTGCATCTTCGGCGGTTGCAGGACAGCGTCCGCGTGGCCCTGCTCGTTGGCTATGCACCCCGCTTCCGTGCGCTCGAGCACAGGTGATTATGTACACATAAATCGGGTCTCCCACTTTTTGAGAAAACGCCCGTTTCACAGGCGCTGGCTCAGTTGCCACCCTGATCCCAATCAACCAACACACGAAATATTACCCGTGTTTACCAGTTAAAATTTCCACATCAGGTCGGCCATGACGTGCATGGCATTGCTTTTGGGTTCACCCGCTGGAGGAGTGCCGGTGTTCTGGTTGGCGTTGATCAATTGGTTGAGGTAGGCGGTGAACGAGAAGGTCAGCGCATCGGTCAGCGAGTAGTTGAACTTGACCAGATGGCCTTTGATGTTGGTGCCGCCGACCCAGCCGGTTTTCGGCTGGACCGTGCCGGAATTTGAATAGAACGCCACGTTATCATCATCCACCAACTCGTCATACCAGGCGTCCGCCTCAAGGTACTGGTAGCGGTAGGAAACATCCCACATGCCTTTCTTGCCGGATTTGCCGAGGGTGACGCCGACCCAATAACCCTCATTGTTGCTGGGCGCGCCGGGGTTATACATGAATTCTCCGGCGGGTTTGATTGGAAACTTGCCCTTGTAAAGCGGGAAGCTGTCCAGAGAATAGGTGAGGCTGGCGCTGCCAACGATGGGATTATACCAATAAAGCAAATTGCCGTTGGAGGCGCGCGTGTTGCCCTGGTTGTTGTTTGCCACCCCACCGTTGTTGTAATTGGGGCTGCCGGCAGGGAGACCCGCTTGGCCGAGACCCAGACCATTTTTGTTTACGATATTATACGCTGAAAATCCCATTGAACTGGCAACCTGGGGCGTCCAATTTGCGTTCCAAAGCACCTGGCCGCCATACATCCACGGGTCGCGGGTGGAACCGGTTGTTGCGGAGGTCGAGCTGGAGGAAGATGCCGGGGCCACATTGTCCAGCACAAACGCCGCAGTGTTGAAACCAAGCGAATGGTTGTCACTGATTTTATAAGTGCCCTGCAAGGCCGCGCCTTCCGGTGTGTAATCCGGATCGAATTCCATGGGTGTGACCTGGAATGGCTGATTCATCTTGCCGATGGTCGCCGCCAGCATCCACACGCCATCGTTAATCGGCGTCCACTTGCCAAAAGCCGTGTCCACATAGATGGGTTTCTTGGTGCCATTGTTTTCCAGGGTCGTGTTGTTGGACAAGGCATTGCCGGATGAATTGTCTGAACCCAGACTAAAACCCACCAGCAAATCGTCCAGCATGCTGACCAGCAAACCCACACGCAAACGGTAGCGCAAACGGATTTCATTTTCGGCGCTAAGCCCCGCCGCTTTGTTGCCGGGGTTGTCGGTGGTTTGTTCGTCAAACCGTCCGCGGAAGTCGCCGTAAATTTTGTAACTCGTCACCCAGTCCGGCATCTGGAATTTGGCGTTCATGGCCTTGTTCAAGTCGGCGGCGGAATCCTGCTGGTTTTCCGCCTTCAACTCCTTCGCTTCGTCCACCGTGAGAATGCCTTTCTGCTCGAGCTTGTTGAGCAGAGCGTCCACGGACGATTGCGCGCGAGTGTTCGGGGTGAGAGCCATGAGTGCTGCGGCTCCGGCAAACAGTGCAACTTTCGTGTGATTTTGTTTTTTTAGTTTTTTCATGGTCGTTGTTTCAAAGTGCAATCGCAGAATGAAACCACGCCGTTACAATCAAACGACGGGAGCGTTACAATTCGGTTACAAAACTTCGCTTCCGTAATATTTGGGAAAAGCCGCGGAGTGTTTCAAAAACCTGAATCGGCAATCAACCCAACCAACGCTGTGCGTTTGCCGGATGGGCAAATCATAGGCGGGAGAGCAGCCACCAACTTGTGATCCAAGAAGCAAACAAATTTGCCTTTCGCAACCGCTGCAAAACTCCTTTTAAGGAATTTGACAATGCGTTGTTTCGCTATTTATTTACGGCCAGACCCGCATCGGAACGATACCGAGCATTAGCGGACGTGCGCTTCATTTCGGGTTGGTCCCGTACCGGGGTGAATACCGAACCAGGTGCCGGCGATGAGGTTGGGAAGATCTAAGGCGGCGGAGTGCTGGTGCGGACGAGGACATCGTAGCGCGATGGCTTGACCTCGCAGCGGCAGCCATCCTTGGCTGCCGTATCGCCCGGCTTCCAGCCGGTGTTCTTGGATGTCGAAACGAAATCATGCCGTGGATTCAGTTTTGTGGCCCGGGCGGCAAGATGTCGCCGGATACGGCAGGCAGGATGCCGTTACAGATCAGAGGCGGCATCCGAATGCGCCCTGTCCCTGCCTTGCCGCGCAGTAAAACTTGACGCGCATTTCATTTTGAGGTGGAGTAATGGCACAATTATCAAATCAGCCGTTTAATCATGTTTTGGGACCAGAAAAGCGAAACCCTTGATCGCGCCGCGTTGGAGCGGCTGCAATTTGAACGTTTGCAGGAAACCGTCCGGCGCGTGGCTGCGCACGTGCCGTTCTACCGGCTGAAATTCGCCGAACTGGGCTTGAAACCGGAGGACATCCAGTCGCTCGCCGACCTGCGCCGCCTGCCCTTCACCACCAGCGCCGACCTGCGCGAGAACTATCCCACCGGTTTGCTGGCCGTGCCGTACGACGCCACCCTCCGGTTGCATACCTCCAGCGGCACCACCGGCAAACCCAAGGCGCTCTTCTTCTCGCGCCAGGACGTGGACAATGCCGCCGAACTGTGCGCGCGTTCGTTCGTCATGACGGGCATCACACAGAAAGACGTGTTCCAGAACATGATGACCTACGGCATGTTTACCGGCGCGCTGGTTACCCACTACGGCGCGGAAAAAATTGGCTGCCTCGTCATCCCCGCCGGCCCGGGCAATTCCGAGCGGCAGTTGATGCTGATGCAGGATTTTCGGACCACGTTCATCCACCTCACGCCCAGCTACGCGCTCTACCTCGCGACCTTCCTGGAAAAACACGGCGTTGACCCGCGGCGCGATCTCGCTTTGCGCAAGGCATTTGTCGGCGCCGAGCCGTACACCGAGGAAACCCGTGGCAAGATTGAAGAGGGCCTTGGCCTTGAGGTTTACAACTCCTACGGCCTTTCGGAAATGAACGGCCCGGGAGTGGCTTTCGAATGCGGGCAAAAGCATGGCATGCATCTGTGGGAAGACCATTTCCTCATTGAAATTATTGACCCGCAGTCCGGCGAACCGGTGCGGGATGGCGAGCCTGGAGAACTGGTGCTGACCACGCTCACCCGCGAGGCCATGCCCCTGCTCCGCTACCGCACCCGCGACATCACATCCATCATCACCAAGCCCTGCCCCTGCGGATGCACGCATCGCCGCCTGAACCGCATTACCGGCCGTTCGGACGACATGCTTATCGTGCGCGGCGTGAACATCTACCCGCAGCAGATCGAGCGCGTCCTGATGGCGCAGCCGGAGGTGGGCAGAAATTATTTGATCACGCTGGAAGGTCTCGACGAGATGACAGTCAGGGTGGAACTGGCGGAAGCCGGTTTCGAGGGACAGGTGGAGCAGCTTGTGAAATTGCAGAGCCATCTGGCTGAGAAATTACGCACAGAAATTCTCATCAAACCACAGGTCCAACTCCTGCCGCCCGGCTCACTGCCGGCAAGTGAAGGCAAGGCCAAACGCGTGATTGACAACCGTAAGCTGTGAACCAAAGGAATCTCAAATGAACGACGTCAAACTGGTGGCTGCTTTTGTCGAAAACAAACCCGGGCAGGTCGCCCACTTCGCCAAAATTCTTGCCGGCGCCGTCATTAACATCCGCTGGATCGCCGTGGCCAGCACCGGCCCATTCGGCGTGATAAAATTTCTGGTCAGCGATCCGGAGAAGGCCTGCGAAGCCCTCAAACACGAAGGCTCGGTTGTTAAATTGGTGGACGCGCTCGCCATCGAAGTCCCAGACAAACCCGGCGGATTGCATGCCGTGGCCGATTGCCTCGTCAAACACAACATCAACCTCGACAACGCTTCGGGTTTCATCGCCAACGACCGCGCCATCCTGGTCATTGAAGTTTCCAACCACGACCTGGCCCACGAGGTCCTGCAAAAAGATGGCTTCCGCGTGTTGTCGCAAAAAGAACTGCCGGTGTAGCAGTTGCTCCGAAGTTGAAGGTTGAGAGTTGAATGTTAAACCGCGTGGCGACCTATCCGTCGTAGTCCCGCGAGCGGGACGAAGTTGGAAGCTTTACGCGGACTTTAGCTTTTAGCCTTTTGTAGCATCTCCATAAACCATTCCGGCGGCCGGATTGGTTTGCCCTGGGTATCGGTGAACGCGTGCACCGTGTAGCCGCGCACCACCGGCTTGCCCGTCCCGCTGTGCGCAATCTCCACGTCAAAACGCAGCTTCGCCCGTCCGTGCAACTCTACGGTTGAAGTGATGCGCAGCAGGTCATCGTACCGCGCCCCGCCCTGGAATTCGAGATGCGCCTCCACCAGCGGCAGGAAAACGCCCTTCTCCTCCAACTCGGCGTAAGACATCCCCAACCGGTTCCGCATCAGTTCCGACCGCCCGCATTCAAACCATTCCAGCGCGCGCGAATTGTAAAACGTCCCCATCTGGTCCGTTTCACTGTAACGAACGCGCAACTGAATCACATCTTTGAGTTTGTTCATGGTCTCTCAGCCGAATGCGCCGCAACCATAGCGAAGTCTTGTCCCGCGTCAAGTACCGCGTCTTGACTTCTCTTCTCTGGTGGAGGTAGCGAATCGTTGATTGGACTTCCAAGTAAAAATCCTAAGCTCTAAACCATAATGACTAAATAATTCCCAATACCGAATCCCCAACACCGCCGGACACTGGAAATCATTTCGTCATTTGGGCTTGGTGATTCCTTCGTCATTATGGTTTAGGAATTAGTCATTCGATGGCGTCCGCCGATTTTAAAAAACACTCCCACCGTGCCGGCGCTCCATTCGCACTCCTGCCCATCACTCACCAATATTCCTCCACGTGAATCGTTCCCGGTTTCCCGGGTTCGTCGGCCTTGAATCCCCTGCCCTCGAGCATTGCCTTGACGGCTTTTACCATGTCCGGATTGCCGCAGAGAAAGACATCCGCCTGCGCCGGATCCAGCGCCACGCCGGACTCTTTTTCAACCACCCCCTGCTCCACCAGCGCCTGCACACGTCCCGTGCGCCCATGAAAATGCGGGTCTTGATCGGGTCGCGTGATGCTGGGGATGTAGGTGAAATTCGGTCGCAACCGGGCCAGACTTTCGAGTTCGCCGCGATAACCCAGGTCCCAGCCAAAGCGCGCGCCGTGCAGGACCACGAACCGGCGTTGGGTCTCATTTACCAGCATCGTTCGCAGCATCGAAAGGTAGGGTGCCAGGCCCGTCCCGGTGGCGATGAGCACCACCGCCTTGCCCGGCGGTACGCGATCCAGCGTGAACACGCCGCTGGCCTTCGGTCCGAGGAACAACGGGCTGCCATGCTTCAACGCGAACAGCCGCGGCGTGAGCTGGCCGCTGGTGATGAGCGTGAGATAAAACTCCACGTAACGGCGCTCCACGCTGGACGATGCGATGCTGTATGCGCGGCGAATCATCTTGTCCGGCTCGGTAACCGGTTCCTCCGCCGCCGCTTCCGGCACGCGCGGTTCACGTCCGAGCAATCCCAACACCGCGAACTGGCCGGGCTTGAAATCGAACATCACCCCGTTCGTCTCGACGCGGAGAACCAGCAATTGCGGATTGATTTCCTCCCGCCCGATGACGGCGGCATTGTAAGGGTTTTTGTTTGTGTCAGCGCTCATGGTCTTGGCGGAGAGAATCTGGCCGCACCGCCATTGCCCGTCAAGCGCCGCCTCTTGATTCCCTGATTGGATGTTGAGTGTTGGATGTTCGATGTTCGATGTTTCCCGCCACGTCCGGCAAATGACTTTGGACTCTGGACCCCGGACTTTTCGCTGCAAGTTAGCTATTCTCATCCCCATGTTTTGATTGCCGAATACCCGCTGTTCGTCCCGCCAATCCGCTTGCTTCCTTGCCGTCAAATCAGGCGTAATGCCGGAAACCCTATGAGCCCCATGATCTACATCTCGCTCGTCGTTCTCTACGTCTTCGTCATGCTCGCCGTCGGTTACTGGTGCATGCAACGCACCAAAAACGTCGGCGATTTCTTTCTGGGCGGACGTACGCTCGGGCCGTGGATGAGCGCATTCGCCTACGGCACCACCTATTTCTCCGCCGTGCTCTTCATCGGCTATGCCGGACGCCTCGGCTGGGGCTTCGGCATACAGACGATGTGGATTGTCATCGGCAACACCTTTGTCGGCACCTTTCTCGCCTGGCTCGTCCTCGCCGGTCGCACGCGCGAAATGACGGCGCGGCTCAACGCGCTGACCATGCCGGAATTTCTCCGCGCCCGCTACAACAGCGCGCCGCTCCAGGTCATTTCGGCAGTGATTGTCTTCGTATTCCTCGTGCCGTACTCGGCGTCGGTTTATATGGGTTTGAGCTACCTGTTCCAGAAAACGCTCGGTCTGCAATACAACGAAGCGCTTTTCTTCCTCGCCGCGTTGACAGGCGTTTATCTCGTCATGGGCGGCTACTTTGCCGTGGCGGTGAGCGATTTCATCCGCGGCATCGTTGAGTTTTTCGGCGTGTTGACCATGGTGCTGCTGCTCGTGAGCATGAAAGGCGGGCTGTTCGCGTCGTTCACCGCGTTGATGGACCCCCAATACATGCCCGGCCTGCACGCGCCGCCGCCACCCACCGGCCCGGCGTTCCCCGGATGGGTAACACTCGTTTCGCTTGTGCTGATTACCAGTTTCGGACCATGGGCGTTGCCGCAGATGGTGCAGAAGTTTTATTCCATCCGCAGCAAGGCCGACGTGAAGCGCGCCATGACCATCGCCACGGTCTTCGCGCTGTTCATGTCGTTTGGCGCGTATTACAGCGGCGCGCTGACGCATCTGTTTTTCCCCAACCCGGCGACCGACCTGGCGTCCATCGCGGACGCGACGACGCACAAGCCGAACCTCGATCTGCTGATGCCGTTTTTCATCACGAGCTTCGTGCCGCCATGGCTGGTTCTCATCATCCTGCTGATGGTGTTCTCGGCCTCGATGTCCAGCCTGTCATCGCTCGTGCTGGTGAGCAGTTCGGCCATTGCGATTGACATTTACGGCGCGTTTGGCGACCGGGAAAAGAAATCCAAATCCACCATGATCCTGATGCGTGTGCTGTGCGCCGTGTTTGTGATACTGTCGTTGCTGATAGCCCTGAGCAAGGTGGACGTGATAGTGAACCTGATGGTGATTGCGTGGGGCGCGCTGGCCGGAGCCTTCCTCGCGCCGTACGTGTATGGACTGTTCTGGCGGCGCACGACCAAAGCCGGCGCGTATGCCGGCATGATCTCCGGCGTCGGCACCGCCGTGGTGCTGTTTTTCCTGTGGGGCAAGCCGCTGATCCCGGTCGCCGGCGCCATCGCCATGTTCCTGCCGTTGGTGGTGGTACCCGTGGTAAGCCTGCTCACACAACCACCCAAAGCGGAAATCATCGCCACCGCTTTTGGAGACAAGCCATCTGCTTAATGTTACAATTATTGAAATAGCTATTTCAATAATTGTACATCCACGGATAGCCTGCGGACTAATCGGGGTGGCGGCTGCGAGCTGAATTACCGGCGGCGCATGACAAAAGTAATTGGCCTGAACTTCCAAGCGAGAAAACGCGTGCGGCTTTGAATGATCTGCTGGTGCGGGTGCGACTGGGCAAACGACAAGAATTTCCGGTCAAAACTTTCGCGTTTCACAGGCGCTTGCGATATACCTGCTGCGTCTTCTTCAGTTCGTATCCGAGCTTCCGGTAAAATGGGTGGCTTTCCGCGCGGTTGATGTTGCTGCGCACGCTGATGAACTCCGCCCCGATTTCCCTGGCCCAGCGTTCAGCCTCCCCGACCAGGCGGCTGCCAATCCCGGACCGTTGCGCCGCCTTGGCGACCACCAGGCCGGCGATCTCCACCCGGAAACCGGATTCGATGTAATCGGCGCCGAAAGCGTGCAGCCAGCCGCAGACCTCGCCGCGGTCATTCTGCGCGACGAGCAGCAAATGGTGTTTCTGGGCGGTGACCTTCCGGACGCGCGCCTCAATGGCTGCCGCGTCACTCGGATAACCCAGCTCGTCCGAGAGCCGGGCAATGGCCGGAACATCCTGCAAGTTTGCCGTTCTAACGGTCATTCTGTTATGGCCTGACCATACTCCCTGCCCGAAAAAAAGAACAGCTTTGACGCGAATAACGCCAATTTGCGCAAATTCGTGTCAAAACCCTTTGCGTCCTTGCGGCTTTGCCGCGCTGCGCCTTTGTGTTAAAAAATCTCTGTGGCTTGGCGGTTTTCGAGGACGAGAAGGAGTAAAGATTCGCGTTTATCCATGATTTAAAACCCAACGGATTTTGTCGCGGACCTGGCCGCCGGGCTGTATCTTGCAGCACAGTATGAAAAAGAAAGTTTCAATCCAACATGACCATGAACCGGCCGGCGTCCGGCAGCGCCTGACGGAACTGCGCGAGGCGATGCTGCCCCTGCACAAGGCATTGCTGGAATTCGAACGGGTCGGTTATGAAGCGACGTTTGGCAAAATCCAGTCGCCGTATCAATTTCTGAAACTGGTCATGGACGACCCGTGGTTCACGTGGCTGGCCCCCATGACCCAGCTCATCACCGCGATGGATGAAATGCTGGATGCAAAGAAAGAGCCGTTGACGGTGGCCGGCGTGGATGCCGTGGTGGAGCGGGTCAAAACGCTGCTGGTCGCGACCGAGGGCGGAGAAGGATTTTCGCGGCATTACGACGAGGCATTGCAACGCAATCCGGACGTGGTCCTGTTACACGCCGTCGTCGCCAAATTGATCCGCCTAAAAAACAAGACTTAATCTTAACAGGAGCAAACGGAGTCAACGGAGAAAAGCTTGGCCCGAAAAAGCTCCGCAATCCATTCTGTCTCTGTTACCTCCGCTCCCTCCTGTAAGATGGCTTCGGAATTCAGGTTGTCTTCGATCAGAGCTTCCGTATTCTTCTCTGTTCTTTGCGGTTGAATCAGGCATCAACAATGAATACGACATCACCAATTCATGTGGGCGCGGTTCTGTTTGAAGGATTCGAGCTGCTCGATTTTTACGGGCCGCTGGAAATGTTCGGTCTGCTGGAGTCCGCGGCCAGGATTACCGTCGTGGCGGAGAAGGCCGGCACGGTCAGAAGCAGTCACGGTCCCTGTGGCGTGGCCGAGGTAACGATGGCGGGGTCGGGCGGCTTTGACGTGCTGCTGATTCCGGGCGGGATCGGGACGCGGAAGGAAATCGCCAATCCTTCCGTTCTGGCCGAACTGAAGCGGCTGGCGGAGGCGTCCAGACTGGTGGCGACCGTCTGCACGGGCAGCTTCCTGCTGGCGAAGACGGGATTGCTCGATGGCCGCAAAGCCACGTCGAACAAGCGGGTGTTTCAACTCGTGGCGGGTCATGCGCCGAAGGTGAACTGGATTGCGAAGGCGCGCTGGGTGGAGGACGGGAAATATTTTACGGCATCAGGAGTCAGCGCCGGGATGGACATGGCCCTGGCCGTGATCGCCAGGTTTTGTGGCCGGGAAAAGAGTCTGGAGCTTGCCCGCCGGGCCGAGTATGAGTGGCATGAAGATGCTTCGCGGGACCCGTTTGCCGCGTCCGCGTAAAGCGCTCTGCGCCACGCGGCTTTACGCCGCATCCTTGCGTTAAACAAAAAGCCGCCCCGATTACCCGGAGCGGCTTTGACATTTGCAGCCTGAAAGCCCGGACCAAACGTACATCACTGCTTCACCGATTCCAATTTTACGGTGATTTCCTGTTTCATGACACTGGTAATCGTTTGTGTTTTGCCGGCGGCGGCGCCGTTTCCACGCGGATTGACGGGCACGGTCATGTTCATATTCATGTCCTGGTTCACGGTTGTCTCAATGATTATCCCCAGTTCCGGGTCAAACCACGACACCCCCGAAGTATTGCCATCCGAAATGGACATGGTCATTCCGGCCAGCTTGGAATTGGGATCGGGTTTGGATTTAAGGGTTCCCTGAAACTCCAAACGGGCGCAGGTGCGTTTCCCGTGCTGCTCCCAGCTTTGAAAAGAAACCGTATTATCTATCGTCATGATGCCGATGGGGCCCATCGCAATCTCCATCTGAACCGGCCAGGTATCGCCAGGTTGCACCGGCTTGGATGGCAAATACCGGCTGCTATCCATGATCTGCTTGAAATAGCCGTCGTTAAACATGCTTTTGAGGCCGGTTGTGGCATCTGCCGGCCCGCCAGCCGTCATCCGCTCCACCATCGCATCAACGCCTTCGATCCGCTCCACCCGATTGCTGGCGTCCATGAAATATTGAACTTTGGCGCCGATTATTTTTTGGAACATGCCGGCCACCGGATTCGCCTTGTCACCCGGTGATTTTTTTGCCGAGTCATAATTCATCATGGGTTTGCCTCCCATGGTCATCGTCATCCGCAAGCCGAGAATTTCCAGCTCCACCTCGTGTCCGCCATCGGCATTCTCCTTCAACACCGTGAGTCCGTATTCCTGTCCCAGGGTCACGTCCTGTTTGATGGGACTGGGCTGGTTCGGCACCGAGATTTCAGAATTCTGCTTCAGCTCCATGCTTTGCACCACGTGCTCGCCCAACGGCCACTTCGGCTTCAACTCCACCGCACCGGCCGGCGGCGTGAAGGTGGAGGCTGTGCTCAATTTGCCGGATTTGTTGCAACCCACCCAGAAGAGACTCGATGCCAGGGTGGCCGTAATTAGGAATATGTTTTTATTCATGGATTTATTTTAAAGGTCTTGCCGGCAAGCTTAGTTATATGGCCGGGGTTGGGATACTATAAAATGACGCCCAAATAATAATCACCGCTCCAAGTGATTGGAGCAGCCTTGACATCGTCTGGCAGAGACACCCCATCCGCTTTTACTGGTGGCAGAATGCCGCGTAAAGCGCTTTGCACAACGCGGCTTTAGGCCAGGTTCATCCGTGGTTAAAAATCTCTGCGTCCTGGCAGTTTAGCTCCGGAAGAAGCGGGCGGCCAGGAGATTGGCCGCGGCCCCGAACGCAACCAGCACGGCCAGCGGCAGCAACACGGCGTCGAAACCGCTGCCAAAGCTGATGAGTTGATGCAGCGCCTGCAACGCCCAGCCGGTCGGCAGGCAGAGGGAGATGGTTTTCATCACCGGCGGCCCGATTTCCAGCGGCCACCAGCAACCGCCGAGCGCCGCCATGAGCAGGCTCGCCAGCACGCAAATCCCGGTCACCCGATCATGCGCGGCAACCAGCGATCCCACCAGCACGCCCAGAGAACCGGCCACCCACGCGAACACAAGCAGCGTCAGCGTCACGCCCGGCAGGTTCGCGCCGAGGTTGACATGAAACAGGAATTTGCCCACCGCCAGGAAGAAAATGATTTGCACGACACCCAGCAGCATGAGGCCGTAGATTTTTCCCATGACCAGTTCCAGGCGTGTCACCGGATGGACCATCAATCGCTTGATCACGCCGTTGCGCCGCTCCGCCGCCACGGTCGCGCCGCCAAAAATCAGCAGGTTCATCATCAGATACATCACCAGATTTCCGGGCAGGGAAAAATTGAAGCCGGACGGCACCGGTTTTCGGCCCGCAAACTTTGCGTTCAGGCTCACGGGGTTCGGCCGGGCCATGATGGCGCGAAGTTTCTCTTCGGTCAGCGCGCCGGGCGGGTTTGTCGCCGTGGCGGCTTCGAGCAGATGGCCGTTCATGGCGATCAATGCCCGCACGAGCCGCACCTCGATGAGCGCCGCGTCCGCCTCCTCCGAGGCATCGTGCCGGAGAAACTGCACCTTGCTCTGCTGCTGTTGAAAAACCCGGCTCGTGAAATCGGCGGGGATGCGGATGACGCGCGCGGCGGTCTCGCGGTTGGTCGGGTCCAGGAGCCACATGTTCTGCGAACTCAGTTCAGCGAGAAAGATTCGGCTGAGAAAATTCGTGTCCGCGTTTTCGACCAGCACGGGTGGCGTGCGATTGTAAGGCTTGCCGGGACCGTGATTGGCAAAGCCCATGAAGTACACAAACACCAGCGGCATCACGAACAACCACACGTACGCGCTCCTGTGCTTGAGAAAGAGCCGCAAGTCCGTTTGCCCGATGTCGAGGATTCGTTTCATTTTAAATCAACCACGGATGGACGCTGATGAACACAGATAAAACCCTGCGATTGGCACGCATGGGACGAATTCCCACGGATTAAATCAGCGTCACCTCGCGCGATTCGCTCCTGCCTTTCTTCGCATCCGTGGTTATCCGTGGTTATCCGTGGTTGAAATATTCGTTTCATGCGCGCAATCCCATTTTGAATTTTCGCCGAAACAACATTGCCGCCAGTATGAGCAGCACCACGCCCAACACCACGAGTTTCAACGCCACCAGGCCCCAGACGACGTTCGCGCCGCCAAACTGAAGGTTGCGCGCCGTGTCCACGAACCAATAGCTGGGCATCAATGGCGTGATGTGCTCGCGCAGGAATGCCGGCAGTTGATTCGCCGGAAACGCGCAGCCGCCCACCAGGCCCAGGGCCATCCCCGCCATGTTGTTCAATACGGCCGCGCGGCGTTCATCCGGCATGAGCGCCACCAACAGGGCGAACAAAGCCGCGGCGAAACAGGTGTAGCCGAAGGCGAGCGTCATCAGCGCCAGGGGGTGCTGCCAGTGAATGCGAAAAATCAAACCGCCGCCGCCGAGCATTATCCCGCTGCAAAGCAGCAGCATCACCACCGTGAACACGGCCTTGCCGGCGATGAATGGCACCAGGGAATCCCGCATCGTCTGGTAGCGCTCGAAGGTGCGCTGCCGCAATTCGCGGTAGAGGTCGCTCATCGCGTTGCCGGCAAGGAAAAGGAGAAACATCGCGGACATCCCCACCAGCAGATAGGCAAACACGCTGTCCGTGGAACTGTTCTTCGCTGCACCCGACTTTGTTTCCCCGTCCTTGGCCGCGTCACCCTTGGATTTATCGGCGGGTGCCTCCTTCTCATAACTGACGAGCGGCGGGTTGATGTAATTTTTGACCGTCTTCAATTTGTCGCCCGCGCGGTCAATCAATTGGGAGACCTTGTGGTAGTCCGTCTTGCCCTCGAACACCGCCTGCCACTCCGGAAACTCGGACTGGAAGTTGCGGGAAATCGCATTCATTGCGGTAACAACCGCGCCGAGCAGTTCCTCCAGCACGGCGGGATGAATGGACTCCGCCGGATTCTTGACCAGTTCCAGACTCACCGCCTCCCTCCCGAGCAGGTAATTGTGCATGAAGTTCGTGGGAATGATGAGCACCGCGCTGATTTTGTTGGCGTTGATCTCGCGCATGGCGTCCTCGCGCTCCATGAAAACCGGTTCGAGATATTTGCCGCCCTGGTTTTGATTTGCCGATCCGCGCAGAAAATCGGACAGCAGAGATTTATCCTCGTCCACCACGGCGAACCGGATGCGGCCCAGCGCGCCGTTGTCGGAATGTCCGCCGAACACCATGCCGATGAGCGCGGTCATCGCCAGCGGCACGATGAGATTGATGAGCCACGGCAGCGGGTTGCGCCAGGCGCGGCGCAGGTCTTTGGCGAGCAGGACGCGCAACATTTATTCCCTCAACTCCCGTCCCGTGAGTTGCAAAAACACGTCGTTCAAGCTGGGCCGTTTGAGCGTGACGTTCTCCACGTGCACGGGCAGGCCAAGCAATTCCTTGAGGCACTCGGACGGATCGCGTTTGTCAATTGCCGCAACGACAAGCTGCCGTTCCGTTTTCTGGATGATGCGGAAGCGTTGGAGGAATCCGCCCCAGGCATCCGGCGAGGCGTCCTTGAAATCGGCCTCCAGCAGGAACACCCGGTCGCCGCCCAGCCGCTCCTGCAATTCACCCAGCGTGCCTTCCGCCAGCAGCCGGCCGTGGTCAATGATGCCGATGCGCTGGCAAAGCGTCTCGGCTTCTTCGAGATAATGCGTCGTGTAAAGAATCGCCGTCCCGGACGCGCGGAGGTTGCGGATGAATTCGAGGATGTTCAGCCGCGCCTGCGGATCAATGCCCACCGTCGGCTCGTCCAGCAGCAGGAGTTGCGGGTGATGCAGCAGCGCGCAGCCGAGATTGATGCGCCGCTTCATGCCGCCGGAATAAGTCTTCACCGCGTCCTTCGCGCGATCCGTCAGCGTGAGCGCTTCGAGCAATTCCCCCGCGCGCGACCGGGCTTCGCCCGAACTCAGGCCCGCCATGCGGCCCCAAAATTCCAGGTTCTCGCGTCCGGTCAGCTCCTCGTAAATCGCCAGTTCCTGCGGTACGACGCCCATGATGCGCTTGGCCGCCTGGGGATCGGACCAAAAGGGTTTGCCGCCCACGAAGACCTCGCCACCGTCGGGCTTGAGCAGTCCGGAAATCATCGAGATGGAGGTCGTCTTGCCCGCACCGTTGGGGCCGAGCAAACCATAAATTTCGCCGGGCCGAACCTCGAAGCTGACGGAATCCACGGCCCGAATTGTGCCGAATGTTTTGGACAGGCGCTCAACCTTCAACAAGCTCATTCTGGTGATGGTAAGTTATTGTCGCCGCATGACAAGTTGCGATTGGGAAAAACGCCAGCTGATTAACCGCCTTAACGCAGAGGCGCAGAAGCCGCAAAGTGTCGCCGCCGTGCTGTGTCACTGCGTTAAAATAAAAACCGTCCCGGTTTCCCGGAGCGGTTTTGACTTCGTCGGGCAGGGACGCCACGTTGCGACGTCTTCAGATGGCCCGGAGCGGACCGTCCCGGCCTTAAATTGATTCTGGCTTCGCCTTTTTGGCAGCGTCGGCTTCCGGCGTAGCGCGCTGCTGGGCGACTGGAACCCGGAAGGGATTGGATAGAACAAACGTCAAGCCGAGCTTGCGCCGGATTTTCACGAGGCCAGGCTGGCCGCCTTGGCCGCCGTCTTTATTCGGCTCGATTTCCGGACGTATGATTTGGTTGCAGTTCATTGTCGGTTGTGGAGGTATGCAAAAAGCGTGCCGTCGGCTTACCGTGGAATCATTTGCCGCCGCCGGCAGTTTTCAGGAAGAGACTGCGTCCAACAACCACACCGGTGCCTGACAAACTGGCTGTTTGTTGGACAGGAAGCGTCCACCTTCGTCCCGCAATGAGGGACCACGATGGACAGAAAAGTCTAAAGTCCCAAAGCCAATGTCCAGAGCGGCTTTGAATTGTCAGGGTAGCGGCGTCCCGGAAGATCGCCGCACACAAAAAGAGAATTCAGCGGCGCTCTGCCGAGTCGCCGCTACGAGGACAGACTCAGTCTTCCTTGTCGTCAGCAAGGAGCTTCTCGACGTGGCGGTCGAGGTCCGAAAGACTGCCGGCACAGGTCGCGGCCCGGACGCGGTCCACCAATTCGGCGGCCCAGGCTTCCTCCTCCACCTGTTCCTTGATGAACCAGTGCATCAACACCTGGGCGGGATAATCCCTGGCCGCCACGGCCGTCTCGTAAACGGAATTGATCCCGCGGGTGTTCGCCTGTTCCATCGCCTGCGCCTGTTCCACCACTTCCAGCAGTGACTTGAAATTCTGCTTAGGCGCCGCAATGGCAGCCAGTTCGGGCACAACGCCGCGGTCATGAACATGCTTCATGAGCTTCTCCGCGTGTTCGCGCTCCTCGCCCGATTGCTTGGAGAAGAAAGAAGCGAAGCCTTTGAGGTTCCGGTCGCAGCACCAAATGGACAGGGCGAGATAGGCTTGGGCGGCGGTCAGTTCGCAATTAATCTGGCGGTTGAGTTCCGTCAGCGTTTTGGAAGGAATTTTGGTTTTGGCCATAATTATTGGTTTGTTGTCCTCTTTATGCCGCAGATTGGCGTGTTGAGCAAGCAGCTTTGAATTGGAAGGTACTGTTTCCGTCAGTGCCCCGACTTTTTGATCAGGGCCTTGCCGGAGCAATGCCCTCCAAATGGATTTCGTCCTGTTTGATGTAACTTTTCTGACGCGGCGGGATATTGTCAGTGTGAATTGCAGTTCAACCAACATACAAAAGCTCCGATGCCCGGTTAATCGAGACGAGGCTACGGCAACTCTGCTTGTAACCTTTTCGCCCCGGCGGGATACTCTTGGCGTGCGCACACGCTCGATGACCTTCCACGATTTGTATAGCCGGTATGCCGGCGATGTGTATCGCTTCGCGCATTGGTTGACGGGAAATCCCGACGACGCCCAAGACATCACTTCCGAAACGTTCGTCCGTGCCTGGACGGCTCCCGAAGAACCGCGAATGGAATCGGTCAAGGCGTATCTCTTCGCCATCGCACGGAATCTCCATCGCAAGCAATGGCGTCGGACGTCACGCCTTCAGGAGTTGGACGAAGAAATATCCGCCCCCGAAACCGCGCCGGACACGGCAGCGGAGCAGAAAGATGAATTTCAGCGGACGCTCGCCGCCCTGCAGGCCCTGCCGGAAATTGACCGGACGGTCTTGTTGCTGCGCGCCGAGGAGGAACTTTCCTACGAAGACATTTCCGCCACCACCGGCCTGTCCGTGACGGCCGCAAAAGTCAGGGTGTTTCGCGCCCGGGCAAAACTCGCCGCGCTCCTGCAAACTGAGAAAGGATAATAGCCATGAACATCACCAAAAACATCATCAACGATCTCATCCCGCTCTACTTCGCCAACGAATGCAGCGCTGACACGCGGGCGCTGGTGGACGAGTATCTGCAACAAGATCCCGAACAAGCCGCGATGCTCCGGCGAATCGCCAGCACGCCCGTTCCCGGAACCGTGCCGCCGGCAAAAAATCTCGACGAAGCAAACGCTTTTCGCCAGACCCGCCGTCGTCTTCGCCGCCGGTCCTGGCTGATGGCATTGGCCATTTTCTTTTCGCTTGCGCCGTTTTCATTTTTTGTCTCTGACACCGGACGGACGTGGTGGCTTCTGCGCGACCAACCTCAATACGCCGCATACTATGCCGCGGTCGGCGTTATGTTCTGGATACTGTATGCCGTGGAACGCAACCGTTCGCGCGGGTTCTGACAATCGCCCTTCTGACCACGGGCAATAAAAAAGCCGCTCCTCCCGCCATGCGGGACGGAGCGGCTTTGTTGTAGCGTCGAGCCTGTGGCTCGATGAATTCGAGGTAGGGACGCCGCGCTGCGGCGTCCGGTCGGCGCAGCGCGCCGACCCTACCTTATTTTTTCTTCGCCGGTTTCTTCGCGGCTTCGTCGTTCAGTCCGGCGACATCTAAACCATGATTTCGCCGCGCAGGTAGAGCACGGCCTGGCCGGCGATTTTTACGCGTTCGCCGGCCAGCGTACACCACAGTTCGCCGCCGCGGGCGGAGACCTGGCGGGCATGCAGAGAAGTCCGGCCCAGTCGTTCGGCCCAATAAGGCATAAGCGTGCAGTGGGCCGAACCGGTCACTGGATCCTCGGGGATGCCGGCATCAGGCGCAAAATAGCGGGAAACAAAATCACAGCCATCGTCGCCCGGCGCCGTCACGATGACGCGTCCGGGTTTGACTTGCGCGAGCACGGCGTGATCGGGGCGCAAGTTGCGCACCTCGTCGGCCTGTGCATACACGCACAGCCATCTGCCGGGCGCAGTGACTACGGCTGCGGGCGCGCGGCCGAGACCGCGCACCAGGATTTCAGACGCTTCGCCGGTTCCAGTGTTGGGACGCGCGGGAAAATCGAGTTCGATCTTGCCGTCGGCCAGCCGGGTGGCCACGAGCGGACCGCTGCGCGAATCAAAAGTGACCGCCTCCGCTGGCAGGCCGAGTTCTTGCAGGAGCAAATATCCGCTGGCCAGGGTGGCGTGCCCGCAGAGATCCACTTCGACCGTCGGCGTGAACCAACGCAGATGGTAACGCGCTTCACCGGTGTGGACAAAAAACGCCGTCTCGGAGAGGCCATTCTCAAAAGCGATCCGCTGCATCACAGCATCAGCGGGCCAGCAGTCGAGCGGCACGACTGCGGCCGGGTTGCCACTGCCAACGTGGGTGGTAAAGGCATCAATCCAATAGAGCGGTAATTTCATTTTGGTGTTTTTCATGTGGTTTGGTCACAAAAGCAAAAAACCCGCCATCCTTTCGGTAGCAGGTCTGAGAAGCTTTTGTTTTTGGTTTGTTAGTAGTTCCCAGACTGCCTGCCGAAGGGCGCAACTGATGTCCCGGTGGAAGTCCCGGTCTTCGCAGTCAGCGGCGTCGCCGTGTTCGTAACCATGGCCAAGCGGCCCGCCCGAAGCGAGAACGACAAACAGGTCATTGATGGCACTATTCCAATCATGGCAACGCGCAGATTACCGTTCCGCCCGCGACTGTCAAGAAAAGCGTCCGGCATCACGCCAAAGAATAAAGCCGCCCCGATTTCTCGAGGCGGCTTTGAATTCGTTTGGTAGGGCGGCGCTGCTGCGCCGCCACGGTGCGATGGGGCTTGTCTCGCCGTAGTCCCGCAATGCGGGTCGAAGGCGGAAGATCGTGCCCTGCCTGGTTATTTCCTCTCTTCGGTCTTGATATCGACCGTCTTGGCAACCATTTGATATTGGATCATCACGTAGTCGCCTGCCTTGATGTCGCCCAAGGTGGCCTTGTCGCAAACGACCTGCAACTTTGCTTCGCCCCTCTGGATCACGATGTAGGTGGGATTGATTTCCAAAACAGGCCCGGTGACTCGATAATATTTGGCATCAGCAGCCAGAAGGTTGCTGACCGCCAGACAGGTGATTGCGACAAGAACAAGGATGAGTTTTTTCATGATGGTTATTGACTGTTAAATTAATGCTGGTTGATACGGAAATGCTGCCAAATGCTCGTCGTTATGCAAACAATAAAGCCGCCCCGATTCTTCGGATCGGCTTTGAATTCTTTTGGTAGGGACGCCGCGCTACGGCGTCCGGTCGGCGCAGCGCGCCGACCCTACCTATTTCTTCTTCGCCGGTTTCTTGGCGACCTCGTCTTCCAAGGTAGGGCGGCGTTGCCGCGCCGCCCCAATATTTCGCATTGGTAACATCGTCCTGATTGGAAGAAAGGAGAGGCGGAGGAGCACCTCCGCCCTACCAAAGGCAAAGCAAAGCAAAAAGCCGCCCCGATTTCTCGGAGCGGCTTTTGTTGTAGCGTCGAGCCTGTGGCTCGACACGCATTCGGTCACAGGCCGAACGCTACAGATTATTTCTTCTTCGCCGGTTTGGCGGCTTCGTCTTCCAACGCAGCCTGCGCGGCGGCCAGACGCGCCACGGGCACGCGGAACGGCGAGCAGCTCACGTAGGTCAGTCCGGCGCGATGACAGAATTTCACGCTCTCCGGGTCGCCACCGTGTTCGCCGCAGATGCCCAGCTTGATGCCAGGACGGGTCTTGTTGCCCCGCTCGGCGGCAATCTTGATGAGCTGGCCCACGCCGGCCTGGTCAATCGTGGCAAATGGATTTTTCTTGATGATTTCCTGTTCCTGATACGGCCCGAGGAACGAACCGGAATCGTCGCGGCTCATGCCCAGGCACGTCTGCGTCAGGTCGTTGGTGCCGAAGCTGAAGAACTGCGCGGTCTGCGCAATTTCATCCGCCGTCAGCGCGCCGCGCGGCACTTCAATCATCGTGCCGACGAGGTAATCGAGCTTCACCTTCTTCTCGGCCATGACTTCCTTCGCCACGCGATGGACGACTTCCACCTGCAGGTCCAGTTCCTTCTTGAACCCGACGAGCGGGATCATGACTTCCGGCTTCACCTTGATGCCCTGCTTCTGCACGTCGGCGGCGGCTTCGAACACCGCGCGTGATTGCATCTCGGAAATTTCCGGATAAACAATGCCCAGCCGGCAGCCGCGGAACCCGAGCATGGGATTGAACTCATGGAGTTCCTTCACGCGCTGTTTGATCTTGGCGACGGGCACGCCCATTTTCTTGGCCAAATCCTGCTGCGCGGCATCTTCGTTCGGCAGGAATTCGTGCAGCGGCGGATCCAGGAAACGGATCGTGGCCGGGAATCCCTTCAATTCCTTGAACATGCCCGTGAAATCACCCCGCTGATAAGGCAGGATTTTGGCGAGTGCGGCCTTCCGCTCTTCCTTGGTGTCAGCGAGAATCATTTCGCGCATGGCATCAATGCGATTGCCTTCAAAGAACATATGCTCGGTGCGGCACAGGCCGATGCCCACGGCACCGAACGCGATGGCGTTGGCCGTCTGCTCCGGCGTGTCGGCATTGGTGCGGACCGACAGCCGGGTGGCCTTCGCGCACCAGTCCATGAGCTTCTGGAAGTTCTTGTAGGTCTGGCTGTCCTTGGCCGCGAGCGATTTCTCGACGAGCACCTGGACGATCTCCGAGGCGGCGGTCGGGAGCTGGCCGGCATAGACATCACCGGCGGTGCCGTTGATGGACAGGAAGTCGCCTTCCTTGTACGTCACGCCGTCCACGGTCATCGTCCGGGCGGCATAATCGATCTGCAACGCAGCCGCGCCGCAGACGCAAACCTTGCCCATCTGCCGGGCCACAAGCGCCGCGTGCGAACTGACGCCGCCCTTGGCGGTGAGAATGCCTTCGGAGGCGATCATGCCGCGCAAATCTTCGGGGGAAGTCTCGTTGCGGACGAGCAGGACCTTTTCGCCCTTGGCCGCGGCCGCATCGGCGCGATCGGCATTGAGATACATTTTGCCACAGGCGGCGCCGGGGCCGGCGGGCAAACCCTTGGCAATGCACTTGGCGGCCTTCATCGCCTTGCGCTCGAACACGGGCGCAAGCACCTGGTCCAACTGGTCGGCCGGCACGCGCTTGATGGCCGTCTTCCAATCAATCAGCTTTTCCGCCTCCATCTCGATGGCGAAACGGACCGCCGCGAGGCCGGTGCGCTTGCCGTTGCGGGTCTGGAGCATGAACAACTTGCCGTCCTGAATCGTGAACTCGAAATCCTGCACGTCTTTGAAGTGCGATTCGAGGGTCTTGCGGACCTGTTCCAGCTCGGCAAACGTCTTCGGGAGAACGGCCTTGAGCTTGGCGACAGGGTCGGGCGTGCGCACGCCGGCGACGACGTCTTCGCCCTGGGCGTTGATGAGAAATTCACCGTAGAAAACCTTCTCACCGGTGGCGGGGTCGCGCGTGAAGGCGACGCCGGAACCGGACTTGTCGCCGGTATTGCCGTAAACCATCGCCTGCACATTGACGGCGGTGCCCCACTCGGCGGGGATGCCGTATTTGCGGCGATAAACAATGGCGCGGTCATTCATCCAGGAACCAAACACGGCGCCCGTCGCGCCTCAGAGCTGCTTCCA
>Ga0265323_10000063_pt1 | contig 58892 bp, 47 predicted proteins | sample 41225metaG_FD_193580 | JGI IMG/M metagenome (GOLD analysis project Ga0265323, IMG submission 193580) | Rhizosphere microbial communities from Carex aquatilis grown in University of Washington, Seatle, WA, United States - 4-12-25 metaG | ecosystem: Host-associated > Plants > Roots > Rhizosphere...
GAGACACAATCCACTCCAACCGCAGCGGCCCCGCAAGGCATAAAACCATACGGGGCGCAGCCCAAAAGGAGAGTTTAAGGGGTCAGTCCGCTAGGTTTATGGTTTGACAGTGGACTGATTGGCGATGGAGATAGGACATGTCAAGAAAGCCGCGGCTGGAAATCCCGGGCGCGATTTATCATGTGATCAACCGCGGCAATTACCGGCTAAACGTGGGCCACGGCAGTTCAGTGAGCGCCTTTGTGTCCAGAGTTCGAAACGGTGAGATGAACAACGAGATCAAACCATCGAGTACAAGATTAGCGGACTGACCCCGTCGAATTTCCTCCCTGTGATCACGTTCAAGATCACATCGTCTGTCTTTCCAGCCGCGAGCAGCTTCGCCACATCTTCGTTAGTAACAGTCCCTGCAATTCCTCTGGTAAATAGAAGGAGGCAGATAATCCAACGAAGGACTACGGCGTGCCGCCAGCATTGTATACAATCCGGCAAAGCGGGCATGCTATTCATAGGAGCGATATTTGTGTTGGGAACGAAGGCACGGTGTTGGAGCCGGAATTGAACGGCGGATCGAGGCAGCCACCACAGTTCACCACAAGAGCGCACAATCACTCTGTCAAATATCCGCACCAGGATTCCTCCGGCAAGAAAATTTGCCTCTGCTCTCAACGGTGAGTTGAAGCGGAGCAACACGAGCACACGCCAGTACAGCTACACCGATCATCCCGTGATCCTCCCCCACCCGCGGACTTCGGACGGAATTCGATCCGATGGATTGACCCCGCACCGTTCCTGGAATCAGTTGACCGGCAACCATCATGACGATCCAAACCCGGAAAATCCGCTGGGGCGTGCTCGGGTACGCGCGCATTGCCCGCGAAATGCTGATTCCTGCGATGCAGCGCGCCTCCAACTCGCAGTTTCACGCCGTGGCCTCGCGCGACAGCGCAAAACTGGCCGATGCCCGCACGCGTTTCGGTGTCTCGCGCACCTACAACACCTACGAGAGCCTGCTGGAGGATCCTGAGGTGGACGCCGTCTACATCCCGGTGCCGAACTCGCTGCACCGCGAATGGACGATCAGGGCTGCGGAACATGGCAAGCACGTTCTCTGCGAAAAACCCCTGGCCCTCAATGCCGTCGAGGGGCGCGAGATGGCGGCCGCATGCACCGCGCACGGCGTCACGCTCATGGAGGCGTTCATGTACCGCTACACCGAACGCACCCACCAGGTTTTGGCGGTCCTTCGCAGCGGCGAACTCGGTGAGATCAAGTTCATCAACTCGACATTCCGTTTCCTCCTGTCCAATCCGGCATCCATCAAGCTCAAGCCCGAGCTCGGCGGCGGAGCGTTGTACGATGTGGGCTGCTATCCCGTCAACCTGATCGGCCTGGTGGCCGACGAATCGGTGCGCGGCGCACCGGCAGGCATGGCTGCGAGCATCGCACGCCCAGAATCCGTTGCCGTCGAATGCGTCCGCACCGGCGGGGTCGACATGATCCTCTCCGCGCTCCTGCGCTACCCGTCCGGGCTTGTCGCCGCACTGCACTGTGGCTTCAACGCGCACCTGAGGATCTTCTCGGAAATCACGGGCACGAACGGAGCCCTCGAGATTCCCGACACCTTTCTCGACAACGCCGGCGCGCTGACGCTGACCACAGGCAACGAACGCCGCGAGATCCCGGTGACTGCGAGCGATCGCTACCGCCTCGAGGTGGAGGATTTCGCGGATGCCCTGCTCCTCAAGCGTCCGCCGCAGCTCGGCCTCGCGGAATCGATTCGCAATCTCGAGCTGATCGACCGCCTTCTCGCCGCGAGCCGGCAGGGTGGATAACATGGAGACGCGACGCCATCGTCGCAACCGAACGCAGGGGCGCGATTTTGTCGCGCCCTCAAAGGGACGCAGCGAGACTGCGCCCCTACGGGAATCGAACGCCTCGCTGCATAGGGAAACCGTGCAAAAAGGAAAGGGTTTGGAGAGATAATAATACGGGGACGCGGGGGCGTCGCGTCTCCAGAGCACACCCTACAGCAATTTCAACAGCACGCTGAAATCGAGATCCGCGAAGCCGCGTTCTTCCGCCAGCCGGAGGCGTTCCCGCGCGGCTTCGAGCAATGGCAATCGTCCGGATCCCGCGGCGCCGGAGGCAAGCCGCATGTCCTTGTACATATGCTTCACCGAAAACTGCGGCGAAAAGTCGGCGGCGCGGAGTTTCGGCTCCTTGAGCTTCGCGAGCGGCGAGTTCCCGGCGTTTCCGGCAAGCGCTGTGAAGAACGTATCGTCACCGATGCCGGCCCGCCGCGCAAACGTGAACGCCTCGGACAATCCCTCAAGCATGACGGCCAGATTCAGGTTCATTGCAAGTTTGAGCGCCGCGGCCTTGCGGGGCTCGGCTGCGATTGCAAGGCGCACCTCCGAGACAAGACGGAGCAACGGCTCGACCGCCTCGATCAAATCGGCCGGTCCACCGAGATAGAAAACGGTCTTCCGCTGTTCCGCAGCCGGCTTGCTGCCCGTGAAGGGAGCCTCCAGGTAGCGGGCGCCGCGCGCTTCGACCTGGGCACGGAACCGGTCGCTGCTGTCCGGATCGATGGTGCTCGATTGGATGACGATCTTCCCCGGGCCCAACCGCGGCAGCAGGCGGTCGAGCACGCTCTGGACCGCCGGAGGATCCGCCACGACGATCTGCACCGCATCCGCCGCATCGGCCACGGCCTCCGGCGTGTCCTTCCAATGCGGCGCTGCGGGCTGCGGTGTGCGATTCCAGCAGCCGGCGAGCACGCCCGCCGCCGCGTAATGCTTCGTCCACGTTCCTCCGATGATTCCCAGTCCAATGACTCCAATCGTCTTCATGATTGGCAACTACAGAACACATGGCGCGGCCCGCCGCAACCGAATCCAGGTGCGCGAACTCGCCTGCCGTGCCGTAGGCTTGGCGAAGGCTGGCCTGCCCAAAAAGGGACGCAGCCCCTCGACACGCTCGGGGCCCTGACCCATTCGACTGCGCTCAGGGTCATCCTGAGCCTGCTTGCGGTGAGCCTGTCGAACCCGTCGAACGGATGAGCTTGTCGAACGGGCAAGCCTGCGCCCCTACGGGATTCGAACGCCCCGCTGCATAAGGAAACCGGATCGCGCGAAGGAAAGCTCCGCGAGCAGGATCACTCCACGCCGGAAGCACCTCCCGATCTTCAGCAATGCAGGCCGGGAAGCCCGCGCGACGACCATCCGGGATGCGCCCGTTCACGCGAGCACTTCCAGCAGGCGCCTGAAAAGCCGGTTCACGGCATCCTGGTTGGATTTCACGAGGCCTTTGAACCGGGCGAAATCGATCTCCGCGCCCTCGATGCCGTTGGCGTAATTGTCGACGATGGCCAGGCTGTTGTAGCGAAGTCCCGCTTCCACGCAAAGATCGGCCTCGTACGCCGCGGTCATTCCGATGACATCGCCCCAATCCTTCACGATCCGGATCTCCGCCTTCGTCTCGAAACGCGGCCCGCGCATCTGGACGTACACCCTGCCGGGCTTGATTGTGAATTCCGGCGCGAGCTTCTCAATCAGCAGCGGGATCAGGTTGTTCGCAATGCCTGGCGCGCCGCCCTTGAGTTCGGTGTCGAAGAACGTCGCGGGGCCCTGCTGAAGCCCGACATAGTCGCTGCACGAGACCAGCGTGCCCGGCGGCAGATCGCGCCTGAGCGAGCCGACTGAGTTGAGCGAAAGCACGTCTTGATACCCGAGGTCGGACAGGGCGCGGATGTTCGCGCGATGATTGATGGCATGCGGAGGCAGCGGGAATCCGTCGCCGTGGCGGTTGATGAGGACAAATTCACCCTGTTGTCTGCAGGTAACCTGCCCGAACCGCGTCGTGATCGTGCGGACGTTCCACGACTCGAACACGGTGCTTCCGACGATGCTCGTGCCACTGAGAAACGCGACCTTCATGCCCCGACTACGCGCCGGGCTCCAACGCGAGGCAACCGCATTTTGCGGCGCCGGTCATTCCCCTTGTCAAACGACACAAGCGCTTCATAAAGGGCTGGAATCCACGCATGCCCCCGGACAGCGCCAATCTTCCCAAGCATATCGCCATCATCATGGACGGCAACGGGCGCTGGGCGAAAAAACGCGGCCTTCCCCGGATTGAGGGTCATCGCCGCGGCGTCGAGTCGGTGCGGACGGCGATCGATTCGGCGCGCGAACTGGGAATCCACTACCTGACGCTCTACGCGTTTTCGGCCGAGAACTGGCAGCGGCCGCCGGACGAGGTCTCGGCGCTCATGAGTTTGCTCGAGTTCTTTCTCCGCCGCGAAACCAAGACCCTGATCAAGAACCGGGTCCGCCTGCATGCGATCGGCCGCATCGAGGAACTGCCCGCGGGACCTCTGAAGGAGTTGAAACGGGCAATCGCCGCCACGAGCCATTTCACCGAGTGGAACCTGGTGCTTGCTCTCAACTATGGCTCTCGCACGGAACTGGTTGACGCCGCGCGCGCCTATGCCGCCGCGGTCGCCGCGGGACGCGAAAATCAGGCTGAGACCACGTGGGCCTCATTTAGGGAATACCTCTACACCGCCGGTCTTCCCGATCCCGATCTGCTGATCCGCACGTCCGGCGAGACGCGCCTCAGCAATTTCCTTCTCATGCAGTGCGCCTACGCGGAGTTGATCTTCTCCCCGGTTCTCTGGCCGGATTTCGCGAAGACCGATCTGGCGGAGGCGATCGAAGAGTATCAGCGTCGCGAGCGCCGGTTCGGCATGACCGGCGAACAGATCAAGCCCCGAGTCGCCGCCCAGCGCTCCGCAGTCAACCAATAACGCCCCAAACCCCACCAACGCCCGTGCTCAAGCGGACGATCAGCAGTGTCATTCTCTGGAGCGTGCTCCTCATCTGCCTGCGCTACTTCGGCGCCGACGGCGCCGTCTGGCTCATCACAGCCATGAGCACGCTCACGCTCTACGAGTTCTACGGGATGATCGGGCGCATGGGGCTCGCACCCTTCAGCCGGCTCGGGCTCGCGCTCGGAACGGCAATCACGCTCGCGCCCCGCTATCTCGAGCCGCATGCCGCGCCGGCGGAGTTGCTCGCATTGTGTGTGATCGTGTTCTCCGTGCGCATTCTCGGAGAACGGGAACCTGGCAACCGGATTGAAACGCTGGCCTGGACCTTGTTCGGCCTCGTCTACATTCCCTTCATGCTGCAGTTTCTGGTGCGCATTGCGTTGTTCACGACACCGCACCGGCTCACGGGTCTGATTCTGCTGTTCTGGTTGATCGCCGTGAGCAAGCTGTGCGACACCGGTGCGCTGCTCACGGGACTCGCCTGCGGGCGGCACAAGATGGCCCCGCACATCAGCCCGAAGAAGAGCTGGGAGGGTGTGGCCGGCGGTATCCTGGTGTCGGTGATTGCGGGCGCCGGGCTGGCCTGGGGCTGCCGCGCCTACCTGCCCGCCGCGTTCACTCCCGTGGTCGGCGGGCTTGCGGCCGTCCCGATCGCCGCGCTCGCCGTCGTTTCGGATCTCATCGAGTCGATCATCAAACGTCGCGCGGACATCAAGGATACCGGCCAGACCATTCCCGGGATTGGAGGAGTGTTTGACATGTCCGACAGCCTGATTCTGACCGCACCGGTCGGATGGGCCATTTTCCATCTCTTGTAAACGCGCGGCAATACCGGCCAGAAACCATGCAGCGATCCTCAAAGAACCCGCCGAACACTTCCGGCAAAAAGCGAATTGTCATCCTCGGCGCCACCGGTTCCATCGGCGAAAACACCTTGCGCGTGGTCGCCGCCCATCGCGACCGGCTGGAGATCGTGGGTATCGCGGCCCGCGCCAACCACAGACGTCTCGCGGAGATTGCCCGCCAGTTTTCGGTTCGTCACGTCGGTTTGTTCGAGAACGGTGCCCTGGCGGAAGCCCGCGCGGATCTGTCCGCGTTTCCCGACGGCACGCGCCTCTATGGCGGACTGAGCGGGCTCATTGAACTCGCGACCCTGCCGGAGGCTGACCTGGTTCTCGTCGCTGTCGTCGGCACCGCCGGACTGAGACCCGCATTGGCGGCCCTGGCAGCGCACAAGAATCTCGCGCTCGCATCCAAGGAGCTCCTTGTGCTCGCGGGAAAATTTGTAATGGCTGCAGCCCGGAAGAACAACGCCCGGCTGATGCCCGTCGACAGCGAGCACAATGCGGTTTTCCAATGTCTGGAGGGCCATGATCCGGCGGCAGTCCGCCGGATCGTCCTCACGGCATCCGGCGGCGCATTTCGCGAACTCCCGCTCGCGGCTCTCGCACGCGTGACGCCCGAGGACGCGCTCAAGCACCCGAACTGGTCGATGGGACCCAAGATCACCGTCGACTCGGCCACGCTGGCCAACAAGGGCCTTGAGCTGATGGAGGCACAGTGGCTGTTCGGCCTGCGGCCCGAACAATGCCAGGCGGTCCTCCACCCGCAGAGCATTGTCCACTGCCTGGTGCAGTTTGCCGATGGCACGATGCTCGCGCAGCTCGCGCCGCCATCAATGACATTTCCGATCCAGCACGCCCTGCTCTACCCCGAGCGCGTCCCTGGAGTGGCCGCGCCGCTCGATCTCGACCGGCTGTTCAGCCTCGACTTCCGCCCCGTCGACGAGACGCGCTACCCGTGCCTGCCGCTCGCCCGCGCGGCGATGATGACCGGTGGGATCGCCCCGGCAGTTTTCAATGCAGCCAACGAGGTTGCGGTGACGGCGTTCCTCGCGAGCCGGGTGCCGTTCCTTGCTATTCCCGAACTCATCGACAACACTCTCCAGGTAACATCGAATTTCGAACCGGCTGATCTCGATGCCGTCCTGGAGGCTGACCTCGCGGCCCGCCGCACAACCCAGGATCGAATCGCAGCCTTAAAGCTCTGATCCACGCGTGCTTCTCGATCTGCTCCAGTCAATCGGCTCCAGTCTCTGGGCGGTATTCCTGATCATCCTGTTTTTTGGCGGCTCGATCTTTGTCCACGAGTTGGGACATTTCCTGGCCGCCCGGCGCCGGGGCGTTCACGTCGAGCGCTTCTCGATCGGATTCGGTCCCAAGATCTTTTCCTGGCACGGCAAAGACGGCGTCGAATACCGCCTGTCCTGGCTGCCGCTTGGCGGCTATGTGGCGCTCCCGCAACTTGCGGACATGCGCGGCATCGAGGGCGAATCGGCTGTCGATGTCGCACAACTGCCCCAACTGAGCTACACAACCAAGATTCTGGTGTTTGCCGCCGGCGCGGCTTTCAACGTGCTGTTCGCATTCCTGCTGGCAACCGCCCTCTGGCTCGCAGGCCGTCCCGAGATGCAGAATGTCACGACCACACGAATCGGGTACGTCCTGCCAACCGTGACACCGCAAGGAGGCCGCGAGGTCCCCAGCCCGGCGCGGGCGGCCGGCCTGAAGGTCAATGACACCATTCGCACAATCGACGGCAGGATCGTGAACGACTGGCCTGATGTGCAGGAGGCCTTGCTGCTCGGAACCGGCGTCGACCCGAACGGTGAGCGCCGTGCGACGCTGACGATCGAACGGGGTGGTTCCACGCTTGAAGTCGTCGTGCATCCGCTGCGTCTGGGTGACGAACAGACGCGCATGATCGGAATCGCCCCCGCCTATGACGTGATTGTCGAGAAGATCGCCCCCGGTTCCCCGGCGGAAGCCTGGGGATTGCGGGCCGGTGATCGTGTTCTGGGCATTGAAGACACTCCGGTGACCAACCTTGAGTTCCTTTCGGATTTCATGGCCGAGCACCCGTCGAAGGGTTTTGTGCTCATTGTCTCGCGGGACGGCAGGAGCGTCCGGCTGGCCGCGCCGGCAATCGAACCGAAGGCGCCGCATGTGTTCTCCGGAGTCAAATTCGCCACCGGATACGACCTGCTTTACCAGACTCCCTGGAGCCTGTGTTCCCAGATCGTGAAGACGACATTCCGCACCTTGTGGAGCTGGATCAACCCGCGGGGCGACGTGACCCTCTCCAATTTCAGCGGCCCCATCGGCATCGGCGTGGGATTCTGGCACGCGGCCCAATCCCAATACGCGGTTCGTTTTGCGATCTGGTTCACGGTGCTCCTGAACCTCAACCTGGCCGTCTTCAACCTGCTGCCGATTCCCGTGCTCGACGGCGGCCAGATGGTCTTCGCCACCATCGGGCGCATCCGCAGCCGCGCGCTGCCGGCGGACTTCATCATGACGACCCAGAGCGTCTTCATCGTGCTCCTGTTCTCAATGATCCTTTACGTCAGCTTCTTCGATGTCAGGCGAATCGTGCGCGACGTCCGCACCGACCGCTCCGAGAGCCAGGAGCCTGCCGCGCCCAACCCAAAACCGGCCGCCGCACCAGCCGCCCCCTAGCGGATGCCCGCCGGCTCCGGCCTCCTGCCATGGCCTACTGCGCATCCCGATTTCACACCGTCCGCCGTCCCGCCGTTGAAGTGAGGATCGGCGCCGTCGGAGTCGGAGGGTCAAATCCGCTCCGCCTGCAGTCCATGACGACGACGGACACTCAGGATGTGGATGCCACGGTCCGGCAATGCATCGCGCTGGCGGAGGTGGGCTGCGAGATCGTGCGGATCACCGCGCCCAACGTGCCCGCGGCAAAGTGCCTCCGGCCCATCCGCGAGCAATTCACGGCGGCCGGGTTCGCCGCCGTGCCGCTGGTGGCAGACATCCATTTTCTTCCGTCCGCGGCGATGGAGGCGGTCGAGCATGTCGAAAAGATTCGGGTGAACCCCGGGAATTACGCCGACAAGAAGAAGTTCGCGGCCCGCGAATACACCGACGCCGAGTACGACCGCGAGCTGCAGCGGCTCCATGACGCGTTCTCGCCGCTGGTGCTGCGCTGCCGGAAGCTCGGGCGCTCCCTGCGCATCGGCACCAATCACGGCTCGCTCTCCGACCGGATCATGAACCGCTTTGGCGACACTCCGCTCGGCATGGTCGAGAGCGCGCTCGAGTTCGTGCGCATCGCCGAAACGCACGGCTTTCACGACCTCGTCCTCTCGATGAAGGCGAGCAATCCCAAGGTCATGATCCAGGCCTACCGGCTGCTCGTCGAGCGCCTCGACGCGGCCCACCGCCCCTATCCGCTGCACCTCGGCGTGACCGAGGCGGGCGACGGCGAGGACGGCCGGATCAAGGGCGCCATTGGAATCGGCACCCTTCTCCTCGACGGCCTTGGCGACACCATCCGGGTTTCCCTCACTGAGGACTCCGTCTACGAGATCCCGGTTGCGCGGGCGATCGCGGACAAGGCGATGAGCCTCTGGGCGGGCCGGCCCGCGCCGGCCGGCGAGTCCGCGCCACCGAGTAACCAGATTGTCACTACAGAATCCGCCTGCCGCGACCCGGTCGATCCGTACCATTTCTCACGCCGCGAAACCACGACGCTCTGTTTCTCCGACCGCTGCGCGGCGGGGCCGGATCAGCCGCCGCGCGTCGTGGTTCGTGTGCCCTCGGTCCGCGATCTCGTCGCGACGACCGGCGCGTTTGCAGCGGCCTCGATGGAGGACACGCCCGCCGAAGGCTGGCTGCTTCCCATTCCGGACGCCGGCGCGCTGCTGGAACTGCGGCAGGTCCTCGGTTCCGCCGCCCTGCCCGCCGAATTCCTCGTCCTTGAGCCGGCGCATTCAGTCCCGTTCGGGGACATCGCCCGTTTTGCCGCTGCGGCCCGCGGCAGCCTGATGCTCTGCCGCCGCTTCGCCGCCGCGGATGCGACGGAGTTGATGGCCTGGGCCGGACTCGTGCGCTCAGGCCGCCACTTTCTCGCCGCCGACATCCGGCCGGAGGAGATCCCCCTGCTGGCCGACACCCTGCGCGCGCTCGGTGACGACCGGCTTCTCTTCACGGTCTCCAACCATCAGCCCTCCGCGGCCGGCGCACACGCGCTTGGAGCCTACCGCGCCCTCGCCGAACAATTGCTCAAGATCGGTTCCCGCGCGCCGATCTGGATACGCAACACTGCAGCCAACGCCGTGTGCCGTGATGTTCATTTCCTCGGCCGGCTGATCGAATCGAGTCTCCTCACCGGCGGCCTGTTGTGCGACGGCCTCGGCGATCTGGTGAGCGTGGAAACGGAGTCCGATCCGGTTCGCGCCGCGAAGCTCGCGTACAATCTTCTCCAGGGCGCCGGCGCCCGCATCTCGAAGACCGAATATGTCGCCTGTCCCAGCTGCGGGCGCACGCTTTTCGACCTGCAATCCACCACCCAGCGTATCCGGGAGAAGACCGGGCATCTCAAGGGCGTGAAGATTGCGATCATGGGCTGCATCGTGAACGGCCCGGGTGAGATGGCCGACGCGGACTTCGGGTACGTCGGAGGCGCGCCGGGCCGGATCAACCTCTATGTCGGCAGGGACTGCGTGCAGTACCATCTTCCGCAGGCCGACGCCGATGACCGCCTGATCGCCCTGATCAAGGAACACGGACGCTGGATGGAGCCGCCTCCAGGTGCCCCAAAAGGCGCCCCGGAGGCCCCCTCTCCGGCGTATCCAAATCGCCCTGACTCCCACCCCAAAACGGACCTGCGCACCGCGCCGCCACGGCCGCTGTAGTGGGCGTCTTATTACGGCTGCCCGGGTTCCGCGGTTGCCCGAGCCCGGACTCGCGCCAAACCGATGTGAATAAGTTGTGGGAAAGTTGCTCTTGAAATGCATTTTGTGATTCACGTTACTGCGCCCTTCGTATTAATTGGACGGTACCTCGTCGGTTCTTTTCCACGTCCGCAGTCCTTATTCAATCGCAAGCCCTCTGGGAGCTTTCATTTCATGCTGGTCTTCAATGCTTTATCGTTGCGTTCAGCCTTTTTCCGCAACCGTTGAGACTGGACACGCCTTTCTCCTGCGAGCAAGCCATCGAATCGGCACTGTCAGACGCGCGGCAAGGGCCCTCATTGGGATCGTGTGAATAAACTCTCTACTTTGCTTGCTCCATGCCTTCGTTGACCCTGCCATCAAGCCTCTGGGAAACCGTCAAATGTGACTTCAAGGGGCTCTTCCCCGAAGACGTTTTCCAGATGTGGTTTGAGCCGATCGTCTGCCTCGAAACGGCCGATGACGGAATGACCCTCGGTGTGCCGAACGATTTCGCGGCGATCTGGATCCACGACAACTACCTGGATCTCATCACCCAGCGCCTGCGCCTTACGGCCGGACGGCTCATCAACGTCTCCCTGAAGGTCTATCACGGCGGGCAGGCGGGGAGGCAGGGCAGCACGCCGCCGATCGCCCTCAATGGCTCGGGCGATGGAGTTGCGGCCGCGACACACCACAACCGCCTTCGCCCAGCCCCTCGCCGGGCAGGCCGTTTCGACGAAAAGGGACCCTACGCGGGCTCACTCAACCCGCGCAACACGTTCGAGAACTTTGTCGTCGGCGCCAACAACCAGCTCGCCCATGCCGCCGCGCTTGCCGTGGCGCAAGCCCCTGCCCAGGCGTTCAATCCACTGTTCATTTACGGAGACACCGGCCTGGGCAAGACGCACCTGATGCACGCCGTGGGCCACAGCATTCTGCGGAACAACCCCGACGCCAAGGTCGCCTACCTCTCAACGGAGAAGTTCACCAACGAGTTCATCCAGGCGTTGCAGGAGAACAGCCTGACCCGCTTCCGGCAGCGCTACCGAAACGTCGATGTGCTGCTCCTCGACGACGTGCAGTTCCTCAGCGGCAAGGAACGGATCCAGGAGGAGTTCTTCCACACATTCAACGACGTGTTCGAATCCGGCAAGCAGGTCGTTCTCTCCAGCGACCGGCCCGCGAGCGAGATCGCCAAGCTCGAATCGCGCCTCGTTTCACGCTTCCAATGGGGTTATGTGGCCGACATCCAGTCACCCGACCTTGAGACTCGCGTTGCAATTCTGCGGACCAAGGCCGCATGCCTGAAGTTCGATGTTCCCCCGGCGGTGATCAATTTCATCGCGCAGCACATCTCCAAGAACATCCGGCGGCTTGAAGGCGCCCTGATCAAGGTCGCCAGCTATTCCGCGCTCACGAACAAGCCGCTGGATCTGCCGACCGTCGAGGTCCTGTTGCAGGATGTTCTGATGGAACAGGCGCAGAACCAGCTGACCCTTGAGACGATCCAGAAGCGTGTGGCGGACCACTACCAGATACGCCACAGCGACATGACGAGCAAACGGCGTCCGGCCAACATCGCGCTGCCACGGCAGATCGCCATGTACCTGGCGCGCCAGTTGACCAAGCACTCATTGCAGGAAATCGGCGATGCATTTGGCGGCCGCGATCACGGGACCGTGATTCATGCATGCAAGACGGTCGACAACATGATGGAGCAGGACGACTCCGTGCGCGGCAGCGTCGATTTTCTCAAGGTTCAGCTGTCCAAATAGCAGCGTGTCCCCAGCTTCACATGAAAAAGCCCAAGTCCCGATTGCCCGGCATTCCGCAAGTCGCCTTTGAAGGTCCGGGATCGGCGAATCCGCTTTCGTTCAAACACTACAACCCGGACGAGATCGTCGACGGCAGGACGCTGAAGGATCATCTGCGGTTTTCCATCGCCTATTGGCACTCGTTTCGCGGGGTGGGATCCGACCCGTTCGGGCCTGGCACCATCGTGCGCACCTGGGAGCAGGGCAAGGATCCGGTCTCCATCGCGAAAGCGCGCATGGACGCCGCCTTCGAATTCTTCGTCAAGATTCAGGCGCCGTTCTGGTGTTTTCATGACCGCGACATCGCGCCGGAAGGCCGATCGCTTGCAGAGTCCAATCGGAATCTCGACACGCTGGTGTCGCATGCGAAGGAACTCCAGAAAGCCACAGGCGTGAAGCTTCTCTGGGGAACCGCCAACCTCTTCTCCAATCCGCGCTACATGTGCGGTGCCGCGACCAATCCCGACGCCCATGTGTTTGCCTACGCTGCGGCGCAGGTGAAGAAGGCGCTCGAAATCACCAAGGAGCTCGGCGGCGAGAATTACGTCTTCTGGGGCGGGCGCGAAGGTTACGAGACGCTGCTCAACACCGACCTCAAACGCGAACAGGACCACCTTGCTGCGTTTCTGCACATGGCGGTCGACTACGCCAGGGCCATCGGCTTCGCCGGCCAGTTTCTCATCGAGCCAAAACCGAAGGAGCCCACCAAGCATCAATACGATTTCGACGTCGCGTCCGGGATCGCTTTCCTGAGGACCTACGGCCTCCAGAAGCACTTCAAATTTAACATCGAGACCAATCACGCGACGCTCGCGGGGCACACCTTCCAGCACGAAATCGAGGTCGCGGCGGCCCAGGGTCTGCTCGGCTCGATCGACGCCAACACCGGCGACCTGCTGCTCGGTTGGGACACCGATCAGTTCAACACCGACGTCAAAGAGCTAACGCTGGCCATGGTCTCGATCCTGCGCGCCGGCGGACTCGGCTCCGGCGGCTTCAACTTCGACGCCAAGCTGCGCCGGCCCTCGATCGACGTCGAGGACCTGTTCTATGCGCACATCGGCGGATTCGACGCCTACGCGCTCGCGTTCAAGCTCGCCCGGAAAGTTATCGCCGATGGCAAGTTCGCCGATTTCGTCGCCTCCCGCTACAGCAGTTATGACGTCGGATTCGGCCGCGGCATTGAGACCGCCAAACTAGGCTTCAAGGAACTCGAGGAAGTTGCACTCAAGCTCGGCGAACCCGTTCCGCACAGCGGCCGCCAGGAGTACCTGGAGAACCTGCTGAACCAGTACCTCCACGGCTAGTCCATGTTCTGCGTCTTCGTGGCGAATCCCTCGGCGGTGAGGATCACGGTGTCGTTGGGATAGATCCTGAGCGGCGTGTTGATGCTCTGGTGCGCCCGGACGTAGCAATCCTGCTCGCGCGACCGGCTGCGATCCGGATTGGTAACCGTGACGTGGACTGAAATGCCCTGCTCGCTCTCGTTCTGCAGCGCGACCGCGTACGTCGTGCTGCCATCCCGCCATTGTCTGACGTTGACCGGCAGTTGCGGCGCACGTGCTGCGACCGACGTGAGCTCCATGATCTTCTGGTTGGCAGCGTCCAGCTGCTTTTGAGTGTCAGCCAGGCTGTTTGCAAGCGCGGCGGCCTTCTCCTTTACCGCAGCCAGCTCGGTGCGGGTCTTGATGAGGAGGTGCTGGGTTTCGTCGCCCTCGTAGTGCCTCCAGCTGATGATCGCCCAGATCAAGAGAATCAGAATTGCGATGCCGGCGACGCCCATCAGGTCTGAGCGGGTCCATTTTTGTGGCGCTTGTTCGGTGTTGTAACGGAGCATGGCGGGGATGAATCGCGAACGGTTGGGTTGGGAGATCGATGACCGCGGCCGGTTTGAAACCGGACGCGTTGGGTTCCGATGAACCCGAGTATGGTGAATTCCCCGGCCGGAGGCAAGGCTACGGCGTGGCACCCGTTTCGCGCCGTCGGAACCGAACGCCAGCCTTCGCTGAAGCTTCGGCTCGGCACGCGGCTCCGCTACGGAATCCTCCTTCGCCAAGGCTACGGCGGACAGGACCGAGGACAGGTCGCCGGGCTTGCTGCCCCACCGTCAATCGGCAGATGCGCCTGCGGCCCATCATGACCCTTGCTACCGCGCCAAATTTTCCCCACGTTGAAACCATGATCCGTTTTCTGGACGCCTGCGCACCGTGCGCTACCCCGCGATCCGGCGGGAGTTCCGGCGTGCAGCCCATCACTGGCGATGCCCGCCGACATTCAGGGTCGAGATGACGCGACCGCCGGGCATCTGACGCGGTTCCTGGCGCCCGCGCTTCTGGCCGCACTGGTTGGCGGTTGCGCGACGATCCGCCCGCCGCCGCCGTCACCTCCTGTGTTCGCGTTCGCACACCCGGAGACCACGCGCCTCGGCATGGCCCTGGCTCCGGCGCTGCAGAGCCATCCCGGACAGTCGGGTTTCGACATCCTGGAATACGGACTCGAATCGCTTGTCGCCCGCGCCGCGTTGGCCGACGCCGCGGACAAGACGATCGACGCACAATACTACATCTACGACTCCGATGAGGCCGGCAGCATCCTCGCGGAACATCTTCTGGAGGCCGCCGATCGAGGGGTGCGAGTGCGTTTGTTGCTCGATGACTACAATCTCGGAAGCGACAGCGAGCTGATCGCCCTCTCATTCCACCCGATGATCCAGGTGCGGGTCTTCAACCCCATGCTCTTGCGGCCGCGTTGGGCGCGATTCATGGAATACGCGCTTCATTTTCGCCGCGCGACCCGCCGCATGCACAACAAGCTTTTCATCGTCGATAACGAGTTCACGATCCTCGGCGGGAGAAACGTCGGAAACGACTATTTCAACGTCCGCGCCAACAGTGTTTTTCGGGATTTCGACGTCCTGATCGCCGGTCCCGTGACGACACAGGCCTCAGCCGCATTCGACCAGTATTGGAACAGCTCCTGGTCGATGCCCGCCGAGGCATTGGGCATCCGCACGCGAACCGACACGGATCTGGAGAAGCTGAGGCACAAGCTGAAGGCGCAGGTCAAGAACGCGGAACGATTTGCCGAGGAATACGCCGCAGGCCATGATCGCTATGTCAAAGACCTCGCCGATGACGGAGCGTCGCTTGTCTGGGGTCAGGGAGAGGTCGTCAGCGATCCGCCGGAGAAGATTGCAGGAACCTCTTTCGAGACCCAGCCCGTTGCCCGGCGGCTCGACGTGGAGCTCGAACGGGCAAAGAAGGAGATCCTGATCGAGGCGGCGTATTTCGTTCCAGGTCAGGACGGGATGAAGCTCTTCGAGCAACTGCGGGGGCGAGGCGTCTCAATCCGGTTGGTGACCAGCGCGCTGGAAACCACCGATGTCCCGATCGTCTACTGCGCCTACCAGAAATACCGGCGCGATCTCGTCGCAGCAGGCGTCGAGCTCTACGAATACAAGGTCCATCCGCCCCAGGAACGCCGCGATCGCAAGTGGTACCACCTCCGCCCGTCCTATGCCGCGCTTCATTCGAAGGTGCTGGTTTTCGACCGCGAGACCGCGTGGATCGGAAGCTTCAACCTCGATCCGCGCTCCCACGATCTCAACACGGAGATGGCCGTCGTTGTGAACAGTCCGGCGCTTTCGGCCGAACTCGCCGACATCATCGACGAGGACCGGTTGCCGACGCGCAGCTGGCGCATCCAGTTTCAGTCCCAGACCGGTCCCAAAAGCAGCGTGCTCACCTGGACGGGAGAAGTCGACGGCAAGCCCGTCACGCTTTTCCACGAACCGATGAACTTCGGAAATGAGTTCAAGGTCTTCCTTTTGTCCAGCATTCCCGGGATCGACGATCAACTCTAGCAGCGGAGTCTCGCGGTCCACGGTCACATAACGGGCGGGCAGGGTCCAGAACAGGCGCCTTGCTACTGCAGCCGCTCCGGCAGGCGAAGCAGGCGCGATTTCATTTCTCCCAGAACTGCGCTCGTATGCTGGTCGAGCGTGTTCTCACCCGTCTTGACCGTCCGCGCGGCAATGAACTTTCCGATCACGGCGCAATAGTCGCTGTTAACCATGATTCCGATCAGCTCGCCCGTCTTGGCGAAGACCAGATCGCCAGCCGAAGGCGTGAATTCGCCGAGAAGATGCTTGATGATCCGGTTGTCCATTCGGACATACTGCGGAGTCTGCGGGTCGAGTCGGAACGGCACTTCTCCATAGCCCGCACCTCCGCGGTTGACCAGGACTGCCTCGGGAAATTTGAACGGATCCGCGGCTGTCTTGTAGACTTTGACTCCCAGTCGCGCAGCCAGATCCGGACCGACCGGAATCGCGAGCACGCGGGGGTCGAGGGTCAGGAACTGGATCCGATCGATCGGCGCCGTCATGGGCAGCCGGGAGAACTGTCCCGAGATCCGCTCCCAATCGATCGGAGGCTCGTCGGAAACGGTCACCGAAAACGGCGTCTCGTTTGCGTGCAACAATGCGTACACCGTCGTTCCGTCCGTCACCAGTACCGTCTGGGTCTCCCGCGCGTGGTTGCCCGACCCGAGCAAAGTCTTGTGGAATGCCGTGATCGTGGTGGAGACCCGGTTGCTGAGGAAATCGTTGAACAGGGTGTTGGCGTTGATGGGTTGGTTCGAGCGGATCTCATTGGCGATCTCTCCGGAACGCTGCGCCAGCTGTCCCACGCCTTCGGCAAGCTGACCGGTCTGGGCCATCACTTTCTGCCTTTCCTGTCGCTCGGCCTCAACCTGCTGCCTGGCCTCGTCGAGATTCGCCCGGAGCAGCGATTTCTCCTGCTCGGCGACCTTCACGGCGACGTTCAGCCCTTCGATCCGTTGCTGGTCCGCGTTCTGCAGCTGCTGGAGAGCGGCCAGCTGGTCCCTCTGGCGCGCAACATCCGCCTGCTTTTCCTCCAACTGACGCTGGATCTGCGCCAGCCGTTCCCTCGTCATGTCCGTCTCTTGCGCTGCGGCAGCCAGGTGCTCGTTCAGCTCGCGGACATTTTGCCGGGTGGACGCCAGCGTCGACTCAGCCTTCCCCTCGGCTTCTCGCAGCTGAGTCAGGCTCTGCCCACGGGCCTGGATCTCGGCCTGCGCCGCCTGGAGTTCCGCAGCGGTCTGATTCCGCACCTTCTGTTCGTCGGCCAGCGAAAGGCGCATCACCTCGACCAGATCCTGATCGCGTGGCATCATGTTGCCGGCAACCTGCGGCACCGGCGCCTGGCGCGGATGCGTCGGCTCCGCCTTCTCCCACCGCGTCAGCGCGATGAGATTCAGGAAGAGGAAATCGACGATGATCAGCAGGAGCGTCTTGTTCATGACGCAAGCGGGGCGGGCGGTGTTGCCGGCGCGGCGAGCCGCTGGGCGGCCATGATGAGCTGGCGCTTGTAGCCGCGCACATGGCGGATCTTCACAAACGCAACACAAACGATGCCGAACAAGTTCGAGGAATACGCAGCCAGAAGATTGGGCTCGATGACTCCGAGCACCTGCAGCACCAGGGCCGTGGCCGTGCCGATCATGCCGACATAGAGGCCGCTATCAAAGAGGTTCTCCTCATTTTCCATGAGTCGAAGCTTGAGCGCCGGCGGGACATCCTGCCGGTCGATCTCGCCGATCTTGATCAGGCAGAACAGATAGGTGACGACCTGGAACAGCGCGAAAACGCCGATCGAGATGATGGTGGATTTGTCCATGGTGGAATGAGTCGAGGTTGAAGGTGGCGGAGCGGGCGTGGCGGAGTTCGCCAGCATCGGGATCACGATCTTGACCCGATATTCCGAAGGTGGCGCCGCCCGCAGCAGAAACGGTTCGGTTGTGATGATGATGACAAAGGCGATGAGAAGCGCAAAAACACCGCTTTGGATGCGGGGCAACACCCGCGCCTCCTCAGCCCGCCGGGCGGCCCGGCGCAGCGGAACGAACAGCCAGCGATCCAGACCGCGCAGGAGCAAAAAGGCGCCGAGGAAATAGCCGAGATATTTTCCGAGCAGCGCCAGCCTCGGGTGCAGCAGTGAGAACGTGGCGGTGAAATCCAGCGGCGCCGCCAGCCCGTGGTTCACCGGCACCTGTCGCAGCAGCAGCTGCGCGACCGCACCCTGCCCCAGGCCAAGCGCGAAACGAAGATCTTCGGCACCGCTCTTGCCGTAGGTCAGCAGGTAGTGTTCCACGCTGTCTGCCGACTGCGTGAGAAGCGATGCCGCGTAGATGACCGGCAGCTGGTCGGGCGCAACCTGCGCCAGGTGCGCAAACTCGTTCACCGTCTGCGCGTCATTTGTCATGCGCAGCAGCTCCCCAATCTGGATCCAGTTGAGCCGGCGCCCGAGCGCCAGCAGGTCGAGATAGGTCCACTCCAATTCGCCCAACTCATGCGTCCGGACTGCATCGTCGGCCAGCCGTTTGATCTCGCGCTGGAGCGACGGCGACAAATGCTCGCCCTGATAGAGCAGCGCAGTGAGCAGGATGACAGCGTCCAGCGGCTGCCCCCCCGGCTGTGTGGCCGGCACGAAGCGGGCTGTGCGCGTGATCTCCCGGGTCTGCAGCACCGCCAGCACGCCGGGCGAGCGCGATCCCGCCAGATAGTGGCGCAACGAATCCCGCGCGTGTTCCGCGATGAAGAAGTTGAGCACGGGCGTGCTCTCGGTCCGGCCCGCACTCTCCTTGAGATTGAAGAGCGGCTCGAGAACGGGATCCCAGCCGCCCCACGCGACAAGATCCGGCTGGCGCTCGCCAAACGCCGTGAGCGCATTCGCAAGCCGGGGCGCGTTTGGGTCGCCGACCTCCTGCGCGGCCGTCAGCACCAGGGCAGCCGGGCCGGGCTTCTCTGATTCCACCAGCTGCATCCCAAGATCGGTGAGCGAGGGAGTGCCCCGCCCGGCTTCATGCAAAAGCACGGGACTGAGCGACTTCAAGTTGACCGGCAGGGTCCACGACCCGACCAGCAATACGACACCGGCAACGACAAGTGCCAGGGATGTGGCTGGTGGCGAACCCGCAACCTGGGGCGCACCGCCGCTCATTGACGACTCAGCCATGACGGTACTCGGGAATGATCAAAATTTAATTGCGGAGCCGAAACACTGACACACCCTAATGATGTCATTGACCCATGTTTCTGCAAATTGTTCATTACAACGACCCCGTCCTGCGCAAGAGGGGTGAAAAGATTGCGACCTTTGACTCCCGGTTGGCGCGGCTTGCAGAGGATATGTTGGAGACCATGCACGCCGCCGGAGGAATCGGGCTGGCAGCACAACAGATCGGACAGGCGATCCAGATTTGTGTCGTCGACTTGCGCAAGGCCGATACGGGATATACCTGGCAGCTCGACGGAAAAAAGCCGCCGAAGGAGTTGATCATGCCACTCACGCTGGTCAACCCGGCGGTGGCGGCCGAGCGCGAGCCGACGACGGTGTCCGAGGAAGGCTGCCTCTCTTTTCCTGAGATTCGGGGCGATGTCACGCGCCCGGACCGGATCCGGGTGCAATACCGGGATGTGCAGGGCCATCCGCACACGCTCGACTGCACCGGATTGTTTTCGCGCTGCATCCAGCATGAGGCCGACCACCTCAATGGAGTGCTGTTCATCGACCGCATGGACAAGCCCACGCTGGCCACGCTCGATCCCGCGCTGAAAGCGCTCAAGAAGCAGACTCGTGAAGAGGCCCGCAAATCGAAATAGATCCGTCAATCGCCATGAGCCAGAAATCCGACGGGCAGAATTACGCGCCGCAAGGGCAACCGCGCCCAGTCGTCCGGCCAGGCGAATTCCTCTTTGCCGCGGCGCATCTCGACCATGGGCACATCGATGGCCAGTGCAATGGCCTGCTGGAGGCAGGTGCGTCGCTTAAATGGGTCTACGATCCGGACCCGGCCAAGGTTCAGGCCTTTCGCACAAAGTATCCGCAGGCGAAGGAGGCGCGCGCACTTGAGGAGATCCTCGACGACGGCGAGATTCGCCTGGTCGCCGCCGCGGCCGTTCCCTGCGATCGTGGTCCTCTGGGCTGCCGCGTGATGCAAGCGGGCAAGGACTACTTCACCGACAAGACTCCATTTACAACGCTCGAGCAGCTTGCGGCAGCCAGGGCAACCGTCGCCCGAACGGGCCGCAAGTACATGGTCTACTATAGCGAGCGCATTCACGTTGAATGTGCCATGCACGCCGGCGATCTCGTACATGCCGGGGCGATAGGCCGTGTGATCCAGGTGCTGGGCCTCGGCCCCCACCGGCTGAACAAGCCGACGCGTCCGGCCTGGTTCTTCGAGCGCGCCAGGTATGGCGGGATTCTTTGCGACATCGGCAGCCATCAATTCGAGCAGTTTCTGCACTTCAGCGGTGCCACCGACGCCACGGTCAGCTATGCCGCCGTCGGCAATTTCGCAAACCCGGACACACCCGAGCTCGAGGATTTCGGAGAAGCGTCCCTTCTCGGGAACAACGGGGCCGCGAACTATATTCGGGTCGACTGGTTCACACCCGACGGTCTCAGCACGTGGGGAGACGGCCGCACCGTGATCCTCGGCACAAAGGGATACATTGAGCTGCGCAAGTACCTCAACGTCGGCACCGACCGCCAAGGCGACAATCTGATCATTGTCGACGACAAGGGCGAGCAGTTCATCAACGTCGCCGGCAAGGTCGGATTCCGGTTCTTCGGCGAGTTGATCCTCGACTGCCTGAACCGCACCGAGACCGCGATGACGCAGGCTCACGCATTCAAGGCCGCGGAGCTCTGCCTGCTTGCACAACAGGCGGCGCGGCGGATCACGCCTTGACTTGGATTCATGTCCCGTTCCATTTCCACCCGCACCGGCGACGACGGAACCACCGGGCTCCTCTACGGCCAGCGCGTGCCCAAGGACCATCCGCAGATCGAAGCCGTGGGCAGTCTCGATGAATTCAACGCCGCACTGGGGCTGGCAAAGTCGACGGGATCCGACGCCGGCGAGAAAGCCGAGTTTGAGTCGATTCAACGCGATCTGGTGGCCTTGATGGGTGAAATTGCGTGCGCCGAGTCCGATGCTGAGCGTTTTGCCGCTTCCAGTTTTCCAAAGGTGGGAGCGACTGAGCTGGCACGGGTCGATGCCGCGGTCGCAGCAATCGAATCCAGGCAGGTGAAATTCGACGGTTGGGCAACCCCGGGCGCGACCGGGCACGCCGCCGCGGTGGATCTTGCGCGCACTGCCGGGCGCAGGGCCGAGCGCCGCCTCGTCGCCCTGCCCCGCCACGGCAAGACCGTCCGGCCGTTGCTGCTCCAGTACCTGAACCGAGTCTCCGATCTCCTCTGGCTGATGGCGCGCGAGGCGGAAACACCTCCCCCGGGCGGCGGCCCGAGACCTTTGTAACGTAATACGTGACAAATTTCGCGGCTCGAGGATCGCGGCGGAACGGAGTCCCGCCCCGTCCCGTCCTCGATGGCGCCAGCGGACCGCAGGCCCGGAGCCGATGTCACGTATTGCGTTACAAAGTTGCCGGGGCGAAGGACGGGGTTTGTCACGTATTACGTTACAAAGTCACAGGGGCGAAGGACGGGTTTTGTCACGTATTACGTTACAAAATCGCCGGGCGGCCGGCCGCCGCGGACCTGAGCAGCGCTGACAATAGGCACAGCCGGCTCTTGAACGAAAGCTGGAGCCTCGCTCCCGAGCGGGACCGTCGCCCCTCAGGCTGCATCCACATCCGCCGGCTTGGGCACATCAAGCGGCACCGCGCCCCCGCGCAGCACGAACCATCCCAGCGCCGCAAGCGCCGCGCAGGCTGCGACGAACCAGTCGCCGTGTTCGACATAAAAACTCCGGCGGCCGAGCCAGCGGAAATCACGCCTGACCGATACGCTCTTCACCCCGCGGAAATAGATGCTGTCCCGCTCGTCGACCATGACGCTTCGGATGGTTCCAAACTCGTCGATCCAACCGCTCCAACCGGCATTACCGCAGCGAAGCACGGGTCTGCGGGTCTCGACGGCACGCAACACGGAATGCGCAGCATGCTGGTAGGCACCGCCGGCTTCGCCGTACCAGGCGTCGTTGGTGGCCACAAAAAGGAAATCGGCGCCGTCGCGCACATCGGCGCGCGCCAGCGCCGGGAAAATGTCCTCGAAACAAATGAGCGGGCCGAGCGCCAGGGGCGCCCGCCGCACCTGGACCCGCAACGGCGTGGCCGAGACGCCCCGGCTGAAATCGCCGCCGATCGGCACGAACTTGTCCAGCCACCCGAACAGAAATCGCAGCGGCACGTATTCGCCAAACGGAACCAGATGCCGTTTTGCGTAATAATCGTTCTCCAGACCATGATCCGGAGTGAGCACCAGCATTCCGTTCCTCCAGATCTCGCCCGGCTGATTGGGCTGCTCGATCGCGATCGAACCGAGGACGAGCGGCACGCCGGCCCGCGTCACCAGCGATTCGATCCTCGCACGCGTCCCCGCATCGCCGCGAACCGCCCAGGGCGTGCTCGCTTCCGGCCAAAAGATGAGGTCGGGCTTTCCGGCCGCCGCCACGAGCGTTCCTTTCTCGAGTGTCTGATAAATGGATTCCCCGCGCGCGGGATCCCATTTCACCTCCTGCGGAATATCCGGCTGCACAAACGCAACGCGTGCCATGGGCATGGAGAAACGCGCCCGGTTGAACGCCACCTGCACGTGAACGCTCACGCAGACCATCAGCAGGAACAGGGCGAACAGAAACTCGGGGCGACGCAGGCGCCAGCCGGTCTGGCGGTCGTGAAAAAGACTGTGGGCGACGGAGGCAAATCCGATGTTCACGGCAACGAGCACAAACGACACTCCGCCGGCCCCGGTGAACGCCGCAATCTGCAGCACGCTCGTCCGCTGCCATTGGCTCGCGGCGAGCGGCAGCCACGGAAATCCGGTGAGCAGCCACGTTCGCGTCCACTCAACGACAACCCACACACCAGCGAGCGCGATCATCGCCAGAATCCGGACCAGCGTCGCCCGCCCGAGCGTGCGCGGCAGCGCCCACCACGCAGCCAGATACCACACGCCGACCCAGGCGCCGACGATCGGGCCGAGCAGGAAGAGGCCGGCCCAGGTCACCGGATGCAGCCACCACAGCAATGCGATCCACGCAATCGACTGCGCGGCGAGCAGCGTGCCCGCGTACAAACGAAACCGCGGACGCCGGTAGGCCCAGAACATTGCCGGCACGGCAAACGCATAGGCGAGCTCCGGGGCGTTGTATGGCGGAAACGACATGACCGTCGCCACGACCGTCAGCGCCCCGACACTCGCCGCCCACACCCAGTCGGGATACCGCTGCCACCACGGCCGTGGTGGCGTCGCATAGGGATCGGGAACCGGCAAAGAAGTGTTTGGGTCAGTAGTCACGCTGGCGTTGCAGGAGCTTGATGAATTTCCGCTCCGGCGGAAATTCATTTCCCGTGACAATGCTTGTATTTCTTGCCGCTGCCGCAGGGGCACGGATCGTTGCGCCCGACCTTCGGCGTCTCGCGGCGGACCGTGATCTTTGGCAACTGCACCTCGCTCTCCGCTTGCGGCGCCTCGGGAGCATCGTCGGGAACCGGCATTTCGAGGCCTCCAAGCTTGCGTGGCGGAGCTCCTGGCGCGGGGGACGGCGCGGGTGCAGGACGCTGCCGCGCCGCAAGTGCGCTGCCATCCGCCGCACCGCCTTCCGGACCCTGCAGCCGGGCGCTGCGGGAGAGAACCGCCAGCATGTTTTCGAACGCCTGGAGGTTGGTCGTGGAGCGGAACAGACCGGTGCAGATCTGCAGGCGGACATTGTTCATCAGCTCCTCGAAGAACCGGTAGGCTTCGCTCTTGTACTCCTGCAGCGGATCCTTCTGTCCGTAGCTGCGCAGGTTGATCGAACGGCGCAACTCCTCCATCTCGGTCAGGTGTTCCTGCCAGTGGTGGTCGATCGCATTGATGACCACGTAGCGTTCGAGCGCGCCGAGCGCCTCGGGCACCTCGACCGATTCCTTGACGGCGTAGGCCTTCTTGATGCGCTCCACGACGAATGCCATGGCGGCCTTGCCGCCCAGCGGCTCAAGCTCCGCCTGCTTCAGCGCGATCGGGAAATGGGTGTTGCACCAGCCGACAAAGCTCTCGACCGCGGTGGGAATGGGGCCGGTCTTCGTGTCGAAGCCCGCGGCCTCGAGGCGCACCGCGAGTTCCTCCTCGACCATGTCGAAGATCGTGTCCTTCGGGCGTTCGTTGTGGATCGCGCCGTTGCGGATGCCGTAGATGACCTCGCGCTGCTTGTTGAGCACATCGTCGTATTGCAGCAGCCGTTTCCGGATGGCGAAGTTCTGCTGTTCGACCTTCTTCTGGGCCGTTTCAATCGAGCGGTTGAGCCACGGATGTTCGAGCTCCTCACCCTCCTTCATCGTGCCTTCCATGAGCCGGGAGGCGATGTTGCCCTGGAGGAAGATTCGCAGCAGCTCGTCTTCGAGCGACAGGAAGAACTTGCTCAGGCCGGGGTCGCCCTGGCGGGCGCAGCGGCCGCGCAACTGGCGGTCGATCCGGCGCGATTCGTGGCGCTCGGTACCGATGACGTAGAGTCCGCCGGTCACGTTTGAGCCCGGGCCCAGCTGAAGGGAGCGGACCGCGTCGCTGTCGTCGTCGTACGCAACCGTCTCACCGGTCCTGGGCTCCGACAGCGAATAGCGCAGCCCCTTTTTCTCCGGATCCGGGTTTGGGCCCGACGTCACCTGGTACATCACTCCCTCGCCCAATTTGATGTCGGTGCCGCGGCCGGCCATGTTGGTGGCGATGGTCACCGAACCGCGCTGACCGGCGCGGGAAATGATCTCGGCCTCCTGCTGGTGGAACTTGGCGTTGAGGACGGAGTGCGTGATGTTGGCGCGCCGCAGCATGCGGCTGAGGACTTCCGACGCCTCCACAGATACCGTGCCGACGAGCACCGGCTGGCCGCGGGTGTTGGCAAGCTGGATCTCCTTCACGACCGCGTTGAACTTGTCGCGCCGGGTCTTGAAGATCGAATCGTTCTTGTCGAGCCGGATGCAGGGCTTGTTGGTGGGAATGACGACAACCACGAGGCGATAAATTTCGTTGAACTCAGTGGCTTCGGTCTCGGCGGTGCCGGTCATGCCCGCCAGCTTCTCGTACATGCGGAAATAGTTCTGGATGGTGATCGTCGCATAGGTGCGCGTCTCCCGCTCGATGATCACGTTCTCCTTCGCCTCGACCGCCTGGTGCAGACCGTCGGACCAGCGGCGGCCGGGCATGACGCGGCCCGTGTTCTCGTCGACAATCATCACCTTGCCCTCCTGCACAACGTATTCGACGTCGCGATCGTAGAGGGAGTAGGCACGCAGAAGCTGGCTGATTGCGTGGATGTCCTCGCTGATCGTCTCAAACTTCTGCTGGGCGTCGGCCCGGTGCTTCTCCTTTTCCTCGGGCGTCAGCTCATGGTTTTTCTCGAGGTCGCTGAAGTCGGTGGCGAGATCCGGGATCATGAACGCATCGGGATTCTCCGGATGGAGCCTCGTGCGCCCGATCTCGGTCAGGTCGGCCTGGTGCTGGCGTTCGTCAATGGTGTAGAAGAGCTCCTCCTTCAGATGGTACAGCTCGTCCTTGTTGAGGTCGGAGTTCATCTCCGTGTCGATCTTGTCGAGCTGCTTGCGCCATTCCGGAGTCTCCATCAGCCGCATGAGCTGTTTGTTCTTCGGGTGGCCCATCTTCACCTGCAGCATGCGCCGGAGGGCCAGTCTCCGGTCGTCAGGAGTCGCATTGGGCTTCTCCACGAGCTCGCGCGCCTCCGTGATCAGCCGGTTGCAGAGCCGCGTCTGCGCATTGACGAGATCCTCGACCGACGGCTTGATCCGCGTGAACGGCTGTTCCCGTTCGATCGGAGCCGGCCCGGAGATGATCAGGGGCGTCCGGGCCTCGTCGACGAGGATCGAGTCGACCTCGTCCACGATGCAGTAGAAGTGATCGCGCTGGACCTGGTCTTCCTTCCGGGTGGCCATGCCGTTGTCGCGGAGGTAGTCGAAACCGAACTCCGAAGCGGTGCCATACGTGATGTCGCAATTGTACATCTCGCGGCGGCGATCGTTGGGCATGAGCTGCTGGATGCAGCCGACGGTGACGCCGAGAAAGTTGTAGATGTAGCCCATCCACTCCGCGTCGCGGCGGGCAAGGTAGTCGTTTGCAGTGACGAGCTGGGCGTTGCGTCCTGAGAGCGCGTTAAGGTAAAGCGGCAGGGTGGCGACGAGCGTCTTGCCCTCACCGGTGGCCATCTCGGCGATCTTGCCTTCGTGCAGCGCCATGCCGCCGATCAACTGCACGTCGTAATGCACCATGTCCCACGTCAGCTCGTGTTCCGAGACCGCGATTTTGCGGCCGCAAAGGCGGCGGGCGGTGTTCTTGACCGCTGCGAAAGCCTCGGGAAGGAGCTGGTCGAGGGTTTCGCCGGCCTTGAAGCGCTCGCGGAACTCCGCGGTCTTGGCCTGAAGTTGCTCGTCGGTGAGCGTCTGGTACGTGCGCTCGAACTCGTTGATCTGAACGACGATGGGCCGGCAGTGGTCGAGAAACTGACGGTAATGGCGGCCTGAGAATTTCTTGAGGATCCAGGAAATCATGAAAAGAGGCTGGAGCTAAGTCGGCGTGGAGAAGGTTGGCAAATGGCAAATCCGGGCGCCTCCTGCGGAAAAATTGGCGGAATCACGCGAAACCCCGGTGCTCGCACGCGACCTGCTTATATTGGGAGGCTCCATGCAATCCACCGCAGATTCCACCACCCTCCCGGCGAACGGCTCCGGAAGCCTGTTCCGGCCCTACGACACGGACGGCTATTTTGACGAGCTGCTCGGAGCCGGGCACAAGGCCAGGCCCCACTATGCGCGTTTCATGAACCGCCTTGCGGGCCTCAGCCCGGCCGAGTTCGATGCCAAGCGCCGGGCGGTTGACCTCTCCTTCATGCGGCAGGGGATCACCTTCAACGTCTACGGCGATTCACAGGGCGCAGAACGCATTTTCCCGTTCGACCTGATCCCCCGGATCATCCCTTCGGGCGAATGGGAGCGCCTCGAAGCCGGGCTTGTTCAGCGCATCACCGCCCTGAATCTCTTCCTTCACGACATCTACCACGAGCAGCATATCCTGAAGGACGGCACGATTCCCGCCGACTATGTCTTCTCCGCCCGGCATTTCCGGCGGGAGTTCGTGAACGTCCAGGTTCCCCAGGACATCTATATTCACATCTGCGGCACCGACATCATCCGGGATGCGGACGGCGGCTACCTCGTGCTCGAGGACAACGGCCGGTGCCCCTCCGGAGTCAGCTACGTGTTGGAGAACCGCCGCGCGATCAAGCGCACGTTCCCCGAGGGTTTCGAGGAAAGCGGGGTGCGCCCGGTCGAACATTATCCTGCCGAGCTCCTGAAGGTCCTGCAGCACATCGCCCCGGCCGGCATCGCCGAACCCACGGTCGCGCTCCTCACGCCCGGCGCCTACAATTCGGCCTATTTCGAGCACACCTATCTGGCCCGGCAGATGGGCATCGAGATTGTCGAGGGCCGCGATCTCCTGGTGCGCGACCAGCATGTCTACATGCGCACGACCAAGGGCCTGCAACCGGTCCACGTCATCTACCGCCGCATTGACGATGACTTCCTCGATCCGCTGGTCTTCCGGCGCGACTCCGCGCTCGGCGTGCCCGGCCTCATCAACGCGTACCGGGCCGGCAACGTGTCGCTAGCCAACTCGGTCGGCACCGGCGTGGCCGACGACAAGGTCATGTACTACTTCGTGCCGCGGATGATCAAATATTACCTCGGTCAGGAAGCCATCCTGCCGAATGTGCCAACCTACCTGGCCCAGGAGGAGGCCGACCGCCGGTACATCGTCGAACACATCGACCAGCTCGTGGTGAAGGCCGCAAACGAGGCCGGCGGCTATGGGATGCTGATGGGGCCGCACGCGAGCGCCGCCGAGCGCGACGAGTTCCGGCGCCGCGTCGAGGCCGAGCCGCGCAACTACATTGCCCAGCCGGTGGTCCGCCTCTCGCGCCACCCGACCGCGGACGCGGACGGTTTCGCCGGTCGCCACATCGACCTTCGCCCGTTCATCCTCTACGGGGAGAAAACGGTCGTCATCCCGGGCGGTCTCACCCGCGTCGCGCTCCGCCCCGGCTCCCTCGTCGTCAACTCATCCCAGGGCGGCGGCAGCAAGGATACCTGGGTTCTCTACGGCAACGACTAATTCTCCCATGCTCAGCCGCGTCGCAAACAATCTCTATTGGATGAGCCGCCATATCGAGCGCGCCGAGAACACCGCGCGCCTCGTGGACGTCAACCTCCAGCTGCTGCTCGATGTCCGCAATCTCAACGATCGCACGCTCGCCGAATACTGGGAGCCGGTCGTGCAGAGCACCGGGGACGATTCGCTCTTCGCCCGGCTCCACGACAGGGCCACGGGCCAGACCGTCACCGAATTCCTCGTCTTCCAGGCCGCCAATCCGAATTCGATCGTGTCGTCAATCGATCAGGCGCGGGAGAATGCGCGGACGGTGCGCGATCAGCTCACCGTCGAGGTCTGGGAGGAGCTCAATCGCCTGTATCTGTTCCTCCACTCCCCCGCCGCCCGCGATTTGTGGCGCCACAGCCCGCAGGACTTCTTCAGCGAGGTCAAATCCAGCTCGCTCAAGCTCCAGGGCCTGACGGATGCCACGGTCGTCCGCAACGAGGGCTGGTATTTCGCGCAGGCCGCCCGGCACCTCGAGCGCGCAGACAAGACCTCCAGGCTGCTCGACGTGCGCCACGCGTCCGTGCCCGCCCGCGGCATGCCGCCCGCCGAGGCGATCAGCCAGGCCGACGCTCTCGGCTGGTCCGCCGTGCTGCGCTCGTGCAGCGCCTGGGACGCATTCAAGGCGCTCCATGGAGCCGAGGTGCAACCGGTGCTCGTCGCCGAACTGCTTCTCTTGTCCGAGAATTTCCCGCGTTCCGTTCGCTTCTGCGTGCAGCAGGTCGACCAGGCGCTCCGCGGCATCTCCGGCGTCGCCGGCGGCCGGTTCTCGAATCAGGCCGAGAAGCTGTGCGGCCGGCTTCTGGCAGAACTGCAGTTCAGCAACGCGGCGGACATCTTCGAATCTGGAATGCACGCCTTCATCGACGAGCTTCAGACGAAGCTCAACGCGATCGGCGATGCGCTCTTCCAAACGTACATTCTGCAGGCGTTCCAGCTTCAATCCGAAGACGAAATCCGTCAGCAGGAGGAGCAGCAGCAGCAGTCACAGGCCGCCCGGGCGCTTCGATCGCCGCTTTTGTGGCGATGAAGCTGCACGTGTATCATCGCACGCACTACGCGTACGCGTCCCCGGTGCGCGACAGCCACAACGAGGCCCGTCTCCAGCCGCCCGAAGGCGATCTGCAGACCCGGCTCAGTTTTGCGCTGACGGTGCAGCCGGCCCCGCGCCTGTCGCATCACTTCGATTTCTACCTCAATTGCGTCCACTCGATCGACGTGCCGGCGCTGCACCAGGAACTCACGGTCGAAGCCGTGTCGGTGGTCTCGACCCGGGAGGCGCCCCCGATGTCCGCCGACGCGTCGCCGTCGCCGCTCTCCGCAATCGCCGCCTGTGCGCGCATTCCGGAATGCTACGACTTCCTGCAACCCAGCGCCTACGTGGACATCGGGCAGGACGCGGCCGCGTTCGCGATCGACGCAGCGTGCGGACGCACCGACACCTGGCAGGTCGCGCTTGCCGTGATGCGGCACATTCACGCGGGATTCGCCTACACGCCTTCGGTGACCCACGTTCACACCACCATGCAGGAGGCGCTCCGCCTGCGCCGGGGCGTGTGCCAGGATTTCGCCCATGTCATGATCGGCCTGTGCCGGGCACTTGGGATTCCGGCCCGCTATGTCAGCGGCTACCTCTACAACGGCCCGGCCGACCAGCTCAAGGGCACGCAGGCGTCGCACGCGTGGGTTGAGGTGTATATTCCTGGAATCGGTTGGCGCGGCCTCGATCCCACGAACGGCCAGCAGACAAACGCCCGGTATGTGACGATCGCATCAGGCCGGGACTACGCCGATGTCTCGCCGCTGCGCGGCACCTACCGCGGCACCGCCCAGCGCAAGCTCAGTGTCGACGTCCGCATCTCCTGCCTCGACGCCGAGGGTAACTCAGCTGCAATTTAGCTGCGAACGGATCGAAACCCGACAACCTGTCGCTGCGAGCGCCAGCGAGCAGGAAGTTCGTCGGCTCGCGGCTGCAGCCGCATCGAAACCGCTCCAATTCCAAAATGGCCCCGCCATCTTGGCTCACACCCGGCTCTTGAAGTACCCGATGGTCCGCTGCAGCCCCTCCTCGAGGGATATCGCAGGCTCCCACTTGAGCACGCTTCGGGCCAGCGCAATGTCGGGGCGTCGCTGCTTCGGATCATCGGAGGGAAGCGGCTTGTGCACGATCTTCGACCTGCCGCCGACCAGTTGGAGCGTGAGCTCCGCGAGCCGCAGCATCGTAAACTCACCCGGGTTGCCCAGGTTGAGGGGCCCGACCGTTTCCGTCTGCGCCACGAATCGCACGATGCCCTCAATCAGGTCATCGACGAAACAGAACGAACGCGTCTGCATGCCGTCGCCGTAGACCGTCAGGTCGGAGCCCCGCAGCGCCTGCACAATGAGATTGGAGACCACGCGGCCATCATCGGGCAGCATGCGCGGCCCGTACGTGTTGAAGATCCGCGCAACACGGATGTCCACGCGGTTCTCCCGGTGGTAATCGAAGAAGAGCGTCTCGGCGCAGCGCTTGCCCTCGTCGTAGCATGAGCGGCGGCCCACCGGATTCACGTGGCCCCAGTAGGTTTCCGGCTGCGGGTGAATCTGCGGATCGCCGTAGACCTCGGACGTCGAGGCCTGGAACACACGCGCCTTCACCCGTTTCGCCAGCCCCAGGCAGTTGATCGCACCCATCACCGACGTCTTGACCGTTTTGATCGGGTTGTACTGGTAATGCGGAGGCGATGCGGGACAGGCGAGATTGTAGATCTGGTCGACCTCCAGCTTGAACGGGTCAACCACGTCATGCCGCATGAACTCGAAATGTGGATTCGGCAACAGATGGACGATGTTCTGCTTCCTTCCTGTAAACAGATTGTCGAGACAGATGACATCGTGACCGTCCTTGATGAGCCGGTCGCAAAGATGGCTGCCGAGAAAGCCGGCGCCGCCGGTAACGAGGATGCGCATGACGGAAAATGTCGAAAGTCGAAGGTCGAAAGTCGAAGGAAAAAACGCAGGGCGCAATTCCGTCCGACGTCATTGGCAGGGCGCGACCGCTGGGCGGCGAGCCCGCTTTGGAACCGTCGCCGGCCGCCATCAGGAGTCAATGCCTCGCCCCGATCTAGCGTCTGGCTTCGGCAGGTGCCCCGCCTGTTTCTCCAGTTTCTTTTCGTCGGTTCTGACGCGACGCTCCAGCTTCTTGATATCCTCCGCCGGCGGCAGTGTTTCCGGGCGGATGCCTCGTTGGACAAGCATGTCGCGGACGCTGCTGTTGTTCTGTACGTGCTCCCGCGTAATGGCGGGTTCGCCGTTCTGTGCGATGAGATAGCACGCGTAGCGCGTGAGCATGAAGTCCTCGATTTCACGCTGCCCACCCTTGCCAAGGGTGATCATTTTCGTGACGCCACGAAAATGATGCTCCGGATCGTAACCCGTTGTTTTGCAGGACCCAATTGCGCGCTGGATGGCGGTCAGAAACTCGTGCTTGGGGGTCTTCTCGAGTTACTTGGACCGGCAGGGTTCGGGGTTGCGCATCCGGGCGGCGGCCTTGCGGCTGACCTCAAAGAGTTTGCCGAAAGGCGGGTACGCAGGCCCTTACCGCTGATCAGACGTTCATCGGCAGGCCCAGCGGTCCCGCCCTACCGGTTGCGCCCCGCGGTCAGCGTCGCCCGGCCTCGTAACGGTCAATCCAGGCGCGGTGCCACGGGGCAAAGTCCCCGGCCTCGATGTGCGCACGAGCCTGCGCCACCAGATCGAGGTAGAAATGCAGGTTGTGGATGGTGAGCAACGTCCCGCCAAGCATCTCGTTCGCGGTCGTCAGGTGCCGCAGATAGGCGCGCGAAAATGTCCGGCACGTATAGTTGTCAAGCCCCTCGACGATCGGCCGCGGATCGGCGCGATACAGCTCGTTCCGCAGGTTCATGGGGCCGTCGGGCGTGAACGCCACGCCGTTCCGGGCGACGCGCGTGGGAAGCACGCAGTCGAACATGTCGATGCCAAGCGCGATCATCTTCAGAACCTGAGGCGGGGTGCCAAGACCCATCGTGTAGCGCGGCTTGTCCGCCGGAAGGGACGGCGTCGTGGCGGCCACCTGTCGCAGCATTTCCGGCTCAGGCTCGCCAACACTGACGCCGCCGATGGCGTAGCCTGGAAAATCGAGCGCCGCGAGCGACTGCGCCGCCTCGCGCCGCAGGTCGTCGAACGTCGAGCCCTGCACGATTGCAAACACGTGGTGACCGGCGGCGAGGAAGCCGCTCTCGGCCGCGGCGGTCAGGCAGGCCCCGGCCCATCGCCGGCTGCGCTCGATGGCGCGCAGACCGGCGTCGCGCTCGCAGGGCCATGGAGGACACTCGTCCAGGACCATGGCCACATCGGATCCGAGATTTTGCTGGATCGCCATGACCTCCCGGGGACCGAGGAAAATCGTGGCCCCGTCGAGGTGCGATTGGAAGGTGACCCCGTCGTCGCTCACGCGCCGCAGCTTGGCCAAACTGAAAACCTGGAACCCACCGCTGTCGGTCAGAATCGGGCCGTCCCAGCCCATGAACCGGTGCAGCCCGCCGAGGTCGCGGATCCGTTCGGAACCCGGCCGCAGGTTGAGATGATAGGTGTTTCCCAGAATGATCTGGGCGCCGATCTCCCGCAGGTGGACCGGCGTGACCGCCTTCACGGTGCCCTGGGTGCCGACCGGCATGAAAATCGGTGTCTCCACAATCCCATGACGCGTCGTCAGGCGGCCGCGGCGGGCGGCGGTGGACGTATCGGAATGCAGCAGCGTGAAATGGGCGGACATGCCAGGCCGCATATTCCCCGGAGTCCCCCCCGTCGTCACGATCATTCTCCCGCCGCCGACCGGCATCCGCACGGATTTTCCGTTGATGGAGCGATGCGTTCTTGCCAGTACTATCGACAATGCCCGACGACGACCCCACCCGGCATGGAGATTCTGACGATTCTCCGACAATTCGCGGGCTTCGCGCCGGCCAGGTTCTGTTCGGCCGCTATGTGCTCGAATCCGAATTGGGCGCGGGCGGCATGGGAGTTGTCTGGAGGGCTCGCGACGCAGAACTTGACGAACCGGTGGCATTGAAATTCCTGCCTGAAGTCGTGGCCCGCGACGACGCGGCTGTCGACGAGTTGAAGGATGAGACGCGCCATGCCCGGCACCTGACCCATCCGAACATCGTGCGCATCCACCAGTTCGAGCGCGAGGGCGCCATCGCCGCCGTCTCGATGGAACTTGTCGAAGGAGTGACGCTGACGAAGCTGCGGCTGGAGCAGCCGGGCAAGATCTTTGCCGTTGAATCACTCGCTCCGTTGGTGGCGCAACTATGCGCGGCATTGGATTACGCCCACGGCCAGGCGAGGATCGTCCACCGGGACATCAAACCGGCCAACATCCTCATCACCCGGGACCAAGTGGTGAAGGTGACTGATTTTGGCATCGCGCGGAGCCTCCTGGAAAACTCCGCGCGCCTGACCGGCACGGTCGGAGGCGCAAGCGGGACAATCCTGTACATGAGTCCGCAGCAGGTGCGAGGTCGCAAGCCGAAGGAGACCGACGACCTCTATTCCCTTGGGGCGATGCTCTACGAGTTGCTGACGGGGAAACCGCCATTCTTCCGGGGCGATCTGTACAGCATGCGGATGCAGATTCTGAAGAACACCCCGCTGCCGCTGGCGGTGCAGCGTGCAGAATTGGAAATCGTTGGTGGCCCGATTCCGCAGGCGTGGAGTGCAACGATTTTGGCGTGTCTGGCCAAGGAACCGGAGGGTCGGCCGCAATCAGCGGGAGAGGTGGCGCAACGGTTGGGGATCAAACGCGCCGGGAGCGAATGGCAGCGTCCAGCGGGCCCGGCCGGGCCTTCAGGTCTGCGAAGAGGGCGCCGCATCGTGCTCCTGGCTGCGGCAACTGCGCTCGGACTCGGCATCCTTGCCACTGTGTTTTGGCACCGGCCGCCTGAAGGACCGTCTGCTTCGGCCGAGATCGGACGCGTCGACCTGAAGACGCAAAGCGAACCGCCGGCCTCTGCGACGCTGCCTGCCCTGCCCGCTGCTGCCCCGGCGAGGCCGGGCGAGTTCGTCGTGACGATCGATCCGGCTGACGCCAGCGCCCGGCTGTCGCTGGGTCCGCTTTCGAATCTCGAAGTCACGAACGGCAGGGCGGTGCTGAAGGATCTGCCCGACGGCGAGCAGGAACTCAGCGTGCAGGCTCCCGGCTACCAGCGGTACACCACCCGCGTCACGGTGAAGGGTGGCCGTGGAAACGTGGAGGCAAGACTGATGCCGATGCGCGGCGCCGAAGAGGGCAGGACGTGGACCGTTCCAGAACTGAATATGGAAATGCCGTACATCTTCCCGGGCACGTTCACGATGGGAAGCGAGAGCGGCGCCAGCGATGAGAAGCCGTTGACACGGGTCACGTTGACGCGGGGCTGCTGGATGGGGAAGACGGAGGTTACCCAGTCGCAATGGCAGGCGTTGACGGGGAAAAACCCGTCGACCTTTCCAGGGGCGGACCGGCCGGTGGAACAGGTGTCATGGGACGAGGCAATGGAGTTTTGCCACATCCTGACCGAACGCGAGCGATCGGAGGGTCGTCTTCCAGAAGGCTGCGTGTACACACTCCCGACCGAGGCGCAATGGGAGGATGTATGCCGGGCGGGGACAGCGGGCGATTATGCCGGCGACTTGGGCGGGATGGCTTGGTTCGGCGGGAGCCGGAGCGAGACAACGCACGCCGTCGCACAGAAGCAGCCGAACGGCTGGGGCTTCTTCGACATGCACGGAAACGTCTCGGAATGGTGCCGGGATTGGTATGCCGGCTATCCGGGCGGCAGCGTCACGGATCCAATGGGCGCGCCATCGGGCTCCGCACGCGTCATCCGCGGCGGCAGCTGGAGCGACGCCCCGCAAACCTGCCGCTCCGCGTCGCGCCACTGGAGCCAGCCGGGCTTCCGTTCATCCGGCGTGGGTTTCCGGGTGGCGCTCGAACCCAAGACCATGATGCCGGAGATGCAACAACCGGGACGGGAGGGAACGAACGCGATGCACGAAGAGACAATCGCGCCAAGGACGTCGGTCCGGACGGCGCCCTCCGCACCGGTTTCGGAAGCGGCACGCAAGGTGGTCAGCTCGGTGTATCCCGATGTGCAGGCGCGTTACGATCATGCGCGGGAGCTGGCCCAGAAGGGCAGCAACCCCGAGGCTCTCGCGGAATTTCTCTGGTGTTTCGACGACGGCATGCGCAAATCCCCGCAATTCGGCGGGATCCGGCTGGGGCCGCTGCTGGACAGCGTGGTCAAGATCGGGAGACAGTATCCACCCGCGTTACAGGCGCTTCGCGACCGCCGCGATGCCGCCAGAGCCCACCTGCTGGCGGAATCCAGTGATACATCGGCGATGCTGGACCTGACCTCGTTGAATCGCGAACTCGGTGAAAGCTCCGCGAGCATAGCCTTCTACGATCAACTGCCGGTGAACAGCCGGGCGCGAGCCATTTTCGGACGCCTGATTTTCGAACAATTGATCGAGGCCAAACGCTACCAGGAAGCCGTGGCGTCCCAGCCTTACGAGCAATTCAAGAAGCTCCTCGACCAGATTCTCGCCCGGTCGAGCGCGCAACCGGAGCGAAAAGCGGACACGTCCCGCTATGTCGTGCAGTTTGGAGGCAAGGAACTGGAAGCACTCGCGGGTGCTGGCGCCCTCGACGAGGCCGGGCAGCTTCTCCGTTTCCTGCTGAAGACCGACAGTTCACCGTCCTCGATCAACACAATGCGTGAGCACCTGAAGCGGGCGGGCCATGGCGAACTGCTGGATGCATACGCGCCCGGATCGTCTCGATGACGTCACGATCTGCCCTTCAATCATGGCCGGCGGCGCGTCGCCAATCGGAAAATCGCGCCGAAAAAGCCGGGCGCGGTTTCGCTACGGAATCGTCTTCGCGGACGGAGCCGCGGTTGGCGGCGGGGTCTTTTCGGTGGCGGACGAAACGCGCAGAAACTTCAGGCCGATCAGCGTGAGCAGCACGAGCAGGTAGATGCGGATGGCCCACAAGGCGATTCGAACCATCGGAGTGGTCTTGACGCGTGCCATGGGGGAATCTCAGGTGCGGGCGCGGGTGACGAGCCCCCGCATGATGTCGTGGTAGTGGATGACCCCGAGCAGGTGGTCCTTGCTGTCGACGATCGGGAGCATCCGGAAATTATACTTGGCAAACAACTCCGCAAGGTCATCGCGCATGTCGTCCTGCTCGGCGGCGACCACAGGCGCCGTCAGCAGGTCGCCCATCGTCACCTCGTCCGCCGCGAGAACAAGGTCGCGCAGGTCCACAACTCCAACGAGCTGCGTGTCCTCGCCGGCAACGATGTAAACATACGACACGCTCTCGTGGGTGCGCTTGGAGGCCCGAATGGTCTGCAGCACCTCGGCAACCCTTGACTCCCGCGCAGCCGTCACAAAATCGCGCGTCATCAACGCTTGGGCGGTGGACTCGCGATCCGTGATGATCGCCTTGATCCGCTCCGCCTGCTCCGCGGGCAGCAACTCCATCATCTTCACCATCTGGTCGTGCGGCAGGACGGAAAACAAATCGGCGAGCTGCGCAACCGACATTTCCGACAGGATGGTCCGCGCCTTCTCCCGGCGCACCGTGGCGATGAGCTGCCGCTGGGCGCGCGGCTCGGCTTCGGAAAGCACCTCGGCCGCCTTCTCGGAATCCAGTGCGGAGAAGATGGCCTGCTGTTCCTTGCCGGAAAGCTCCTCCAGGGCATCGGCGAGATCCTCTCCGGGGAGGTCGCGGATCTGCTTTCGGGCGATTGAGAGCGAGACGACATCCGAACCCGCGGCGTCTTCCAGCGAGAGCGGTTGGACGTAGCGCCAGGAGATGAACTGATCACGATTCCATTTCAGCCAGCCCAGACCCCATTTGCGCAGGAAGCCGTTGAACGACGTGTCCACGTGGACGATGATCATCCGGCCCTTGGAATAGAGGAGCTGGATGTCATTCACTACCTCGGTCCGCCGCCCATCCATGTCCAGGATGGTGCGCCCCATCAAATGGTCGTTGAGGAGCAGCCAGCCCTTCTGATCGACAAACGGAGGATACGGCGCTCCGTTCTCGTTCGGCGCGATGAAAATCGCATCGTCCTCGATCTTGACCACCTTTTCCCACGGGATGAATTCGTTCGGGTGGCCCCCGCTGTGCTCGACATAGAGGCCAACCGCGTCCGGATAGGGCTCGGCAAGGCGCAGTACCAAGTCGGTCAGTTCGCCGACCTTCCTGTCGAACTTGACGGCGCAGATCCGCCGGCCGAGCAGCTCCGAAAAAAACAGCAGCTGGTACGGTTCGTAGGCCGTGGACGGAACAGGGGGCTTTCCGATTGGAGGGGTGATCATAAGGCGCCTCCTAGGTGCCAAACGTGAACAGATTGGGGAACAGGATCGACACACCGTAGAGCGTCGAGACGGTGATGACAAACGCGACGATGCTCCAATTGGCAATGTTCTGCCATCGCGTGTTCGTGTGCGCCCCCATCAATTCCTTGTCGTTGAGAAGCAAGATCAGAAACACAAGCGCGGCCGGCAGCAGCGTGACCGCGACCACCTGCACGAAGATCGTGATCGTGTTTTGCACCTCCACCGACGCAACCACGGATACCACTCCGGCGGCCAGCAACATTGCCACATAGGCGACATAAAACCACGGCGCCTCGCGGACGCTCTTGTTGAGCGAATGCGCCCATCCGAACACCTCGCCCAATGCCCAGGACGTGCTGAGCGATATGCACAGGGCTCCCAGCAGGCCCGCGTCGAACAGTCCGATGGCAAAAAGAACCTTGGCCCATTGCCCCCAGTGCGTTCCGGCGGGCATGACCTGGGGCATCTGATCCGCCGCCTGCGCCGCCGACTCGACGGAGATCGGATTGCCCGGGTGATAGAAGAACACGCCCGCCGTCGCGATGATGATGAACGCTGCGACGATGCAGGTCGTCAGCGACCCGACAAACGTGTCGATCTTGCCGTACTTGATGTCCCGGATGTCCATGCCCTTGTCCACGACGGCCGACTGCTGAAAGAAGATCTGCCACGGCGTGATCGTCGTGCCGATGTTGGCCATGACCAACGTGACCAGGGCAGCCCCGCCGAGGCCGGCGTGCGAACTCGGCCAGAATCCTTTTCCCACCGCCAGCCAGCCCTCGTTGACGTTTCCAGTCTTCATCGCCCAGAACGCAGCAGGGATGTAGACGAGATTGAAGAAACAAAAGACCAGCGTGATCTTCTCGAACGTCCAGTAGCGTCCGGAGATGACGATCACGGTCATCAAGACGGTCACACCGAGGCACGTGATCCACTCGGGTATGTTGAAGATCCGCATGGCCTGCGTCATGCCGATGAATTCGGTCACAATCGTGAGCCAGTTGATCACCGCCAGGTCGAAAATCGAAAACCAGCCCCAGAATTTGCCGAACCCGTCGAAAATGGCCTCTGCGTGGCCGCGTTTCGTGACCGCGCCCAGGCGGACCGTCATCTCCTGCACGTAATACGCCATCGGCACCAGGATGATGAACGCCCAAAGCAGACTGAAACCCGTCTTCGAGCCGGTCTGCGCGTACGTGGAGATGCCCCCCGCATCATTGTCGGCCACCATGGTGATGATTCCGGGACCCAAGGCGGCGAGCAAGAGCAAGCTCCGACGTCGGAACCTCCTGATCGAGTGGATAGTCTTGCTGATCCAATACACGCGCGCCGACCCTTGGTTCCGCAAAACGCCGGAGCAAGATGAAATTGCCTCGGACCATATCTTTCCCGCCAATCATCGGCCCCGACCTGATCGAAACGATCCAACCCGTGCGAAAAAACTGTGGATCGGAATCCGCGGCGCTCCATGATGGCGGCATGAAGAAAATCCGTTTGCTTGCCCTGGTTCTCGTGCTCGCGGCCGAAACTTGCGCCGCGGCGGAGGCGACGTTCTGGCAGCAACTCACCCCGGAGGAGCGCAGGGCCGCCGGCGTGGACCAGCTCAGCCCGGAGCAAAAGGAGGCGATTGACCAACTCGCCGATCGCTATGCCCGGCACGTGGGCGAACGGGTCAAACAGGAAACCCGCGAGCAGGCCAAAACCGAGATCCGCGCCGAGGTGAAGCAGGAGGTCCGGGCTGAAGTGAAACGCGAGCTGTCCGCCGAGCAGAAAACCCAGGCGGACGCGCGGGCTGGGCTGGCGTCAGCGGAGGACGAGACGGTGATTCATTCGCGGATCGCCGGAAGATTCGCCGGCTGGTCCAACTCGACGGTTTTCCGGCTGGCGAACGGCCAGGTCTGGGTTCCCGCGAACGGCGGCGATACTCTCTGGCTTCCGACAACGGAGAATCCGGAGGTGGAGATCCGGCCGGCAGCACTCGGGGGCTGGAAACTCTTCCTGACGGGGAAAGGCTACTGGTTGCGCGTCCGACGCGTGCAGTAAGCGCGGCGCCATCAATTCTCCCGCATGACGGGACGGCGACGCCCCACCCGGCTCACTGTTGATCAATTCGCCGGAGGCTGCAGCGGGGCTTCGTAGGCCGCGGCGCCGTCGAGGCCCGTGCCCGTCGCATCGTCGATCGCCACTTTTGGTTGCGGCTGGCGCCGGTTCGGGGAAGATGCGGGTGTCTCTGACAACCGACTTCCGTGCGCCAACGTCTCGATGAGCTTCTCGTGCAGCGCGGCCTGGCGGCATCCCGCGCACAGGCCAAGGCACTCATCATGGCCGGACGCGTGCTGCATGGGACGGAACGCCTCGACAAGCCGGGCAAGGAGTATCCCGCCGACGTCCCGCTGATCCTGGAACAACCGCCGCGCTTCGTCAGCCGCGGCGGCGAGAAGCTCGACGGTTTTCTGCGGCATTTCGGCATCGACCTCCGCGGCGCCCACGTGCTTGACGTCGGCGCCTCCACCGGCGGCTTCACCGATTGCGCGCTGCAGGCGGGCGCGGCCGACGCAACCTGCGTTGACGTGGGCCGCGGCCAGTTGCACGCGCGGCTGCGAGCCGATCCGCGGGTGACCAGTCTCGAAAAGACCAATGCCCGTCACCTCCGCCCCGGCAGCCTGCCGCGTCCGGACTACGATGCCGTGGTCATGGATCTTTCGTTCATCTCGCTCAAGGCGGTTCTGCCTTCTGTCTGGCCGTTCCTCAGCCCGGGCGGGTTGCTCGTCGCTCTCGTCAAGCCGCAGTTCGAAGCCGGAAAGGCGGAGGCGGACAAGGGCCGGGGAGTCATTCGCGATTCCGCCGTTCAGGACGCCGTGTTGGCCGATATCACCGCGTTCGCCCTCCGCGAACTCTCTGGCGCCGTCCTGCTTGGCTCGATTCCTTCTCCGCTGACCGGCGCCGACGGAAATCGGGAGTTTCTCCTTGGATTGCGAAAAGTGGCCTGAATCCCCGAGTTTTGGGATTCATTAATTCCCGGCACCAGTCTAGTTCCTTTATCACGATGCAACCGATCCGCCGACTCGCACTTGTGGTCAACAAGCAGAAAGCCGGGGCTCCGGAACTTGCCGAGATCCTCATGGCGACAGCCCGCAACGCCGGCGTGGAGCTCGCCCATACATCAACGTTTCCGCTGCCGGAGGGCTTTCTCGAGGGATTCGATGCCTGCTGCGTCATCGGCGGCGACGGCACGTTGCTCGGCGTCGTCAAGGAAGCGGCGCGCCTGCAGATCCCGGTGATCGGCGTCAACCGGGGAAGCCTCGGGTTTCTCACGACCTTTTCCGCCGATGAAGCCCGGACGCATTTTGCCGAACTGCTCGCCGGAGGGTATCGGATCGCCAACCGTGCCCTGCTCGACTGTTCAACGGGTTGCGGCCAGCGCGACCTCGCGCTCAACGACGTCGTCATCAAGGACGAGGTGAACTCGCGGCTGATTCGGCTTGAGGTGTTCGCCGACGACGAACTGGTGACCGACTACTATTGCGACGGTCTGATCTTCAGCACACCGACAGGCTCCACGGCCTATAATTTGTCCGCCGGCGGACCCCTGATCCACCCGACTGCCGACGTCATCGCCATGACGCCGGTCTGCCCGCACACGCTGAGCAACCGGTCGATCATCTTCCGAAACGATGTGAAATTGCGCGTCTACAGTCGCACCGCGAAATCCCGTCTGCTTGTGGCCATGGACGGCCAGCGCAATCTCACATTTTGCCATGGCTCGCCGGTGGAGATCTCGATTTCCCCACTCAAACTGGCGCTCGCCCAGCAGGTCGGCTATTCACATTTCGCCGTGGTTCGCGCGAAACTGCAGTGGACCGGTGGCGGACTCTCCTCCGGCTGACCTCGCTCCGCCGTCCGTCGGCAACAACAAAAAGCCCCGGCGCAACGGCCGGGGCTGCAGGGGCGCCACCGCGAATCTCATCCGGATGGCGGAGGCTTTTGTGAGCAGACCGTGGGCAACGCCTGACAGGCCCCTCATTGCTCTTGTTCCGGATCCGCCCCGTGATCGTCCGGAGCGTCCGCTGTCTTCATCGTGGGAGCGACCGCCGCTTTTCGTTTCTCGGCGGCCGCCAGGCGCTTTTCCTTGTCGGCTTTGGCCGCGGCAAGCTCGTCCTCATCGAGCACGCCGTTCTTGTTCTTGTCGTATCGCGCGAGTTTCTTCGCTTCAGCCGCCGCCGTCCTCTCGGCTTTCCTGGCGTCTTTTGCGGCCTTGTTCTCCGCCCGGGTCTTTTCGACGTCCGCCTTCCTCGCGGCCCGCTCGTCCTGGTTCAGCTTGCCATCCTTGTCGACGTCGTAGCGGGCGAGATCGGCTGCTTTCCGGGCCTCCCGGGCAGCCTTCTGTTTCTCCTGGTCGGCCTGCCAGGCGGCCTTCTCAGACTCATCGAGCACGCCATCATGATTGCCATCGTATTTCTTCAGCACCGCGGCGGAAACGTCATCTTCAGCACCGGCGGGAGCGGAGACCGAAACAAGCGGCAACCCGGCAAGGGCCACCGCGAAGAACAGGTATGCATAGGGGGTGTTTTTCATAAACATGAAAAGACCTGCCGATGATATTGCGATCCGCAAGCACATTTTTTCCGCCTCACCACAAGACGGCTCCGGCCGCCGTTCTAGGGCAGCACCGAGGATCCGGTGTCCGGCGGACTGTCAGGACGGACGACCAGTTGCGTCCGCCGGGCGGCCATCAGGTAGGTCTGCGCGAACCGCTGCAGCGCCGCGACGTCGACGGCATCGATGTGCCCGTCGTAGTTCTTCCAGTCGTCGACCGGGAGTCCGCAGAGCACGTTGAGTCCGGCCTGCATCGCGCGGGCCGCGTTGGTCTGCAGGCTCATCCGGCGCGCGGACTTGAGCCGGATCTGGCAGCGGCGCAGTTCCTCGGCCCCGATTCCGCCCTCCTGCACGCGGACGATTTCCGCTCCGATTTCGGCAAGCACCTCCGCGGAGTTTCGCGGCTGGGTCCCGGCGAAGAAATAGAACATGGCGGTGCGCAGGCCGACGACGCGGGCCGAGCGGACAAAGTACGCCAGCCCCTTTTCCTCGCGCACGCGCTCGAACAGCCGCGAGGACATGCCGCTGAACAGTTCGTCGGCGACTTCGCTGACATAGTAATCCGGCGCAAGCAGCCCGGGCCCTGGAAAGGCCTGCATCACCACCGCCTGCTGACGCGGCTGCGTTTCGAGAAAATCCCCGCACTCCGCCGGGCCGGCGAACGGCGTGTCGGCTGTTGCAAGCGCCCCGGACGGAAGGCGCGCGAGAAAACGCCGGAGCGCCGGCGCAATCGCTCGGGGTTCGACGTCGCCCGCAACGGCAAGCACTGCGTTTTTCGCGACCACAAGCCGTCGGTAGAGCTTCGCCAGATCGGAGGTTTCGAGGGCCTGCAGGCCTGCCTGGTCCCCATGCGCGTCGATGGCAAACGGATGCGACCCGAAGAACAGGCGGCGCAGCCGCTTCTGCCCGAACGTCACCACATCGTCTGCGTCTTCCTGCAGACTGGCCAGCTGGGCGTCCCGCTCCGTGGCAAACGTGGCCCGCCTGAACGCCGGGGACAGCACGGCGTCAGCCAGCAGCTCGAGTGCGCGCGGGAGATCCGTCGGCAACACTTCGACGGCAAGGCCGAAACTGTTGTTGCCCGCAAACGGATAGAACGACCCGCCCACCTCTTCAATGATCCGGGCGACTTCGGCCGCCGGATGCCGCTTCGTATCCTTGGTCAGCAAGGTCGCCAGCAACTCGGTTGCGCCACGGCGGCCGTCCGGCTCATAAACCGGCCCGCCCAGGAACAGCAGGCGCAGATGAACATTGGGCAGATGACGATCGGATTGCAGCAGGAGCCTGGAGCCATTCGCGAGGGTGCTCACCGCGAGCCCATCCGCCCCGGCGCTGTTCCCCGCGGCTTCCGGGGACGGTCCGGCCGGTTTCGCAGCCGCCGGATTCATCGAGACGGCCGTGAGCCGGTCGCGCACCAGATACGTGCGGAGCACGCGGCGCAGATCCGCAGGTTTGATCGCCCTCAGCCGTTCGAAGTACGTGCGGCTGTAGTCAAGATCGCCGACCACCACCTCGGCCAGCCCGAGACGCGACGCCTGGCCCGACATGGTCTTGCGTGTATTGATTTCACCGACCACGGCCTGGCGCACCGCCTTGGCAATCAAACGGGAGGCAAATCCCGTGGTCGCACATCGCGAGAGTTCGCGGTCGATTGCAGCGCGCGCCGCCTCCCGTTTGCCTGCGTCGCAGGTGAATGAAATCAGAAAGAGCCCGGCTGTTCCGGGATTCCAGGACTGGGCATCGATGGCATGCACGAGTCCCGCCTTTTCGCGGATGGCCTGCCAGAGAATCGAGCTGTCTCCTCCTCCAAGAATGGTGGCAAGCACGTCGAGCGCCGGCGCGTCGGGATGCGCGAGGCCGGGAATCTGCCATCCGAGTTCAGCGTGCGTGAGCTGCACCGCCTCGAAAAGATTGCACTCGCGGCAAGCCAGCTGGAGAGGCTCGTCGGGGATCGCGACGGGCGCCAGCCGCGCGCGCGGCACCGAGCCGAAGTTCCGCATGATCGCCTCACGGATCGCCGCGGGATCAAATGCCCCGACCACAATGACCACCAGATTGTTCGGGACATAGCGCGCCTGATAATACGCCAGAAGATCGTCTCGCGTGAGGGCGGAAAACACATCGCGATAACCGATGATCGGATGGCGATACGGATGCTCGCGAAACACCCTTGCAAACAGTGTCTCGCCGAGGCGGTGATCGGGATCGTCCTGTCCCATGTCGATCTCGCGAAGGATGACGTTGCGTTCCCGCGTCACCTCGTCCGCCGGCAATGTCGAATGCAGCACGGCGTCCGCCAGAACGTCGATTGCGACCGCCGCATGTTCGGCGGGCAGATCCACGTAGTAAACCGTGCGATCGAACGTCGTGTAGGCGTTGATGTTGCCGCCATGCGCCTGGACTGTTTGCGAGATTTCCCGACCCGAGCGGTTGGCGGTGCCCTTGAACAGCATGTGTTCGAGGAAATGGGACACGCCCGCGCCGAGATTTGTCCCCTCGTGAATGCTGCCCGTCTTCACCCAGATCTGCACGGATGCGATCGCCGCGGATGTGTCGCGACAGAGCAGAACCGTGAGACCGTTGGGCAAGACCAAGCGTTCGGGCGGGATGCGCCAGAAGCGGTCGAGCAGCGAAAAACTGGTGTCAGATGGATGCATGATCACTAGCCCAAACAATTCCAGACTTGTCTTGGACCGCAACCGGCGGCCGATGACACAAAGCTGTCGTGGTCTGGGAGCCGCACAATGGCGATGGCGGCACACAACCCTCCATCGCATTCGTCGCGCCCCGCAGCGCGTTGAACAGTGAACCGCATCGGTCGGGGCGTCGCTGCGATCGTGTCCTTCCGTCGTTCACGCGGATCCGACCGCCGTGGTCGATGGCCCCGGCCGCTGCTTGTTCGCCGGCTGGAACGGCTTGACGAACGCATCGTCAAAATCAAAGACCTCGGTGAAGTCCTCCCGGCGGTCGTTCTCGGTTTTGCTGAAAACACGGTATTCAATCAGGTTGAAGACGATCTCGCCGAAATCGGCGCACCGCTGCACACCCCATGACTCAAGCACGGTTTTGGCGAGCGGCCCGAACTGGTCGAGCGCATAAACGCGAAGCCCTTCCAGCAATTCGGGACCCGACACATGCTGGGACTGCTGCGTTCGAGCAGGATCGGCCTTCTTGAGGTTCTTGACGGTGTGGTCGAGACCCTGCCGCACAAAGGTGTAGGCCTTCCGGTCGTAGCGAGCGTCCTCCTTTCGGATCAGCTCCACAATCTCGGCGAAGTCAAGGTCTTGCATCACGGTGTAACTGAAGAGTAAGCATTGCCGCCCGGCCAGTGCAAACATTGAAGCGCCGTCCGGGGTGCTGCAACCGGCTCTTGGCCCGTCGTGCCAGCGAACGCCAGCCTTTTTGCAGCGAATCGTCGCCGAAACGGGACAATCGATACACAACGTCATCAATATTTGCGCATGATGTGCAAAAACTGATGACGCTACGTATCGCTCCAAAATCCTCGCCAATCCCCCTTGGTCCGGTCCGAATCCATAGCGCGACACCACGCCCGCGGTGGTAAAATCCTCTGAAAATAAACATAGTGCTCGCACAGACGATGCCAGCTGCGTTACAGTGGCCGTAAATGATTGCTTCTACACCCTCGAACCATCCGCTGGGGGAACTTGGCGATCTCAGCAGGACCGTAAGCCCTCTCGACTTGGCTTGTGCGCGTCTGAAGTCGGCTGGCCTGCGCATCACCCAACCGCGGGTAGCCATCATTGAAGCGCTGATTCGGCGAGACTGTCCGGTGAGCATCGAACAGCTCCACAACGATCTGGCCAACGACGCGTGCGACTTGGTGACGGTTTATCGCTGTCTTGCGGTGTTTGAAGAGTTGGGGCTTGTGCGACGCTGCTTTTTCCACAACGGCACCGGCCTCTACGAGATCAATCTGAACGACTCACACCACCACCACCTCGTCTGCAGGACGTGCGGCAAGGTGGAGCGTATCGAAGCAACGTTTGGCGAGAATACCGAGCGGATACTCCGCGAGCGTGGATACGAGCAGGTGACAAGCATGGTCGAGTTCTTCGGCGTCTGTCCCGACTGCCAGAAAAAGACGACCGAAATGAGGTCTGTGCCGGTGCCGGGCGTTCGTTGAGGCAGCGGCAACGGAACAGCGCTGCCGCGTTCCGGCGTTGCGATCAATGTTCCCTCAGGCCGTGGCGATAGCCCACGCCATGCACCGTCAGTATCGCCGTCGGCGACTCGGGATCGCGTTCCACCTTTTTGCGCAATTGCGCGATGTGCTGGTCCAGCGTTCGCGTCGTTCCGAAGTAGTTGACGCCCCAGACAGCGTTCAGGAGCGCATCGCGCGTCAACACCTCTCCGGGATGCGTCGCAAACACTTCCAACAGCCTCAGCTCGCGGGCTGTCAATGACACGGAGCCGCGTCCGCTGACCGCGGCCGTAAAACCCCTGCGGTCGACCTCCGCCTCGCCAAAGCGGAAAACAGGCGGCAGGTCCGGCTCCTTCCCGGCCGGATTGTGCTCCGTCCGCGACCGGCGCAGCAGCGCTTCGACGCGGGCCAGCAATTCATGCACGCCAAACGGCTTCGTCACGTAATCGTCGGCGCCGAGCTTGAGACCCACCACCTTGTCGATCTCCTCGCCCTTGGCGGTCAGCAGCAGCACCGGCACGACGCTGCCGCGTGCGCGCAATTCCCGGCAGACGTCATAACCGCTCTTGGCGGGCATCATGACGTCGAGCAGCACGAGATCGAAGGTCTCCTGCGGGAAGAGCCGCAACGCCTGCGCGCCATCGTTTGCCGCGGTGACGGAGTAGCCCTCGCTTTCCAGCGTGGCCACGAGGCCAAGCCGGATGTTCGCATCATCCTCGGCCAGCAGAATCCGGGCTTTCATGGTGATGACGTTGTCCGCACGGCGGCGATCTTCGGTTGGTCGTTCATGGCAAATCCAGCACGAAAGCGGATCCACCGCCTGCGCGCGGCTCGTACCGCAATTCACCGCCAAGCCCCCGCGCGAGCTGACGGGCAATGCTCAGGCCGAGTCCGGCGCCGTGTTTCTCGGCCGTCAGCGTCTCGTCGACGCGGTGAAATTTCTCGAAGATCCGCTCGCGGTGCTCTGGCGGCACGCCCGGGCCGCGGTCAAGCACCCGAAGTTCGGCGGAGCCGCCGGCCCGCGGCGCGAGCGCGACGATCACTTCGCCGCCGCCGGCGGCGTATTTGCAGGCGTTGTCCAGGAGGTTCAGCACCACCTGCTCCACCGCGTCGCGATCCACCGTCGCAGTCAAGGGGGCGCCCGGCAGTTCGCGGCGCAGCGCCAGGCCGGCCTCGGCAAACCGCGGCAGCTGAGTGTCGAGCAATCGGGAAAGTTCCGCGACGAGTTCGACCGGCTCCAACTGGTAGCGTTTCCGCCCCTGTTCGAGGCGGCTGAAATCGAGCGCGTTGTTGACCAGCCGCGCCAGGCGCTGCGTCTCACGGCCGATGGTGCGCAAATATTCGCCGCGCCGTTCCTCATCGGGCACACGTCCCTGTTCAAGAAGTTCGGAGTACAAGCGGATCGTGGTCAGCGGCGTCTTGAATTCATGCGACACATTTGCGACGAACGATGTTTTCTGCCGGGCCTCTTCGCCGCTCCGCTGCGCCTGGCGGAGCAGCAACAGCCCGCCTGCAAGGCTCGCCACGACGAACGTGCCCACCAGAAGCGATCCCACGAGCAGGAGTCCGCCGCCGATGCTGACCCGACCGTACGACTCCGCGCCCTGCACAAATGCCGCCACCTCCCAGCCCGGCAACAGGTCCGTCGCGAGCGGAACGCGCGCCGCCGCGATGCCGTTGCCCGGCACCAGGCCCGCCTGGTGCAGCGCGCGGCCCTTGTCGTCGCGCAGCACGTAGCCCTCCCCTGCCGCCACCGCGGCCGGCAGCGTGCCAGCCAGCCGGGAGACAAGCGCGGCCAGCTCCAGCTCGACGCCGCGCACCTCCCCGCTCCCGCCCGGCTGAAACCAGCCGAGCAGATGCAATCGTCCGTCGACGCTCCACGCGATCCAACCGCGCCGGTCGGCCCCACTCGCAGCATAATCGAGCACGCCAATCGCCTCGTCCTTTTCCTTTGCGGCCTCGGCGCGCGGGGCGTAGCTGCCGACCTTGGACAGATTCTGCACATCCCGGCGGGCGCTTTGCACCTGAAGAACGTTGGATGCAATCTGTTGACGGGCCTCGTTCGCCATGCTCTCGAAATTGTTCTGCGCTTCCGCCTGCCGTCTCATCGCAGGCCCGCCCGTTGAACGCGTGGTTGCGCCGGCCTCAACGTTGCCCTCCGCCTTCGCCTTCAATTCCGCGGAGTCGAATCGGTCCGGCGCATCCTCGGACGCTGTCCGTGCCCAGCTCGCCGATCCGGCCAGTTGCGGCGCCGCGGAAGCCTCCGGCTGCCCCCACGGTGGATGCTCCCTGAATCGCACGGCGAACCGCCTGATGAAACCGCGCGCTTCGTCGTCGGGAGCAGCCGCGACCGGCCGCAGAATCCCTCCCTCGGGAGAGCAGCGAAACGTCGCGCGCACGAGCGGATTGCTGCGCTGCCATCGATCGAGAAAGGCGTCCAATCCTGCGGGAGGCGCCTCCGCGAGCGCATCGAGCAGGCCGGTCTCGACGTCGCCAACCAACAGCTCGACATTCTCGGCCACCAGCCGTGCCCTGGCCTCAACCGCCGCAACCCGTGCGGCACCCACGTCCGTCGCCTGCTCGGCCAGCCTCGCCTGCTCGCGCCGCAACAACTGGATGGCGCCCGCCCCCACCGCCAGCGTGGGCAGCAGAACGAGCAGCCAGTAGAGATAGATGCGACGCGAGGAACGGGTCACGGGGCCGACGCTATCAGGCTGGTGCTGGCAGGCAATCCGAAGCATGACGTTGGATGAAAGGCGCGCCCAGCGGTCGCGCCCTACCGCTGGCGCAATGCGATTGACATTCATGGTAGGGACGGACCGCCGGCGCAGTGCGACATTTCTCAAGCCGTATCCATTCAAATTGCAGGAAGCGCGCTTGCGCGCGATTCCGAGGGGTTTGTCGAACCGGCGAGCGGGCTCTTCACACCGATCACCGGACGGCACCATGTTTACCGGTGAGCCCGGGCATTTGAATAGTCACGGCCAGGCGGGGCCGGCGACCCCGCCTGTAACCCTGGAAGAACTCCGCCTCAGCGCGACGACTGCTGATTTCTGGTCTGGGCGCTGTCGGCCCGGTAGGACTTGCGCGCCTCGTTGTCCAGACCGCCGCTTTCGACCTTCGCGGCTTCCGCAGGAACCGCCTGCGCCACGGAGAGCACGCTCGTGTTGCCATAGGTCTCCCCCATCGTCCGAAGTTCGGCGGCTTTCTGGCGCATCGCCTGCGCGGCTTCCTCCTTGCGGCCGCTGTCGACGAGCTCCACCGCCTTGTCCTTGGCCACGGCGATCACGTTCAACGCATAGTCGGCCTGCACTTTCTGGTCGGCGGATTCAATCACGGCCTGGCGGCTCCGGCTGAACTGCACCGAGCGCGTCGCCGTCAGCGTCGCATTGCGGCGGGTCAGGGCATCGTCGTACGACACCCGGGCACGGGCGATTTCGGATTCGACGCCAGACTTCGGCGGCGTGACTTCGACCTCGACCAGCGCGAATTTTTCCTGGCCGCCGTAGAGCTGATTGAGGGAGAGCTCCGCCTTGCGCCCGCGGATCACGCCTTCGCGTCCGACAAAGCCGATCGGCGTTGCCCAGTCGGGAAACTCGATTTCCACAACCACCCGGCGGGCGACGACGTCGAGAACATCGCCGAGCTCGGCGGCAAAGATGCGCGGCAGATCCGCGCTCGATTCGACGAAATACGTGTTGCCGTCGCTGCGCTGCGCCAGCCGCGTCATGAGATCCTCGTTAAAGTCGAGCCCCAGCCCGATCGTCGTGACCGAGATGCCCTCCTTGACCAGCGCGGCCCCGAGGCGTCCGAGTTCCTCGGGCGAACTCGGCCCGACATTGGCCAGGCCGTCGGACAGCAGCACGATGCGGTTCACGCCGTCGTTGCTTTCGCAATACTTCCGCAGTTCCGACGCACCCTGCGACACGCCGCCAAAGAGCGCCGTGTTCCCGTCGGCTTCGATCGACTCGATCGCGCGCTCGATTGCGCGGCCGTTGCCGACCGGCCGCGCCGGGATCAGCGTCTCCACTTCGGTTGAAAAGGAGACGAGCGAGAAGATGTCGTCCGACGAAAGATGGCGCAGCATCTCGCGGGCGGCCTCCTTCGCCTTCTGAATCTTCTCGCCGCTCATCGACCCGGAGCGGTCGATCACGAGCGCGAGGTTGACCGGCCGGCGGAGTTCGCGCCGCGGGAGGCGCAGGCCGTCGAGACAGATCTTGACGATGGCCCGGTCTGGGGAATCGGCAGGGAGCACGGCGCGGTCGAGATCGATGCGCAGGCGGAGTGAGGCGTCGACGGATTGCGCCGAACAAGCTGCAAGCGAAAGCGCACCAAGCAGCGCGATCGCGGGGAGGAGTGAATGGGAATGTGGTTTCATGTTGATTCGGGTTGCGACCCGGGATGAAACCACAAAACGGCGGGCAGGTTGTCAGCCGGCCGTAAGAAGATTGTCAGGGAATTGTCAGGAGCCCGCGCGCGCTCCAGGACCGGATCGCCGCGATCACCACGTCAGCAGGCCGCCGGCATAGGTGAATCCCGCTCCGACGGCGCAGCACACGATCTTGTCGCCCTCGCGGAAAATGCCCTCCTCCGTCGCCCAACCGAGCGCCATCGAGACCGACGCCGCCGATGTGTTTCCGTATTTCCCGAGCGTCACGATGAACCGCTCGAACGGAATTCCCACGCGTTTGCTCACCGCCTTCAGGATCCTCTCGTTGGCCTGGTGGGGCACGACCCACTGCACGTCCCCCGGTTTGAGCTGATGGCGCCGCAGCGTGTGTTCGATCAGGTCGGCAAACGCGATCACCGCGTTCTTGAAGACCACCCCGCCGTTCATCTGCAGATAGAAGTGATGGAGATCGTCCCCGTTGGGCTGCGGGACCGGCCGCATGGCGCCGCCGCCCGGACGCTGGATCGCCTCGAAAAAGCTCGCGTCGCCGCTCAGGTGCATCCGGTTGAGCCGGTGCCCGCCCGCAACGTTGACGAGCACGGCGGCACCCGCTCCATCGCCAAAAAGAAACGCGGTGCTGTGATCATTGGGATTGGTGATGCGCGACAGGAGTTCTGCCGTGACCACCAAAAGCCTTCGGGCCGTGCCCGCGCGGATCAGGGACCGGCCGACCTCCAGCGCGTACAGCCAGCCCGCGCATGCCGCGTTGAGATCGAAGGCCAGCGCGTTCTTCATTCCAAGCTTCCGGGCCAGCCCGCTCGCGGCGCTCGGCACCGGCTGGTCGGGCAGCAGCGTGGCCATGATGATGCCGTCGATATCGCTCACATTCATCCGCGCCTGCGCCAGGGCGTGATGGACGGCGATTGCGGCAAGGCTCGTGGCCGTCTCGTCCCCGGCGGCGTACCGGCGTTCCTGGATGCCCGTGAGCTTGACGATCTCCGCCTCCGTCGTTTTCGGAAACGCCTTCAGAATCTCGCTGTTGGGCCGGATATTGTCCGGCACCGCGAAGCCGATGCCGGCCACGCAAACCGTCTCTTCCGCGAACGCCGCGAACCCACCCGGTTCCACCTGGGTGCCCGCGACCGGCGCCGCGACCGGCGCCGCTTTCCGCGCAAGAAGATACTTGGCGACGTCATCCCCCGAAACGCGTCCGCCCGGGCCTGTCGCGGGGACATCTGTGAGGGCCGCCGGCACAAGACCGGCCTCCTGGGCCAGCTTCAATGCCCGGGGAGTCCACTGCAACGGAGCAGCCACAGCCGCCTGTGGGGCGGGGATGGCAACCGGCGCCGTGACGGTCGCAACAGGAGCCGGCACGGGCCCGGATGTTGGAACGTTCTCCTGCGTCCTGACGTTCGCTTCTTTGACCGCAAGATGCTTCAGCGTGCCATCCTGGGTTTCGATGCGGAGGAACGGCGTCCCGCTGGGCAGAATGTCCCCGGCGCGGCCCAGCACCGCCACGACAGAGCCGTCGCACGGCGATTCGAAATCGAAGACCGACTTGTCGCTCTCCAGCTCGGCGAGCTTTTGGCCCTTCACGATCCGGGTCCCCGGCGCGACCAGGAGGTCGATGACGGTGAGTTCAGTCACGGTGGCTCCCATCGAGGGAACCGGCACGTCGATCAAAAAAGTTTCCATGCAATGCTGAGGTTTCTTGACGCAGCCATTGTTACGCAGGCAAAACGGCGCGGTCAACGCCGCGCATCGGCATCAACCGGCACATCTACTTCTCCCGTGCCGCCTGCCAGACAGCGAGGCACCGCTCGATGAGCGACTGCAGCCCGGCCAGCGGAATCATGTTCGGCCCGTCGGAAATCGCAGTCCCGGGATCCGGATGGGTTTCGAGGAACAAGCCGTCCGCCCCAGCGGCGAGCGCGGCCCGCGCGAGCGGGGCAATGAACTCACGCTGTCCGCCGCTCCTGCCTCCGCCCGCGCCGGGCAGCTGTACGCTGTGCGACGCATCGAAAATGGCCGGATATCCGCCAGCCTTCATGAGCGCGAAACCACGCATGTCGACCACGAGATTCTGATAGCCAAACGTGGTTCCGCGCTCGGTCTGCCAGATCTCCGCCGCACCACCCTGCTTCAGCTTGGCCGTCACGAACGGCATTTCCTGCGGTGAAAGAAACTGCCCTTTCTTCACGTTGACCACGCGGCCCGTGCCGGCTGCGGCGAGCAGCAGATCGGTCTGACGACACAGGAACGCCGGAATCTGAAGCACGTCGCACACGGCGGCCACGGCGGCCACCTGCGCGACCGCGTGCACGTCAGTCAGCACGGGAAACCCATAGTCGCGCCGGACCATTGCGAGCAGCTCTAGCCCGGCGTCGATGCCTGTGCCGCGTGGACCGCTGATCGACGTACGGTTCGCCTTGTCGAATGATCCCTTGAAAACGACGGTCAACTCCGGGTGTGCGCGGCCGATCGCAGCCAGGGCTTCGGCGACCGCCCGGCAGACGCCTTCGTTCTCAAGCGAACACGGACCCGCGATCAGCAACAGTTTCCTGGGGTCGAATAGCATGACAGGGCTGGTTCCGCGGTCGCCGGTGCAAGCCTCACTTCTTCTTCGGCAACGGGCGCCTTGTCTTGCGGCCACCGCGTTTCTTCTGGTGATGCTTCAGCGCCGCTCCGACAAATGCCGCGAACAGCGGATGCGCCGCACTGGGTTTCGATTGAAACTCAGGATGGAATTGGACGGCAACGAACCAGGGATGATCCTTGAGTTCGATGATCTCGACCAAGTTGCGGCGCGGGTTGCGCCCGCTCACGACCAGCCCTGCCTGCTGCAGCCGGCCGACGTAATCGTTGTTGACCTCGTAGCGGTGGCGATGCCGCTCGCGCACGCTTTCGGCCTTGTAGGCGCGGGCCGCATGGGTGCCGGGAACAACCTGGCACTCGTAGGAGCCGAGCCGCATCGTCGCGCCCTTGTCGATGATCTTTTTCTGCTCCTCCATGATGTTGATCACCGGATACGGCGTCGCCTGGTCGAACTCGGTGCTGTTGGCACCCGCCAGATGGAGGACGTCGCGAGCGAACTCGACCACGGCCACCTGCAGTCCCAGACAGAGTCCGTAATAGGGCACCTGATGCTCGCGTGCATACCGCACCGCGGCGATCTTTCCCTCGATGCCGCGCTCCCCGAAACCGCCGGGCACGAGAATGCCGTCGAGACCCCGCAGGACCGCCGTTCCACCCTTGGCTTCGAGCGTCTCGGCATCGATGCGCACGATGTTCACCTTGGCATTGTTCGCAATCCCGCCGTGGGTGATCGACTCGTACACGGACTTGTAGGCGTCCTGAAGCTCGATGTATTTCCCCACGACGCCGATCGAGACTTCGTGCCGCGGCGACTTGATGCGGCGGAGAATCTCGGCCCAGATGTTGTTCGGATTGGGCGGCGCCTTCAAATCCAGCATCTCAACAACAAGGTCGTCCATGCCCTCCTTCTGCAGCATTAGCGGCAGCTCGTAGATGGACGACTCGACGTTGCGCTCCTCGATGACGGCCCTCACCGGCACGTTGCAAAACAGGCTGAGCTTCTCCCGCAGCTCGGGCATCAGCGGATGATCGCACCGGCAGACCAGGATGTGGGGCTGGATGCCGATCTCACGCAGCTTGGCCACGCTCTGCTGCGTGGGCTTCGTCTTCAGTTCCCCTGCCGCGCTCAGGTACGGCACGAGGGTGACGTGGATGAATGCGACCTCACGCGGGCCGACCTCCAGCGCAAACTGGCGCATGGCTTCCAGGAACGGCAGTCCTTCGATGTCCCCCGTCGTGCCGCCAATCTCGGTGATCAGGACATCGACGCCATTGCCGGACTGGTTGATCCGGGCCTTGATTTCATTGGTGACGTGGGGAATCACCTGCACCGTCTTTCCCAGATAGTCGCCGCGGCGCTCCTTCTGGATGACCGACTCGTAAATCTGGCCCGAGGTCAGATTGTTGAGCCGCGACAAACGGCCGGACGTGAACCGCTCGTAGTGGCCAAGATCGAGATCCGTCTCCGCCCCGTCGTCGAGTACGTAGACCTCCCCGTGCTGGAAGGGACTCATCGTCCCGGGGTCGACGTTGAGATAGGGATCGAACTTCTGGATGCGGACACGAAGGCCCCGCATCTCGAGTAGCGCGCCCAGTGCAGCAGCCGTAAGGCCTTTGCCCAATGAGGAAACAACTCCGCCCGTGACAAAAATGTACTTCACGGGATTCCATGAAAGGCCCCGTGGATTGGTGATGCAAGCCTAAGCTATCCGAGGAACCAGAAGAGTCCGACCAGAATCACCGCGATCACGACGGCGCCGACCACAAGGTACAACGTCCACTTGAGCAACTTTCCCACGATCCATACAGCCAAAACCACAGCCAGCCCGAAACAGAGGTAAACCAGCCACCGGGGATACGCGGAGAACGGTGCAAGGAGTCGGTTGATGTAGTCCATTGGGTGCACTCTAGAGCCGGATGCGGCGTCGCGTCACCAAAAAGATTGCGCCCCGCCGCGTGCGCTGACCATTTTCAATCAACGCGCCCGCATGCACCCTGACCATTCAGTCATCGACCTGATCGGCGTCGGCTCGCCCATCATGGACCTGCTCGCCCCGGTTCCCGACGCCTTTCTCGCAAACGTGCCGGGGGCAAAGGGCGGAATGGTCCTCGTGGACCAGGGTGAGATGGAACGCATCCTGGCGCTGCTCGAGAAGGCGCCCGCCTGCACGACCGGCGGATCGGCGGCCAATACGACGCTGAACGCAGCCCGCCTGGGCCTGCCCGCGACGTTTCTCGGAAAACTGGGCAACGACGATCTCGCGCAGACGTACCGCCTGCGTTTCGAAGCCGCCGGCGTCGACGCCAGCCACTTCAAGCGCGCCTCCCTTCCAAACGCCCGCTGCCTCGCCCTCGTGACGCCGGACGCCCAGCGCACGATGCGCACCTGCCTCGCGGCGGCGATGACCCTCTCGCCCGCAGATTTCTCGCCGGCGGATTTCCGGGGCTGCCGCCATGCGCACATCGAAGGCTACCTGGTCTTCAATCAGGCGCTCGCGGACTCCGTGCTCGATTGCGCTCGCGCCGCCGGCTGCACGGTGAGCCTCGATCTGGCGTCCTTTGAAGTTGTCAACGCTTCACGCGCCTGGCTGCTCGGCCAGTTTCGCCGCGGCATCGATGTGGTCTTCGCCAACGAGGACGAGATCCGCGCGCTGTTCCAGGATCGGGCCTCCGACTACGCATCGCTCGCCCGCCGGCTCGCCGGCCTCGGAGTGCTCGCCGCGGTCAAGGTCGGCAGGGACGGGGCCTGGATTGCGCACGGCGACACGCTCCATCGCGTCGAGCCGGTCGTCGTCACCGATCTCGTCGATACCAACGGCGCGGGCGATGCATGGGCCGCGGGATTCCTGTACGGACATCTCCGGGGATGGCCGCTGCCCGCGTGTGGCGCGCTGGCTTCTCTCATGGGCGCCGAGACCGTGCGCCATCTGGGGCCGATCATCCCCGACGAGCAATGGGCCGCTGTCCGCAGCCGCGCGCTGGCGCTTGCATCGCGCCCGTAGCTTGGGCGATTGAGGTTCTTGTCTTCGCAACAACCCCGGAAGCGCGAATTCGCAGCCCCGTCCTACCATGCCGCCCACGCGCAGGCTGCGCCGTGCAGGACCAGGCACGCGGCCAGCGCCGCAGCGACGTCGTCGATCACAATTCCCCACCCGGCAGGAAGATCCTGAAGCTTCGAAATGCCGAACGGCTTCGCGATGTCGAAGAGCCTGAACAGAAGGAAGCCGCCGATGAAGACCGCCCACGGCGGCCAGACCTGTGCAATCGACGGCCATCCGAGGAAGCACAACGGCATCGCCGTGAATTCGTCGAGAATCACTTCTCCGGGATCGTGCCTGCCCAGGCGAAACTCGGCCTCGCCGCAAAACGCGACCGCAAGATAGAGACCGGGGATGCTGAACAGCGCCGTCCAGAAACCGGACCACGGCCAGCCTCCAAGCGACCAGAAGAACACGGTGAAATAGAGCAGGCCCGCCGCAGATCCCCACGTTCCCGGAGCCCGGGTCCGACGCCCGAGAGGCCCAAGCGTTGCAACCGCCAGAACGAGGTTGGACGGCAGAAAGCGGGGCCAGATCGGCTGTTCGAGTTTCATGCCGCCGGCCCGTCAAACAACACGTGGCGGTACTTCCGATAGTAGTTGGCCATCGAGGAAATCATGAACCACATCGACAGGAAGAACAACACAAGGCCGATCCAGTGCACCAGCCAGGCAACGCCGTCGAGCGGCCATGGACTCAGGCGGGACAGGTCGCGGGCGAACATCGGCTCGCCGAGGAGGAAACCCAGCGAGGTCATCTGAATGATCGTCTTCACCTTGCCGCCGCGCTCCGCCGCCATGACCACGCCGCGCGTCGCCGCCATCATGCGCAGTCCCGAAATCATGAACTCGCGCGTCAGCACCGTCAGCACGATCAGGACAACGATCACCTCGGGAACCGGATGCAGCAAGCCACAGTCGAGAACCGCCACCATGACACCAAGCACAAGCACCTTGTCGACCAGCGCGTCCATGAACTTCCCGAAGTCGGACACGATGTTGCGCTCACGGGCGAACTTTCCGTCGAGCCAGTCGGTGACCGCCGCCACAACGAAGAGCAAGCAGGCGAGCGTCGCCGCCCATCGCCACGTGCCATACATGAGCGCGACGATCGCAAACGTCAGCGGCATGCGAATCAACGTCAGCACGTTCGGCAGGTTCATGCGGGGGACCACATTCGAATGTATGCACTGGCGACGCCCCGTCAGGCAAGGCCGGAGATTGCCGGGTTCGGGAGATTCGCCGGGGCTTCCGCCCGTCCCACCTTGCGCAAGAGCCTCGCGGAGCTTCGCCCACAATGTCTCCACCTGATATGGCTTTTCGATGAAACAAGTGGATGTACTCCGCGTTGGCGCTGCACACCCGCCCCTTCGAGATCCAGGATGCAATAGCCCGTGTTGGTGGTTTCGACGAGCGTTCGATAGCGCTCTTCGCTCACCCGCAGCGCCTCAAGCGCCTGTTCCCTGTTTGCATCGAGCGCCTTCAATTCCGCCACGCGCCGCCGCAGCGAGCTCAACTCGTCCGAGTGCGGCGCCGCCGGGGGGATGTTCTGGTTGTCCATGTCAAACCAGTCCGATCAATACGCTTTGGATTCTAGCAGGGTGAGCAAGACGGCTGCAATCTGCGATTTCCATCGGCATTGCCGAACTGGTCATTAATGACGCCGGTTGTCGTGCCGTCTGCGTCCAGGATCACGGCCTCCAGCCCGCCGGTTCCCTGCAGTCCACCGAAGCGACCATTGAGATCGGGGCCGTAAACTTTCCAGGGGGAAATTCGACGGGGTCAGTCCGCTAATTTCGTACTCGATGGTTTGATCTCGTTGTTCATCTCACCGTTTCGAACTCTGGACACAAAGGCGCTCACTGAACTGGCCTGGCCCACGTTCAGCCGGCAATTGCCGCGGTTGATCACATGATAAATCGCGCCCGGGATTTCCAGCCGCGGCTTTCTTGACATGTCCTATCTCCATCGCCAATCAGTCCACTGTCAAACCATAAACTTAGCGGACTGACCCCTTATACTCCCTGGACAAAGTGTCACGGTTCGATCCGACGATAGGTTACAAACTGTCCGGG
>Ga0265323_10000064_pt1 | contig 57250 bp, 56 predicted proteins | sample 41225metaG_FD_193580 | JGI IMG/M metagenome (GOLD analysis project Ga0265323, IMG submission 193580) | Rhizosphere microbial communities from Carex aquatilis grown in University of Washington, Seatle, WA, United States - 4-12-25 metaG | ecosystem: Host-associated > Plants > Roots > Rhizosphere...
CCGACAGTCTCAGGGTATACGTCGTGCGTTGGCCTGTTGATAGTCGTGGCGGGACGAGGCGTGTCAGCCCACGGAGCATGGGACGAAAACGGCAATCTGGGCATCGCCAGTCGGGGGAGTTGCTCACAAACCCCGCTCGCTGCGCAGCCTTTCGGCTCTAGGCTGCGCTCGCGGGGTTGATGAACAACTCCCCAGCACTCGGAGGCGATGGAGGTGCTATAAGCCTGTCGAACGGGCATGCCTGCGCCCCTACGGGATCCACCATCGTCGCGGCATAGGAGAGACCCTGCAAGAAAAGGAGGGCTTGAAGGGATCGTATCATGAAGCGGCGGAAGCCTTGGCTCTGTGCTCGCTGTGACGAACTCCGGATTCCCTCATCATTTCCGCGCCCGTCGCGCACGGACGGCCTCCGCGAGCGTGGTCAGCACCGGAATTGTCTTTTCGAGCGCAAGGCATGGATCCGTGACGCTGCGCCCGTAGACCAGCGGACGCGTGCTGTAATCCTGCGCACCTCCCAGCAGGTTGCTTTCGATCATCACTCCGCAGATCGCGCGTTCCCCCGCGGACAATTGGGCGGCAATCGCGGCGGCCACCGTGGGCTGGGCATCGGCATTCTTTCCGCTGTTGGCGTGGCTGCAGTCGATCATCAAAAACGGAGGCAGATCCGCGGCGCGGAGCATCTCTGTCGCAGAGCGCACGGATGCCGCGTCGAAATTCGGCCCCCGCGTGCCTCCGCGCAGGACGAGGTGGCCGCAATCGTTGCCCGAGGTTCCGAGCACCGCCGGGGCGCCGTCCTTGGTCAACGAGGGAAACCAGTGGGGATGGCGCGCGGTGCGGATCGCGTCGATCGCGACCTGCACATCGCCGTCCGTGCGGTTCTTGAAACCGACCGGCATCGAAAGTCCGGATGCCAGCTCGCGGTGTATCTGGCTCTCCACCGTGCGCGCCCCGATGCCGCCCCAGCTGACGAGTTCCGCGTAGTATTGCCCGAGCGTTGTGTCGAGGAACTCGGTTGCCACCGGAAGGCGCCGCGCCGTCAGGTCGATCATGAGTATTCGGGCGAGACGCAGCCCCTTGTTGATCTGGAAACTGCCGTCGAGGTCAGGATCGTTGATCAGCCCTTTCCAGCCGACCACGGTGCGCGGTTTCTCAAAGTACACCCGCATGACCACGAACAGCTCGGCGGCGTGGCGCGCAGCGAGTTCGCCCAGGCGCTCCCCGTATTCGCGCGCCGCCTGCGGATCGTGGATGGAACAGGGCCCCACCAGCGCGAGCAAGCGGTCGTCGCGCCCCTTCAGGATGTCTTCGACGACGCGGCGGCTCCGGGCGACGAAGTCCGCGCCGCCATCCTCCAGCGGCAGTTCATCGGCAAGCACCGAAGGGGAGAGCAGGGGCCGGGCGGTTAGGATCCGCAGATCAGCGGTGGGCAGATGGGGCATGGAATGGTTGAGAATGATCTCTCACAAAAGGGAACGAAGCGATCCAAGCTGAAGCCTTGCGGATGGAGATTACCACGAAAAACACGAAATCAGATGCCGATCGTTGCCTCCAAAGAAACAGAGTTGTGTTGTAGCCGGCCGCGCTGAGGCCGGCTGCCGGGGTCACCGCCCCCGGCTACAAGCAACCTCCCGTCGCCCACTCGCTGCGGCGTCACAACGACAAGGCCTGCCGGACTTGCTCCACGAGAGGCGTGCCGGCCAGGGCCGCCGGCAACGGCGATTCCGCGATGCCGAGTCGCCGGGCCCGGGCATGAAGCCCGAGCAGGAGCAGCGAGGCGATCTCGGACTGCGCCGCGGCGCCGCCGAGCCGGTCCGCGGGTCCGGCTGGCACGATGGCTTGCGCGACCGGCAGGATTTGTTTCTCCGCCAGAAAGAGCGTGAGGCCCGCTCCGAGGGTCTCGACGTAGTCCCGGGGCGCCGACGGAAGCGAGTAGGCAAGCCCCTGACCGGCGGGATAGGGCTTGAATTCCATGAACGTGCACAACTGCGCATGAAACTCCGCGAATGCCCGGTCGGCCGTCGCCGGGGTCCAGCGAATGGTGAACGCCTTCCGTTCGCGGAATTTCTTCACCTCCCAGAGGCGCAGCACAACCTCATAGTCCGCGTTCTTCTGCTGCAGGGCGCCGGTGAACACGTAGTCGATGCCGCCTTCCGTGGAATCAACGAGCTGGCGGATCTGTTCCGGTGCCAGCTCGCCGTTGAAAAATCCATAATGCTCGCGCCGTATCGTGGCAACCGCCGCCGAGGCGTTGTAATTGGCGCTGAAGAAAAGCGTCTCCGCGAGCCAGAGCGGGATTCCGCGGGAGAGCCGGCCGAGTTCGTCCTCGGGCCGGCGCATCACCTCGGCAAAGTCCTTGACCCCGAGCACCGCCAGCTGGCCGAACATGACGCGGCGCAACTTCCCTTCTTTCGGAGGCAGCAGGTCGGCCACGTTCTCGAGTCCGTAATACCAGACGGGCTTGCTGATGCTGGCGACATCGATTCTCGCGGATTCAGCATTCGCGCGCCCGTCGTCTGGCGACGCGGCATCCGGCGATCCGTCGGGGACCGCAGCCCCTTCGGCGTCGAGCAGCATCATGTCCGCGATCACGTTTGAAAAACCAAGAAGGCGTTGCTCCAGTTCCGGCCGGTTGAGCGTAAAGAGCAGATCGAGCACGTGCTGGGCGGATTCGGGATTCCGCACGGCGAGGTAGGCCTGGAGCAGGTTGATGCCGGTCGCCGGCCCATGCCGCTGCGCGTCGTAGCGGGGTGCGATCAGCTCGATGATCTGCCGCGTGTTGCCGGTGACGCCGAGGTCTCCGGAAATGGTAACCAGAATGTCCGCGCGGTCACCGGCGGCCGCAAGGACCTCCTGGTAGATCGCCATCGCTCCGGCCTGGTCCTTCAACTCGATCGCCTCGCGCGCCTGTTTCAAACGCGCAAGCACACCGCCGGCGACGGGGGCTGGCGGGGCGGGCGCGGGTGCAGGATCGGAAGAAGGGTCCGATTCAGGAGCCGGCACGGCGGACTCCGGCGCTGGAATGCCCGCTGCCGGAGCGGACTCAGCCCCGGGCTGCGCTTCCGGCGGGCGCGGAGCCGGCGCTGGCGTTGGGCGGGTCGCGTTCTTGGGGAGAAACCGGTCGAGTAATCCCATGGATCACGAGGAAACGCACCTCCGGCCCGCACGCGACGTATTTTTTCACGACGTCATCGTGCGTTGACGTCGGCGAATTCCTAGCGGTGTTCGATGAGTTCGTCGCTGGGGAAACGCACCTTCTTCGCGTTCGCGTACTTGTCATCCTCTGCGCGGTAGCCCAGGGGGCATGCACTCGTCGCTCCAAGGCCTTTGGCTGGCAGTCCCAGAATCTCGTCGTATTTGGCCGGATCGAATCCCTCCATCGGGCATGCGTCGACACCGAGCAATGCGGCTGACGTCAGCAGGTTGCCAAGTGCCAGATACGTCTGCCGCGCGGTCCATTCCTTGATCCACGCGCTCCGCGGTCCACTCACGAGGTCGCCCACCATCATTTCGTAATAGCCCTGCAGCGAGCCTCGCTCAGCACTCCGGGTGGATGCGATCAAGCCGACGAAATTCTCGATGTCCGCCGCTGTGATCGAGAGTTTGCGTGCGAAAACCACGAAATGCGAGGCATCGGTCACCTGCGATTGATCCCAGGAGGCCACGCGCAGCGTCTTTCGAATCTCCGGGTCGTTGATGACCAGGAAATGATAGGGCTGGAGCCCGTAGGATGACGGTGAAAGGACGAGCGCCTCTTCGAGCGCCGACCAGAGGCTCGGATGAATCTTTTTTGCCGGATCGAACTTTTTGGTGGCGTAACGCCAGTGAAGGCGGGCGAGGAGTGCATTTGTCGAGAGTGTTTCCATAGCAAGACCTCTTATGGGGCTGATGATCAAAAAACGCAAATTCCCCACAAGCCCCCCGGATTGATGGGACTTCATTTTCGGGGGTTGACGCCGATTAGAGCGTCTGTCTATCAGATAGCCCTTTTATCACTATTCCTCCCGGTTCCCATACAATGGTTTCAGCGAGAAAACTGGTTCTCCTCGGCTCCGTCCTGGCGTCCAGCACGGTGGCGTTTGCCGCCGAAGAAGGCGTTTCCCAAAAGGCGCAGGCAATCTTTGAGCTCGGCTCTTTGCCCGTGACCAACTCGATGGTCACCAGCTGGTTCGTAACCTTGATCCTGATCCTGTTCATCCGCTGGCTCGTGGGCCGTCCGCAGGTCATTCCCACGCGCGGGCAGGCGGTCATGGAAGGTCTGATTGATGGTCTTCGCGGCATCTTTGAACCGATCGTCGGCTCCGCCGCGATGCCCGTCGCGTTTCCCCTGCTGGTATGCTTTTTCGTGTTCATCCTCGTCCACAACTGGAGCGGCCTGTTCCCCTTCGTGGGGACGATCGGCTGGAAGGAGATTCAGCAGTCCACCGGCGAACAGGTCAGTTTCGTCCCCTGGATCCGGCCGCACACGTCCGATCTCAACGGCACCATCGCGCTCGCCCTGACCTCGTTCATCGCCTGGTTCATCATCGTGATGAAATACGCCGGCCCGCGGCGCCTGCTGTTCGATCTCTTTGGCAACAAGGCCGACAAGAAGGAGCTTCCCGCCGCGATGTATTGGTGCCTCTCGCTGGTGTTTCTGCTCGTGGGCGTGATCGAAGTCGTTTCGATCCTGATCCGCCCGATCACGCTCTCCGTTCGTCTCTTCGGCAATGTGTTTGGCGGCGAGAATCTGCTCCACAGCACATCGTTCTTCACGGCTTTCTATTTTCTGGAGATCCTGGTCGGCTTGGTTCAGGCCTTCGTGTTCACGCTCTTGACGTCGGTTTACATCGGGCTGATCTGCAACCACGGCGACGATCACGGCGATGCCGGCCACGGCCACGACGACGCAACGGAGGCCGCCCACTAGGAATCTCCGACGACCACTTTCGCGGCTGGGAGCATGTACCACCAAAACGTGCACGGCCGTGACAACCAATAAGTAATCAACCCTCAACTCCAACTCCTCCATGACTGGCAATATCGCCCAAGGTATGGCTCTTATCTCCGCCGCGTTCGCCGTCGGCCTCATCGGTTTCCGCTCGGTCGAAGCCGTCGGCCGCAATCCTGGCGCCTCGGGTAAGGTCCTCGTGCAGTCGATTCTCGCCATGGCCCTCGCTGAAGGCCTCGGCATTCTCGCCCTGCTCTTCCTCAAGTAAGCATTCCGCACTTCGTGTTTTCTCGTTCCGTCGGGCGTTCGCGGCCCGCCGGAACGGCGACCCCTCTCTGCCATGCATGCCCTCGTCCTTGCCGTTGCCTCCGCTGCCGAGGCCCATGCCGCCGATTCTTCCGGCGGTCCCGCCGACTTGCTCATCCGGTTTGGAGTCGAGTGGAAATACGTCGCCTGGCAGTTCGTCAGCTTTGCTGTTCTCGCAGCCATCCTCTATCAGTTCGCGATCAAGCCGATTCTTGCCACGGTCGACGAGCGGAACGCCCGCCTCGCCGAGGGCTTGAAGAATGCCGAAGCGACCGCTGCACAGCTCGAAAAAGCCAAGCAGGACGGCGCCGCGCTCCTGAAGCAGGCCCAGGTCGATGGGTCGAAGCTCATCGAAGAGGCCCGCAAAACCGCCAAGGATCTCTCCGACCGCCAGCTGAAAGAGGCGATCGAGCGTGCCAATGACCTGATCGTCAAGGCCCAGCAGGCGATCGAACTCGAACACAAGCGGATGATGGAAGAGGCCCGCACCGAAGTCGCCCGCCTCGTCGTCACCACCACCCAACGCGTCCTCGCCCGGGAGTTGAGCGATGCCGAACGCTCCCGCTACAACGCCTCCGCCGCGCGCGAGCTGACTGAAATTAAAAGCTGAAAAGCTGAAAAGCTGAAAGGCTGAACAACTGAATGGCTGAAAGGCTGAAGGACCCTGGAGCTACTTCGAAATGAACCTGAATCGCGCGCAAGCGCGCTTCCTACAATTTGCATAGACGCGGCTAGGACCGCCTTCCCGCCACACCTCTTCAGTCCTTCCCCAAAAATGCGCGCCAGCAAGCAATCCAATCTGTTCGCCCGGCAGCTCTTCCGCATCAGCCTCGCGGAAGGGCAGGTCTCGGCCGAACGCGTTTCCGCGGTGCTGGCCCATCTCGCCCAACATCCGCCGCGGCAGCCGCTCGCGGTGTTGCGCTGTTATCATCGGCTGATCGCCGGCCAGCTTGCGCGGAACCGCGCGCTGGTCGAGCACGGCGGTCCCGTTGACGATGCCGTGCTGCGCGCGATCGAGGCTGCCTTCACCCTGAAATACCAGCGGCCGGTCGCCGCCATGGGCCGCCCGAATCCCGATCTGATCGCCGGCCTGCGCGTCCGCGTGGGCGACGACCTCTATGAAGCATCCGTGGCCGGCCAGCTCGCCACTTTGTCCGCCTCCGCCTGATCCCGTCCTGACTTTCGCCTTTTCAACCAACAATAGCGTGCCGCGCCCATGAGCACCGTCATCGAACAAATTGAACAACAGATCGCCCAGCTTTCCTCGAAGGCGGTCAAGAAGAACACAGGAACCATCCGCTCGGTGGCCGACGGCGTCGCAAAGGTCGACGGCCTCTCCGAGGTGATGTACAACGAGATGGTCCAGTTCCCTGGCAACGCCATCGGCATCGCGCTCAATCTCGAAGAGGACGAGGTGGGCTGCGTCGTGCTGGGCGACGTCTCGGCGCTTCGCGAAGGTGACGAAGTGTCGACGACCGGCAAACTGCTGTCAGTGCCGGTGGGCAGATCGCTCCTCGGACGCGTCGTGGACGCCCTCGGCCGCCCTGTCGACGGCAAGGGTCCGCTCGATTCCACGGAGTTTTATCCGGTGGAGAAGATCGCGCCCGGCATCATTGTCCGCAAATCGGTGTCACAGCCGGTCCTCACCGGCATCATGGCGATCGATTCCATGATCCCGATCGGCCGCGGCCAGCGCGAGTTGATCATCGGCGACCGCGGCACGGGCAAGACCACGATCGCGATCGACACAATCATCAACCAGGCGCGGATCAACCGCGTGGGCTTCGCCGCAAAGGATCCCGCATTCCGTCCGCTCTACTCGATCTACGTCGCGATCGGCCAGAAGAACTCCAACATCGCCCGCACGATCGCCACGCTCGAAGCTGCCGGGGCGATGGAATACACGATCATCGTCGCCGCCCCCGCGGCCGACAATCCCGCGAACCAGTACGTCGCGCCCTATTCCGGGGCGGCCATGGGCGAGTGGTTCATGGAAAACGGCATGGACGCGCTGATCGTTTACGACGACCTCTCCAAGCACGCCGTCGCCTACCGCCAGATCTCGCTGATTCTGAAGCGCCCGTCCGGACGCGAGGCCTACCCCGGCGACGTCTTCTACCTGCACTCGCGCCTGCTCGAACGGGCCGCGCGCCTCGCCGACAAAGGTTCGCTCACCGCCCTGCCAATCATCGAGACGCTTGCCGGCGACGTCTCTGCCTACATTCCCACCAACGTCATCTCGATCACCGACGGCCAGATCTACCTGGAGACTGACCTTTTCAATCAGGGTGTGCGGCCCGCCGTTTCCGTCGGCCTTTCCGTTTCCCGCGTCGGTTCGAGCGCCCAGTTGAAGATGACCAAGCAGGTCGCAGGCAAGCTCAAGGGTGAGCTCGCCCAGTTCCGCGAACTGGCCGCCTTCGCCCAGTTTGGGTCCGATCTCGATGCGCGAACCAAGGCCCAGCTCGATCGCGGCTCGCGGATTGTGGAGCTCTTCAAGCAACCTGCGTTCAACCCGGTTCCGATCGAATTGCAGGCCGCCGTGATCTGGGCGATGCAGAACAACTATTTCGATCCCATCGACGTGAAGAAGATCGTCGATGCGTCCAACAACCTGAAGCAGTTCCTCCAGACCCGATACAATTCGCTGCTCGACACCCTCCGCCAGAAAGCCGCCGTCGACGACACCCTCTCCGCCGAACTGAAGAAGGCGCTCGAAGAATGGAAAGCCTCTTATCAAAGCTGAGCGCACAAAGGCTGAAGAACTGAACGACTGAAGGACTGAATGATCTCGAAACCTTCATATCGAATCGGAAGAACGGTAAGGCCATTGCCGATCCTATCAGTCTGCCCAATGCGCGCTGACGTGCGTTTCAGCCATTCAGCCCTTCAGCCTTCCAGCTTTTTCTTCATCAGCGTTTCAGCCTTCAGCCTTTCCTGATGCCCTCCACGCGCGACATCAAACGCCGAATCAAATCGGTCAAGAACACCCGCCAGATCACAAAGGCGATGGAGTTGGTGGCGGCGTCGAAGATGAAGAAGGCGCAACAGGCTGCCCTCGCGGGCCGTCCGTATGCGCAGCTCATGGCCGAGATGCTCGCCACCGTGGCCGGCCGGGCCGACGAGTCGTTCCATCCGTTTCTCGTCCAGCGGCCCGTCAAGACCCGCGGCATCATTCTCGTCACGACCGACAAGGGCCTCTGCGGACCGCTCAACGGCAATCTTTTCAAGCTGGTGATGGAGATCAAGGAACCTGCGAAGTACGCCGTCATCGGCCGCAAGGGTTCGCAGTTCCTGGCCCGCACCCGGCGCGACATGCTCGCCGACTTTCCGGTGCGCGACCGCGTGCCGTTTGCGGAAGTGCGCGTCGTGGCGGAGTTCATGGTGAAGCAATTCCTCGAGGGCGTCGTCGACACCGTCGAGATCATCTGGCCCCGCTTCAAGAACACCTTGATTCAGGAACCGTCGATCCTGCCCCTGTTGCCGCTGCAGAATCTTCAGGACACGGTCGCGAGACTTCGCCAGCATGGGGGGGCCGCCGCGGCGAAACCGGATGACCGTCCGATGCTTTTCGAGCCGAACGCCGCCGCGGTTTTCTCGGCGCTGCTCCCGCTCTACGTCAATCGCGAGGTCTATCACCAGGTGCTGGATGCCAAGGCGTCCGAGCACAGCGCGCGCATGGTCGCGATGAAGACCGCCAAGGACAACGCCACCAAGCTCATCGACGTCCTCACTCTCGAATCCAACAAGGCCCGCCAGGCGGCCATCACGCAGGAAATCCTCGAAATCGCCGCGGCGCAATACGCGCAGTGAAGGTTAGCGGTCGTTCAGCTTTCAGCCTTCAGCATTTATCACATGAACATCGGCAAGATCGTCCAAATCATCGGCCCTGTGGTCGACGTCCAGTTTTCGGTGGAAAACATGCCCTCCATCTACCAGGCGCTCACCGTCGAATTCAGCGCGGCCGGACGCCAGGAGAAGCTCACGCTCGAAGTCGAGCAGCACCTGGGCGAGGGCGTTGTTCGCACCATCGCCATGTCCTCGACCGAGGGTCTGGTCCGCGGGATGGAGATCACCGACACTGGCGCTCCGATCACGGTGCCGGTCGGCGAGGGCGTGCTCGGCCGCATCATCAACGTCACCGGCGATCCCGTGGACAACAAGGGCCCGGTCCCGCATCAGAAGCGCTATCCGATCCACCGCCCGGCCCCGCTGCTCGTGGACCAGGATGTCAAGTCGACCATTCTCGAGACCGGCATCAAGGTCATCGATCTGATCTGCCCGTTCGTGCGCGGCGGCAAGGTCGGCGCGTTCGGCGGCGCCGGCGTCGGCAAGACCGTCGTCATCATGGAGCTGATCAACAACATCGCCAAGCGACACGGCGGCTATTCCGTGTTTGCCGGGGTGGGCGAGCGCTCCCGCGAGGGCAATGACCTCTATCACGAGATGTCGGAGTCAAAGGTCATCGTGCAGGAGGACATTTCCAAGTCGAAGGTCGCGCTGGTGTACGGCCAGATGAACGAGCCTCCGGGCGCGCGCCTACGCGTCGGCCTTTCTGCGCTCACGGTGGCCGAGTATTTCCGCGACGAGAAGAACCAGGACGTGCTGCTCTTCATCGACAACATCTTCCGTTTCTCCCAGGCCGGCTCGGAGGTGTCCGCCCTGCTCGGCCGCTCGCCCTCGGCCGTCGGTTATCAGCCGACCCTCGCGAACGAAATGGGCGTGCTCCAGGAGCGCATCACCTCGACCAAGAAAGGATCGGTGACCTCCTTCCAGGCCATTTACGTGCCTGCCGACGACCTCACCGATCCCGCGCCGGCCAATACGTTTGCCCACCTCGATTCGACGATCGTGCTCGATCGCGCAATCTCCGAACTCGGCATCTATCCGGCCGTCGACCCGCTGGCCTCCACCTCCAAGGCACTCTCCGCCGAGATTGTCGGCCAGGAACACTACGATGTGGCCCGCGGCGTGCAGCGGGTGCTCCAGCGCTACAAGGACCTTCAGGACATCATCGCGATCCTGGGCCTGGACGAGCTTTCGCCCGAGGACAAGCAGGCCGTCTATCGCGCCCGCAAGATCCAGAAGTTCCTCTCCCAGCCGTTCACGGTCGCCCAGGTCTTCACCGGCTACGAAGGCAAATTGGTGCCTGTCAAGGACACCGTCCGCGGATTCAAGATGATCCTCGATGGCGAACTCGACAACGTTTCCGAGGGCGACTTCTACATGAAGGGCGGCATCGAGGACGTGCTGGCGGCGTCGAAGAAAAGCTGAAAAACTGAAGCGCTGAAAAGCTGAACCAGAACCCGCCCTCTCCACACCAGACCGTCATTCTCCGCACGCCCAGTTGACCGCCGTCACTCTCTGCCGCTTTCAGTTTCCAGCCTTTCAGCCTTCAGCTTTTTCCTCCAATGCCTCTGACGCTCGAAATCGTTACTCCGGAAGGCCGGGTTTTCAGCGACACGGTTGACACCGTGGTCATCCCCACGGTCGAGGGGGAGATTGGCATTCTGCCCGGCCACATTCCGCTGCTGACGCAGGTGGCAGACGGCGAGCTGCGCGTGACCAACAGTTCTGGGACAAAGGGACTTGTCGTTTGCGGCGGATTTGCCGAGATCGAAGGCGACCGCGTCAAGATCCTCGCGGAGTTCGCGATCAATGAAGCCCAGATCGACGAGGACGCCGCCGAGAAGGCGATGCAGCGCGCCGAAGAAGCGCTGAAGGGGAAGCAGGAACTGGATGCCTCCGAGGTTGAACGCCTCGAGAGCCTCGTCCGGTTCGCAGTCGCCCAGCTCGGGATCAAGCGCCGCCGCCGCTGACCGCCGAACGACCTGACTCTGCCTTGGCGAAAGCGGCTTCTTGCCGTCCTGGCTGATCCCGTGGCGACTGGACGAAAGCCGTCCGATCAACCCGATTCCGAGCGGCTGTCACGCATTTGTAGTGGCGCGATCTTGCCGTGCCGTAGTCTCGGCAAAGGCTGCTTGCGTCCTCTTTTTCGTAGGGGCGCGATCTTGTCGCGCCCTCCTCGTCTTCGTAGCTCGCGAGCTTCTAAGAAACAGCCGCTGATTTGTGGCCGCGAGCGCCAGCGAGTGGATCCGAGGTCGAATATCGGCTCGCTGGCGCTCGCCGCTACATCGCGGCCAAGGTTTTTTCCCTTCGCTGGCAGAACTGCGTTTTGCGTTTTTGGCGTGCTCGCGACTGCTGAGGGAAATCGCCTGTACGCAGATTCAAACAGCATGCTCCAGACGGTCCGTGGAGGTCGCGAGCGAAGCCGTAATCCGCCTGCATGGGTCCGGCTGAAACCGCGGTTCGAGCCGTGCCATGAGCCCATAAAGGAATCCGCCCCTCGGTTTTCACAACCCTCTAATTAGTTGATTAATCCAAAAGACCGGCGTACACGGGACGGTACGTATTGCACTGTTCGGCATGAAATGAAAATGACCGCGAAGCTGAAAAACCGAATCACCTTCGTGTTCGCCATCCTCGCCTTCGGATCCGTAGTTGTTGCGCGGCAATATTGCACACTGCACATGCCCGAAACGCCGCAGCCGGAAATCGGAAGAACGATACCGATCGGCGCGAATTACGGAAAGACGGTCTATCTCACCAGTTCCGAAGCGCGCTACATGGATCTCGCATTTTCGGTCGCGATAGTCTCGGTTGGCATCGTGGCCGCGGCGATCTTCTCCCACGCATGGCAGCAGTTCAAAGAGGCGAAAAATGAGGGGGCCTAACAAGTCGGCGGACTCGACAGCCTCCGCTGGCACTTCGGCTGCGGTGCAGCCTCGGGCGCCAGCATCGGCCGCGAGTCACCTCTGACGTTAGCCGAAAGAAATCATGCTCGTTAAAAAGAACGGGGTCGTTGATCGAATCTTCATGTTTTTCGAGCGGCGCCGTTTACGTCGTAGCTTGACATCGAGCTTCATTGTTGGATCGGGAAGAGATCAATATAATTACTACGAGAACGGACGAACAATAGAGATATACGCGGAATTGATACTGCGCCCTCACAAGATGCGAATTCATCGACAGGACCTAAAATGGCAGGACACCGGCGCTGCGATCTCAAACGAGAAGAATGTGGAAGTGATTTCCAGACTATGTGACTACTTAGATCAAAAAGGGATCGAATGGGAATTCTTCGGCTGGCAGCCCGTGACAATGGTTTCACTAAAGAAAAACAAACCGGGCTAACTCCGCCGCTGCGAACGCCGGGTAGCCGCACGCCGGCTGCTGGCGCACCTGTCGCGCCACCGTCCGGCGCTGCAGGTCGGTGACATCCGGGAGAAAATCAGAATGAACGTATCAACATCTACCAGACGATGACGCCGTATTGGCAGCGCCTGAAGCGGGGTTGGAGCGCCGCGGTACAATCGTTCCACGACTCGCGTGAGGCCCGTACGGCGAAGGGCTGTTACGCCGTCGGCGACAATGCGATTTCCTGCCCACATTGTGGAGGCGTCACGTTCCACCGGACCGAATTGCTGTCGATCGAAAGTGGGCTATCGACAATCGTTGTGATGCCCGGGGGCACGGTGATTGTGAAGGCCATTGTCTGCTGCAATTGCGGGTGTGTGCAATTGTTCGCAGAAAAGAAGGATGCGTAGCCTACAGGATCGTCTGCGAGATCGAGGATGCGCGCTCGGTCGTGACGGTTGGGAAGATCGGTCGCCGCGGGAATGTCTACCGGAAGAAATGAGGCTGGATGAACGTTGCCATGAAAACTCACGATCACGATATGGGCGCGCCTCCAATGCTTCATCGAAGCGAATTATCCCGGGGTCTTTGCACCCGACTGGTGGTTTGGAGGAAGCGTTTCGGTTGGTCGTTGCGATATAAAAAATCGAAGTACTTCTGCAATCTGATCCGAGAGAAGGGCCAAACGAAGGTCTTGTTGGTCTTTGGCCGCGATGAGCGGGAGAAGATCGAGGTCGAGTCGTCCAAAATGACCCCCGAGGTGAAGGCAGCGTACGAGGCTGCACCGACCTTTCACGATGGGAAATGGATGGCCCTGGTGGTCGACAGTTCAGCGATCATGGCGGACGTGGAGTTTTTGTTGAAACTGAAGAGAAAGCCGAACAAGACGCTGTCCCAGACGACGCTCGTGGACGCCCGCCGAGATCCGGCAAGTCCCCTCCAGACTCGCGCTCTCCGCGCGCGTGTCTGAGCGCGAGCGGTCGCCACCAGGGAGGATCGGCTTCTTTGCGAGCTTTGCTACGGCCGGGCGCGACCGGCCTTCGCCAAGCCTACGGCACGGCAGGCAAGATCGCGCCCCTACCTTCGGTTGCGGCGGAGCCGCGCTAGACAAGTACGCGCTGGTCCCTACTTCAGCCCGGCGAGTTGGGAGTAATCGAACGCCTTGGCGAAGACCATGAGGTCGTCGCGGGAGAGTTCGCTGCCCTCGATGGAGACCAGGTACCGGCCGTCGACGATCGACTTCACATCGCCGCCCTTGTTGGAGGCCTTGTAGGTCACCGCGCATTTCTGGCCCTTGATGTTCTCCAGTTTGGCCCCGCTGGATGCCAGCAGGATCGGGTTGCTGAACATCATGCCCAGGCTCTGGAGGATCGGGGAGTCGGACTGGATCTGGATCGTCACGCTGCCGCCGCTTTCGCGCCGGTAGGTGCGCTTCGCGCTCACCATGCCGCCGAGCACCGCGGCCGCCTGGGAGTCGCTCTCGCTGTCCTCGGCCGTCCAGCCCTCGGGAGCGGCGGGAAGGAGCTTGGCAACGGCTTCGCCCTTTTTCTGACGGATGAGCTGGCCGGCGTAATCGATGCTCTGGATGGCTTCTGAGAACTTGCCGGACTCGTACGCGGTCTTGGCGGCGTCGAGTCCATCGGTCACGTCGTCGGCTCGGATGGGGGACACGGCGGTTGCCAGGGCGATGACACAAATGATGAAGCGTGGTGATGGCATGGGACTATGGGGTTTGAGTTGAAGCGCGGGATTGGCTCGATCCCCAGTGTGGGCTCAGTTGGCCGGATCTCAACGCAGAATCGTCGAAACATCCGAACCCCGCACTTTTGGCTCGGCTTTACCCCGGCGTTCTGGGATGGGTTAGGTTCGTTTTCGAATCTCCATGCCAAATTGGGAATACAAGATCATCACCAGCGGATCGCTGGGTTTCGGTTCGCTTTCACTGCTGGAGCAACACCTCAATCTCCTCGGCAAGGAAGAGTGGGAGATCATCCATTTTCAAACGCGCCCCGATAATCCGCTCGCGTTCAACGGCCTAGCGCGCCGGCCGGTCATGCGCGACTGGGTCGTGGAAACGGCTCCGGGGTCAGGGATGCCCTCGACGAAGTCCGGCGCAATCCCGGCGCCGCCGCAGGAGCGGCAGGCGGTCGCGCTGAATGTGGATGAGCTCCGCGCCGAGGCGGAGGAGCGTCGCGAGTCGCTGTTTGCGCGCGAGGAGACGTTGCGTCCGGTGGGCGGTGCCGAGACCGAGGAGGAGCCGACCGCCGAGCCGGCTGCCGCGGACGAATTCGACGACATCGAGGACGACGAGGATCTGCCGACGTTCTTCGAGGCAATCCGCCCACACATGCGCCGCAATCAGCGGGGTCCGGGCATGGCGGTTGGCATCGATTTTCTGGCGAAGAAGTTCGAACAGACCGAGGAGGACCTGATCGAGGCGTTGAAGGAATGCGGCTTCACGCTCCCGGCCAGCGCAAAGGATGCGCCCGCGTATCTCGAATACGACGGCGATCTCTACTGGCTCAACCTGAATCATCGGGGACAGCTGTGGGTCAACACGCGCGAGAAGCCGCGGGCGGTTTTTCGGCCCGCACACGGACAGCGCGTCGCCTCCGAGGCCCCTGCAGGGGTGCCGCCGTCCGGCGCAGAGCCGCCTGCGGAGATTGCGCAGCCTTCGCCTGCGCCCGTTGAATCGCCGGCGCCACAGCAGGCACCATCGCTTGCACCGCAATCTGAACCGCAGAGCGCCGCACCGCAGGCCGCACCGTCTGCACCGCAGGTTGCGCAACCGGCTCCCAATCCGTTGCCCGAGGGTCCGGCGCTGCTGGACCGCCTGCGGCCGGCAATGCGGCGCAACCGCCACGGCGCGGGACTTTCGGGGAGCGTCAGTTATCTCGCGCGGGCACTGCGGACTTCGCCGAGGGCTTTGGAGGCGGCATTCGAGGCGCTCGGCCTTGTGCTCCCGTCCCGCCCGAACGACAAGCCGGTCATCGTGGAGATCGGGCCCCTGGTGTATTGGCTGAACCGTGACAAGACCGGCCAGGTCTGGATCAATACCCGCGAGAAGCGGGATGAGCCGCCGCAGCAACCGCCGGTCGAGCCGGCTCCAGAGGCAGTTTCAGCGGCGCCTGCGCCAACCGTGACTCCTCCGGAGACCAAGGTTGAGGTGGCGCCGACGGGGCCGGCGGAAGCGCCCCCTGCGGAGGTTCCCTCCATGGGACCGGCAGCGGGTTCGCCGCTCGCAGCCGTGAGGCTTCTGCTCAAGGAGACGCGTCGTGGCGGCGTTGCCGCGGAGATCGGACGCCTCGCCGAACTGCTTGGCAAGAGCGCTGACGATTTGCTCGGCACTCTTGTCGACGCCGGCTTCAAGGTGCCGGAAAAGCCGCGTGAGAAGCCGGTGTTTGTCGAACACGCAGGCGAGATTCTCTGGCTGAATCGGAACGCCAAGGGAGATCTCTGGCTCAATGCCAAGGACTCGAAATTTGCGGAGAAACCGGAGGACGAGGCAAAACCTGGCGACTCCGGAGGTCCTGCCGATGGCGGGACTCCGACCGGGTCGCGCGGCCGCCGTCCGCGCCGGCGGAAGTGATCGATCTCAAACTGAAGCGCAGTATTGCCTGCCACGGGAAGGAACTTGTAGCCGGGGGCGGTGACCCCGGTACCGGCCTCAGCGCGGCCGGCTACAATGCAAGCGCTGTTTCTTCAGGAGGGAGACGGAGGGAACTGAGAGCGGTTTCTTTCGCGTTCCGGTGATGCTCTTTGATACTATCCAATCAAACCTCCCTTTTCTTGAATGATCTTCCTATGCCGCGACGAACGTGGGTCCCGTAGGGACGCAGGCTTGCCCGTTCGACAAGCTTAGGGCCCCGAGACATCTGTCGAGGGGCTGCGTCCCTTTTTGGGCAGGCCAGCCTTCGCCAAGGCTACGGCACGGCAGGCCAGCCTTCGCCAAGGCTACGGCACGGCAGGCCAGCCTTCGCCAGGCTATGGCAGGGCGCGACAAGATCGCGCCCCTACGTTCGGGTGCGGCGGAGCCGCGCTAGGTCCTCCGTAACCTCCCGTAAGATGTTTGTGTATTGTTGTGGTTTTTCCACGCGTGGATTCTAGTTGGTCATGGCCGATTCCACCGAAGTTGAGGTAGTGCCCATCCCGGCCGCGGTGCTTGGTGAGGGTGCGATTTGGAATTCAATGCGGCAACGGCTGCAGTGGATCGACATCATCAGCGGGCGGGTGTTCACCTATGATCCGGCTACTGGCGAGAACCGCATCTGCGAGGTGGGCCGAACGGTCGGCACCGTTGTCCCGCGGGCGCGCGGCGGACTCATGCTGGCCGTTCACGAGGGTTTCGCCTCGCTGGATCCGGAAAATGGCCGGCTGGAATTCTGGCCACCCGTGCCCAGGCATGACCCGGCGGTTGTGCGTTTCAACGACGGAAAGTGCGACCCGGCGGGACGTTTCTGGGCGGGCACGATGGCCCTCGTCAAGGGGCCGAGACCCCTCGGCCGGCTGTACCGGCTCGATGCAGACGGCTCGATTCATGTGATGCTGGAGGATGTCGGAACGTCCAACGGCCTTGCGTGGAGCCTTGATCGACGCACGCTCTACTTCATCGACACCCGGCTGGTGCGGGTCGACGCATTCGACTACGACGACGCCTCCGGCGCAATCGGCGGCCGGCGCACGGTGATCTCGATTCCGCCGGGCATCGGACGCCCCGATGGATCGACGCTCGACGCCGAGGGGATGTTGTGGATTGCAATGTATGACGGCTGGGCGGTAACGCGCTGGAATCCGCGCACCGGAGAACTCCTGCGGACAATCCGGCTGCCGGTAGCCCGCGTCACTTCGTGTGCGTTTGGAGGACCGGATCTCGACACGTTGTACATCACTTCCGCGCGGGAGAATCTGTCCGCTGAACAGCTCGCGGAACAACCGCTGGCGGGAAGTCTCTTCAGGGCGCGGCCCGGCGTGCGCGGTCTGCCGGCGTTTGCGTTCCAGGGTTGAGATACTGAGGGTTGCGCAATCGAGTGACTGCCATGCTGGAGCGGCTTGTCCTCAAGGCGGCCCCGGCAGTCGGCTGGCGACGGGAAGAAACATGTAGCCGGGGGCGGCGACCCCGGCGTGCCCGCCGGAGCCGTGGCGAAGGGGGTGCCGGCCTCAGCGCGGCCGGCTACAACGATCCGCTGTTTCTTAAGAGACGCGACGCCCCCGTCGCGTGTTCGAGGGAATGACGCGACGAGGGCGTCGCGTCTCCAAAACACAGCTTTGACGGCGGGCCACTCTCGGTGTGGAGTATTCGCGCCATCCATGTCGATCTACCCTTCCGACCTGAACTTGCGGGAACACTTCGAGTGGGTGGCCGGCCATGACCAGGGGCCGCGGCGGTCGCAACGCGGGTTTCACGCGCAACTTCTGCGCTATTTCCGCAATCACATCCCGGAGGGTGCCCGCGTGCTCGAATGGGGCTGCGGCGCCGGCGATCTGCTCGCGGGTCTGGCTCCCGCGCGCGGCCTGGGGCTCGACTTCAGCGCCAGGATGGTGGCGAACGCGCGCGAGCGCCACGGCGCCAATCCGGCGCTGGAGTTTCGGGAGGCCGACATCGAATCCGAACCGGTTGCGGAATCGTTCGATCACATCGTTCTCGATTACCTCACCGGCTACCTTCCGGACATCCAGACTGCGCTGAAGAGCCTTCATGCGGCCGCGCATGCGCGGACCCGTTTGCACGTCACGACGATCAACACGCTGTGGCTTTTTCCGCTGCGGCTGGCATCGGGCTCGGGCCTGGTGAACCCGCAGCCGTCGAGCAACTGGCTTTCCCACGACGACCTTTTCAACCTGCTTGAGCTGGCCGGATGGGAGGTCGTCGCGCACGAGCATCTGCAGCTGTTCCCGTTCGAGGTGCCCGTGTTGTCGGCGATGGCAAACCGTTTCCTGGTCAAACTTCCCCTGATCCGGCATCTGGGGGCGACCGTTGCAATCACGGCCCGCCCGCGGCAGGCGCCGGAACTTCCGGGAGAGGTGAGCTGCTCGGTCGTTGTGCCCGCCCGGAATGAAGCGGGCAACATCCACGCTGCGCTCGAACGCATACCGGTTCTCGGACGCAGGACCGAGGTGATCTTTGTCGAGGGCAACAGCACTGACGACACCTGGGCCGCCATACAACGCGAGGTGTCTGCCTATTCGGGTCCGCATCTGATCCGCATGCTCCGGCAGCCCGGCAGGGGAAAGTGGGACGCGGTGCGCGCCGGGCTGGCTGTGGCGCAGGGCGACGTGCTCGTGATCCAGGACGCGGATCTCACGGCGCCGCCCGAGGATCTGCCGAAGTTCTACGAAGTTCTCGCATCCGGCGTCGCCGAGTTCGTCAACGGGAGCCGCCTGATCTATCCCGTCGAACCCGGCGCGATGCGTTTCCTGAATCTCGTCGGCAACAAGTTTTTCTCCCGCGCGCTCAGCTTTGTCCTGGGCCAGCAGATCAAGGACAGCCTTTGCGGGACGAAGATGCTGATGCGCTCCGACTACGAGCGGCTCCAGCGCCGCATCGCCCAGTTCGGCGCGTTCGATCCATTCGGCGATTTCAGCCTGCTTTTCGGCGCGGCGTTCCTGGATTTGCGCATCCGCGATGTGCCGGTGCGTTACAAGGACCGGACGTATGGCAGCACGAACATCTCGCGCTTCCGACATGGCTGGCTGTTGCTGAAGATGACCTGGTGGGGGCTGCGCCACCTGCGGTTCCGATAGCCCCGGAATGCGTTGCATCGGGTTCTGGCGTCGGATTCCGGTTGCGATCTGGAGGCGCGACGCCCTCGTCGCGCCCGTCTCAAGAAACAGCGCTTGCGTTGTAGCCGGCCGCGCTGAGGCCGGGGCTGCCGGGGTCAACCCGTTCGGCAAGCTCAGGGTCAACCCGTTCGGCAAGCTCAGGGTCAACCCGTTCGGCAAGCTCAGGGTCAACCCGTTCGGCAAGCTCAGGGCAGGCCCGTTCGGCAAGCTCAGGGTCAACCCGTTCGGCAAGCTCAGGGTCAACCCGTTCGGCAAGCTCAGGGCAGGCGCCCCCGGCTACAAGTTTCTTCCCGTCGGGGCCAAAACGCGTTTTGGTGATGAGGCTCCCAAGAACGCGACGAGGGCGTCGCGTCTCCATGGTTCGTCCGCACTAACGCGGTTCCAGCCGGAGCGTGTGCACGGTCGGTCCCGGAAGGAACGGCGTCGCGTCGCCGCGCGCCCAGGCGTCATAGCCGTCGCGATAAAATGGAGACAACGGATTGCCGCTCTGGCCTCCCGGCATGTGGAAGATGCCTTCCTCCTCGTGGCCGGGCGAGACGACGAAGCGTTCCGAAGCGCCGAAGCCCGGTCCCTGCACACGCGGCATGTCGCGATCGCCGGGCAGCGGCACAGACGGCATGTCGATGAAGCGCGAGAGAAAGCCCGGCAGGAACCGGCTGAACGGATGCTGAATTCGCGCCGTGTTGCGGGCTCCCCAGGTCAGGTGAGGAAGCGAGCGGCTCTGGTGGTCCGCCCACTGCAGCACATCATCAGCCGCCTTGAGCAGGAGATCGTCCCAGGTCAGATAATCGGGGGTGAGGAAGTTCGGCGGCCGCTGCTCCATGAGCTGCCAGAGCGGAGCTTCATAGTTGAGCCGGTGAAAATCGAACGACGGATCCAGGTTCTGGCAGGGTTCACAAAGAGGTCCGAACACGCGGTCGGCCACGAACTCCCGCCACTGGCGCACGAGGTTGTAGGCAACCGAGTCGACCGAAGCGCGCCCGTTCCATTGCGCCACCAGGAGGCGCAGCTCGGCACGCTCCTTGTGCGCAGCCACCGCGTCGGGCGTGAGGGTCGACAGCAGCAGTTTCTGCCAGCGATCGAGGAGCAATGCCCGGTCATCCAGCTGCACGGCGAGGAGATCGCGCGGCTTCGCGGCTGCCGTGATTGCAGTGAGATCATCGCGGATTTGAAGCGCGCGGGCTCCGGCGTCATAGCCGCCATCGCCCAGTTTGGCCGCGGCCTGGCCGCCCACCGGACGATTATTGGCGGACCAAATCTGACCCGAAGCCGGTGAAAGAATCCGCGGGTATTCGGCGGCGGGCAGGTAACCATCCCATTTGCGGTCGCCGTAAGCCCAAATAGCGGGAAGACGTCCATCGAATCCACTGCGGCGTGGGAGGCGGCCGGTGATCGTCCATCCGATTGCGCCGCTGCGGTCGGCAACGACGAAGTTCTGTGCCGGCAGGCCGAAGCCGGGGGCCAGCGCAAGCGCAGTGGCCGCATCGGGCGCAGTCTCCAATGACAGGAGATTCAGATTGAGCGCCGCTGGATCGTGAAACACCCAACGAAGCACGAGCGGACGCCCTTCGCCGGGATCGCTGATGACCGGGCCCCAGATGGTCCACAGTGCGGTGAACTCGACGGAGTCGTGGCCTTTGACACGAATGATCTCCTTGCGCTGTTCCATCTGTGGAAGCTCGAGGCCATTTTCGTACAACAGCGGATCGATGGTGCTCGATTCGACAATGACGATATCCGCGGTGTCTGCGTAACTGTTTGTGAAGCCCCAGGCGATGTGACCGTTGCTCCCGGCGATGACGAGTGGGATGCCGGGAATGGTGACTCCGGTGACGCGGTGCTGCGGGCGGCCGGCGGGAGAAGAAACGGAGTCCTGGACTATGGGTTTTGGGATTTGAGTTCTGGGTTCAGAGTTCAGGGTTCGGAGTTCGGCGTTTGGCGTTTGAGGTACGGAATTTGGAGTTTGGAGTTTGGGATTTGGGATTTCCTCGCTCCACTCCAGCGAGGCCCGGTACCAGATGTTTGGCACGCCAAGATGCAGGTGCATGTCGTTCGCAAGCAGCGCCGAACCATTTGCCGTGCGACCGCCCGCAAGCGCAAATGCGTTTGAGCCGGAGGGAAATCCGGCAATCTCGTCCTCGCGCGAAGCCAGCAGCGACTCCGGCCGCATTGCTGCTCCGGGTCCCGGCGTGCGCACTCGCAGGTCGATGATATCCGAACCCGGAACCGGCTGCTGTGCGGATTTGCTGCCATCGAGCGAGGCGTCGAGCCCGCCGTCCGCTGGCGCAAGAAAATCGAGCAGAGTGTGACCGTAGCTGTACTGAATCGACGCAAGCATCTGTTCATAGCGATTGCGGGAATCCTGGAGATCGAGCGCCATGGCGTATCCGACCAACAGGGTGTCTTCGGGCTGCCACGCCTGTGGCTGGACGCGCAGCACGTAATACTCGAAGGGTCGGGCGCGCAGTGAGGCCAGCCCGGAATTGACGCCTGCGGCATACGCATCGACGAGCGAACGCTGATCCTCCGGCAACAGCGCCAGAGCCTGGCGGGCCAGCGCACGGAAGCCGTGGACCCGTGTTTCGCGATCCAGGGCAACCGCGGCCTCGCCAAAGATCTCGGCAAGTTCGCCGGCGGACCGGCGGCGCAGGAGGTCCATCTGGAAGAACCGGTCCTGCGCATGGACGTACCCAAGCGCTCGCGCAACGTCCGCGCGCGTGGCACCGTGGATGGACGGAACCCCGGCGCTGTCGCGATCAACGGTGACCGCAGCAGTCAGTCCCGCCAGCGCGGCGTTGCCGTCGATTTTGGGCAGGCTGCGGCGCATGAGCCACCAGAGTCCGCCGACGGCCAGGATGACGCCGACCAGCAGCACGGTCAGGACGCTGGCGAGCAGGCGGAAGCGAATGGCTGCGGCGCGGGTCATGGAGACGAACATGCAAAACGGGTTTTGGCCCCGGCCGGAAGAAACCTTGGCCGCGACGTAGCGGCGAGCGCCAGCGAGCCGATATTCGATCTCGGATCCACTCGCTGACGCTCGCGGCCACAAATCAGTGGCTGTTTCTTAAGAGACGATGCGCGTGAGGAAGGCGACATTCTGCTACACAAAGCCTGAGGCTGAAGGGCGGTCAACGCGACCTGATCGCAGGATGTTTTGCAGCTCAAGTTTTCGGCAGCCAAGGCGTTGTGGCTGCCGGATCGCGGCCTTCGTCGTAATCGATCAGGTCGAAGAAGGTCTCGATGGGCTTTCCGACGAGGTTGTTCTCCCGGACGCGCTCCTGCAGGGCGGACGACCGTTCGTCGCGCCAGCCGATCTTCATGATATAATTGCACCAGATGGTAATCTCCTCGTCGGTGCGCGCGGCGCCCCGTGCCCGGCACCAGGCGAGGATCTCCTCATCGGAGCCGCCTTCGAGCGTTCGTGCCTTGAGGTCGGCGTAGCGCGCGCCCAGAAAGCGGCACAAGCGCGCGTCGAAGACATTGGGCTTCTCCTCGCCGAGGTTGGCCACGAATTCGGCGGGAAGCTGGCCGCTTGCATGGAGGCGGATCTTGTCGAGCATCCGGCCGAAATAGACGAACGGGCCGACTTTGGAGTAGGGACTGCGGAGACCGGGGATCGTGGGCATGAGAGTTCTTGATTTCCGACGTTCGATTGACGGTTCGATACCAACACGCGGCAGAACCGTGGCCAATCAAATCGAAAATCGCCCGGCGGAAACCAGAAGTTCAGGATCGTCGCAGCCCTCGGTCGAAGTTGTGAAGGATTGTGTCGCGACAGGGGCGGATTCATTCACGGCTGCTACAACACGTATTCCTCCGTCGTAGGGGCGCAGTCTTGCCTGCGCCCGCCCGCAGATGCGCCGCAGGGGCGCGATCTTGCCTGCAAGAAGTGCTGCGGCAAACGGGGTTTACATGCGGTCGTCGTAGATCTGCAGACAGGCGTCAGGCTTGGGGCAATGCGTCGGCGTCATCGAAGAGTGCTTGGAGGAGAATGGCTAAGAAGTACTACATATGGCCGATATCCTACTATTTGGTATTGACGGATTTAATAAGGCTATTCCTATTAGTCACATGAGCACGCCCCCCGTTTCCGATACCGTTTGGTTCACCACCAAGGGGCAGGTCGTCATTCCCGCGCGGCTCCGCAGGCAGTTCCACATTGAGAATGGGACCCGGGCGATCGTGACGCCCACGCCCGAGGGCATCCTGCTGCGGCCGGTGACCCGCAATGCCATCGACCGCCTGCGCGGCATTCTCAAGCGCAATCCTGGCGCCCGGCCCATGGCTGAGGAATGGGTCGAGCACAAGCGCGAGGAAAGGGAATTGGAGGACGGCACGCATGCCCGCCGCACCAGTACTTGACAGTTTTGCCCTGCTTGCCTTCTTGCGCGGCGAGTCCGGCGACGACCAGGTGGCTGCGTTGCTTGAGAAAGCCGGCGCGCAGGACACGCCCCTGCAGATGACCGAGGTCAACTACGCCGAGGTCAAATACATCGTCATTCGCAAGGACGGCGCCGGCCGCTGGGAGGAGATCGCGCGTGAGCTGCCCACGTTGCCCATCGAGTTTCAGCCCGCGACACGCCCGCTGGCGGACCTCGCTGCCGTCGTGAAGGCCGGCCACAAGCTCAGCCTGGCCGACGCCTTCGCTGTTGCCCTCGCGAAGCAGAAGAAGGCCGGACTCGTCACGGGCGATCCGGAATTCAAATCCGTGGAGGGTGAAATCAAGATCATCTGGCTGAAGGGCTGATCGGATGATCGCGATATTCCGGGCCAACGGCATTAAGGGCTGGAGGAGGGGAGCCCGGATAAAGTTCCAAGCGCCAAGGACCAAGTTCCAAGGAAACCAAACGGAGCCTGGCGACACAAAAGCCAAAGTTCCAAACGCCAAATCTCAAGGAAGCCCGACCAGGTTTCAGGTGAAACCGGACTTCGTATTCCGAAAGCTCAAGCTGGCGGTGTTCGTCGACGGGTGCTTCTGGCATGGATGTCCGCGGCATTTCATCAAGCCGCGGAACAACGCTGCTTTCTGGCGGGCGAAGATCGCCGCCAACCGGACGCGCGACCGGTTCGTCAATCGCACCCTCCGCGCGCAGGGATGGAAGGTCCTCCGGATCTGGGAGCACGCGCTAGGAACCTGGCGGGCTTCGCCCTCCACGTTCCTAAACAAAAAGCCGGCCAGGCGACGGCTCTTTCCAAGTTGACCCGCATCCGGTGTTAGACATGCTGTTAGACATGAAGACCGCCACGGTCCGGGAGGTGCAGCACAAGCTCAGTCGCATGCTGGCCCGCGTCAAACGCGGCGAGGAGGTCACGATCACCAAGCGTGGCAAAGCGGTCGCCCGGCTGGTTCCGCTGGCAGTGGCGGAGGATCAAGGCAGTGGCGAGTGGCCCGATTTCGCCGGCCGGATGAAACGCCTGTTTCCTGACGGGCCGCCGGCCGGCAAACCCACCAGCGAAGTGCTCATGGAACTGCGCGAAGAGCGGTCGTGATGCTCTACCTCGATTCGAGTCTGGTCGTTAAACTTTACGTGCCGGAAACGAATTCGTCGGCTGTGGTCAACTTTGTCGGATTGCGGAAGCAGCCGCTTGTTGCGACCCGGCATTTGTCGCTGGAGGTCCAGACGGCGATCCGCCGACGGGTTTTCGAAAGAACCCTGCCGGCCGACAAGGCGAAACAGGCCATCCAGAATTTCAACAGGGATGTGGGTTTAGGCCATGTTTTTGTCCGGCCGGATTTGGACATGCACCGGGTCTACGGAAGGGCTTTGGATCTCTCGCGCGACTGGGCCGACACGCTCGGCGTGCGGACCCTGGATATTTTGCATGTGGCCGCAGCATTGGAGCTGCGCCTGAATGAATTCGCGACCGGAGATGAACGCCAGGCGCGGTTGGCCGAGAATTGTGGGCTGATCGTTCCGAAGTTGTGACCGGTTCCTACCGCGAGTCCAGCCACGCGCGGGCGAGGCCGACGAGCAGGCCGAAGAGGTGCCCTTCCCACGAGGTTCCGTCGCGGGCGGGCTTGATGCCGGCGAGCATGCCGCCGTAAAGCAGCATGACGCCGCCGGCGACGAGCAGGTCCTGTGTGGTCCGCGTGTACCAGGCGACCGCGAGCAGGTAGCCGAGAAAGCCGAAGATCACGCCGCTCATTCCGACGTGCGACGCGTTGCGGCCGAAAAGCCAGAGCAGCGCGCCTTGCGCAAGCGCGATCGTCGCGGCGACTTCGATGAAGCGCGGTTGATTGTGATGCAGCACCAATGCGCCGAGGACGATGAATGGCGGCAGGTTGGCCGCAAGATGGGCGACATTGGCATGGACAAACGGCGCGGTGACGATGCCGATCAGGCCGGACAGTTGCCGGGGAACCACACCGAGGTGCGACCCCGCCTTGGCGGAGATAAGGGGAATGATCGTGCCGACCACCATCGCCGCCGCCGGCCAGGCGATGTAGCACCAGGGCGCCTCAAAGTAGAGCCGATGAAGGAACTGGAGAACTTGGTTCATGATCGATGGCTCGCGATGTACGGTTCGATGGGACGGAAGCCGGGGCGTTCGCAGGCGACGTCGCGTGCTGCGCTGTCGCCGAAAAGGTAGACCGCATACCCGCCGAAACCGCCGCCGCAGTATTTCGAGGCGAGCGCGCCGGGAATGTCCGTCGAAAGCGGAGCCATCCCCTCCGCGGTTTGCACGGCGGACGATTGACGCACCGCGGCGGCCAGCATTTCGAGGTCCTGCCGCCACACGGCGTCGCGTGCCGTATGGCCGGCGCGCTCGATGGCGTCGTAGTCGCGCGATTGATTGGCGACTCCGGGCGTGGAGTGGGACATCCCGGTCCAGAACACCGCCATGCGGCCGCGCAGGAAAGCTCCATCCGTCTTCAGTTCCAGGTCGGGGCGGCGACCGCTTCGCCAGACGCACAGTCCGGATTCGGTGATGACGGCCGGATCCTGCCAGCCAACTCCAAGGTCCAGCTCGGAATCCACGCCGTCCTTTCCGTTGAGCAGCGCCCAGGCACCGCTGCCGCCGAGTCCGGCATTGCGCTCATAAGGCCACGCGCGCAGCGAGACGGTTGGCGAGATCGCGCAGTTGACGATGTGGCCGCCGGGACGGGCAAAACGCGGCACGTCGAGCCAGCCGCCGGCGAAATCGACGCGCAGCGGCGCCTCCTGGGGGGCGCGTATCCAGCGAACAATCTCCGTGGTTGAGATCGACGGAAACTGCGGCGGAGTCTTGGGCAGAACGACGTAGCGGGCACCCACCTGCGCACACAACGCCTGTTTGGCCGGTGTGTATTTGTCGTCCTCGGTCACGGCGAGGATGTGCGGCCGCAGGCTCAGGAAATGCTCCTTGAATTCGAGCCCCTCATCGAGACCGGTGCCGACGACCACATCGTCCACCGATCCAAGCGAGGCGATCAGCGCGCGCTTGTGCTCGTCCGGAAGGGAACTGCGTCGCTGCCTCTGGCGCCACAGCACTTCAGCCGACGCGAACGACACCGTCAGGTGGTCGCCCAGGGCGCGGGCTTCGCGAAAGAACTGCAGATGGCCTGCATGGACGATGTCGAAAAAGCCGGAGACAAAGACCTTGATCATGGGGTGGCTACGGCCCGGATGCTCTGGGCGCCCGGACCGAAGGATATGCCAAGTGAACAGACCGTGGCTCCGCGGGCAAGCGAAGTGTGCTGATATCGGTTCGTTTCGTCGCGGCGTGCGACGATTTTTTGGAGGGCGCGACGAGATCGCGCCCCTACGTTTGATTGCCCCTCGACCCGCCCGTTCGACAAGCTCAGCGTCTCAGGGTCCCGAGCGAAGCCGAGGGACGGCTCCGCTACGGAATCCTCCTTCGCAAGGCCTTCCACCTTCGCCAAGGCTACGGCGGACAGGACGGAGGACAGGTCGCCATCCTCCGGATCCACCGCCAACCGGCAGATGCACCCTTGTCAACACGGCGATGCAGTCCGACTTTGCCAACGGGCGGGATTCTGATTCTGTAACGGCATGCGCATCGCCGTTCTCGCCGACACGCACGACCATTGTCCTGCGAATCTACCGGGACGGTTGCGGACGGCGGATGAGATCTGGCATCTGGGTGATGTATGCGAGCCGGGGATCCTGGTTGGATTCGAGAGGCTTGGACGTCCGCTTCGGGTGGTGCAGGGCAATTGCGACAGTGATCCAATCTGGCCGCGCGAACTTCGAATCGAACTCGGCGGCGTGCGGTTCTTTCTCGTTCATATCCCGCCGGCAAAGGCTCCACTCGAGGTCGATGTCGTGTTGCACGGGCACACGCATGTGCCGTGCGACGACACCGACGCGTCCGGTGTGCGGTGGCTGAATCCAGGTTCAATTGCGCAACCGCGCGGTGGCCGGCCGGCGAGTTTTGCGTGGTTGACGATCGACTCGGGACGGATCGAGTGGCGGGTCATGGAGATTTAGCCCGGATGCTTCAGGCCCGATCCCATCATGCGACGCTTTCCTGCTGGCAACAGCAGGAAGCATGTAGCCGGGGGCGCCTGCACGAGAGCCGGCCTCAGCGCGGCCGGCTGCAATGCAGGCATTGTTTTCTGAGAGTTGCCCGCTGGGCCAGAGTTGCTACCATGCACGCCTCTGCCAGCCCGGCATCCAGTGCATCCGGGCCAACGGCCATGTTGAAGCATCTGCCAAATCTTCTCAGCGTGGTGCGCCTCGCGTGCGCGCCGCTCATGGTCGCGAGTGCGTTCGAAAACGGTTCGCGTTCGTGGTTCTTTGCGCTCTTTGGCGCCGCGCTGTTGACGGACGCGCTCGATGGTTTCCTGGCGCGCCGACTTCACGCGGAGTCCGATCTTGGGCGCCGGCTGGACAGCTGGGGCGATTATGCGATGACCGTGGCGGTCGTGGCGGGAATCTGGCTCCTGTGGCCGGAGGTGATGCGACGGGAATGGCCCTGGTTCCTGACGACCCTTGCGGGATGCCTCGCCATCGTGGCGTCCGGCCTGATCCGCTGGAGGCGGGTGTTGGGTTACCACACCTGGCTGGCGAAGGGGGTTGCGATTGTTCTGCCGCCCGCCGTGGTGATTTTGTTGATCGGGTGGTCGGCCATTCCATTTCACGGCGCGGTTGCCCTTCAGGTGATTTGCGGTTTGGAGGAGATGGCGATTGCGTTTCTCCTGCCAAGCTTTTCGGGGCACATGCCCAGCCTGTGGCATGCGTTGCGCCACCGGCGCGAGGAGCGGGCTTTGGTGAAATCTTCCGGATGACCGATCACACAAACAACAGCCTGAAGCACGCGCCGGTTCAGCCGGCGGCGGACGGCGGTCAGTTGTTCCTGTTTGATCCGATCGTGCAGGCGGTGGTGCCCGATGTTGTGTTCGTCCGCAGCGACCGCGCCCGCCGCTACCGGCTTACCGTGCGTCGCGATGGCATCGCCGTTGCGACCATTCCACGCCGCGGCTCAGAACGGGAGGCGCGGCGCTTCGTGGAGCAGCATCGCGCGTGGATGGAGCGTGCCCGGGCGCGCCAGCAATCCCGGCCGCGCGCCGCGGCCGTGTGGACGCCCGGCACCGCCATTCTCTGGCGCGGCGAAGCGCAGCCGATCCGGTTGGGCGCAGGCGGAGGACGGCCGTCGGTGATCCTCGGCGCCGACGTCTTTCGCGTGCGGCGGACCGAGGGCGATCTCCGGCCGGCGCTTGAGGCGCAATTCGCCCGCCAGGCTCGCATTGAGCTGCCGGCCCGGACTTGGGAACTGGCCGCGACGACCGGAATTGCGATCAAGCAGGTGACGATCCGCAACCAGCGGTCGCGGTGGGGCTCGTGTTCGGCCCGCGGCACGATTTCGCTCAACTGGCGTTTGATGCAGACGCCTGAGTTTGTGCGCGACTACATCATCTATCACGAGCTGTCGCACCTGCGCGAAATGAACCACTCAGCGCGGTTCTGGGCGCACGTGGAAGCCGTGTGCCCCGGGTGGCGTGCCGCCGAGCGCTGGCTCAAGAATCACGGCAGCCTGGCCGGATTGTGAGGTCTCTCCGGAATCAACACGCTGGCCAGGACTGCCGCAGTGAGGACGATGCCGATGACTCCGAGTGAGACGAGGGTCGGGATGGCGAACCAATGTTCGATCAGCATCTTCACGCCGATGAACGCCAGGATCACGGCGAGCCCAAACTTCAAAAAGCGGAAGAGCTGCATCACTCCGTTGAGCGCGAAATAGAGCGAGCGCAGGCCTAGGATCGCGAAGATGTTGGACGTGAGCGCGACGAAACCATCCTTGGAAATCGCCAGCACGGCCGGAAGAGAATCGAGCGCGAAGATCAGGTCGGTCGACTCCACAACGAGCAGCACGATGAAGAGTTGCGTCGCTGCCATGCGCCGGCCGTCGATGACGAAGAACCGCCCGTCGTGCGGCCCGGTCGCTACCGGGAAAAACCTTCGGAACAGCCGCACCGCGGCGTTGTGATCGGGATCGACGTCGACCTCCTCCTTGCCCGGCAGGGCCATCTTGATTCCGGTGTAGACGAGGAATGCTCCGAAAAGATAGAGCACCCAGTGAAAGCGCTGGATGACGCTGACGCCGGCGAGAATGAAAGTGGACCGCATCAACACGGCGCCGAGGATGCCCCAGAACAACACGCGATGCTGCCATTTCGGAGCCACCTGAAAATAGGCGAAGATGACGATGAAGATGAAGACGTTGTCGGCGCTCAGGCAGACCTCGACCAGGTAGGCGGCAAGGAACTGGTTGCCGAGTTCGCTGCCGCGCCACTGGTAAACGATGCCGTTGAACAGCAGGGCCAGCGCGAGCCAGACGCCGCACCAGGCAAGCGCCTCCTTCACCTTTACTTCATGCGAGCGGCGCTGGAAAACTCCGAGATCGAGCGCGAGCATCGCTCCGATGAACAGAAAGAAGCCCGTCCAGGCCCACCAGGGCAGGACGGAGGATTGGCTGCCGACTGCGAACAGGGAGAACACGACGGGTTGAGAATGTCGGTGCGCGTCAGGCGGGCAAGCGGAACTGGGCGGCGGGCCCAATCTGTCATTGAGAAGGGCGGCGCGTGCGGATCCGTGGGCAGGGCGCGTTGGTCAGGCGGCGTTCTGAAGCCAAAGACGCAAAACGCGGTTTTGCCGGCGACGGGAAGAAACTTGTAGCCGGGGGCGGCGACCCCGGCCTGCCCGCCGAAGCCTTGGCGAAGGCCGGGCCCGGCCTCAGCGCGGCCGGCTACAACGCAAGCGCTGTTTGATGGAGACGCGACGCCCTCGTCGCGTTTCTGAGGGTGGATGCGACGAGGGCATCGCATCGCCATGGAACAGCAAGCAACCGAATGCGCTTTGACAACCGGCGCCGAGATGTCTTCTAAGGGCGCGTCCTCACATGAAATTTCCGAAGACATCCATTATAGCCTTGGCTTTGGCGGCAGCCGGGCCGGCCCATGCGGCGGGTACCACAACCGTCCGTACGCCGGCTCCAGACGCCATGCAGCCTGCGAACGCCGTGCTGAAGCACTTTGTCGACTGGCTCCAGCTGCAGATCTTCCCCGACGGCGCCCACAGCGATCTCGTGCATTGGATCGCCTGCGGCATCATGGTCATCGCCGCAATCCTGCTGCGGCGGGTTGTCACCAACATCATCTTCCGCGGCCTGAAGAAGCTGGCCGAACGCACCGAGACGACCCTCGACGACAAGCTGTTCCCGGTTCTGGAGCAACCGGTGGCCACCTTTGTCATGGCGCTCGGCATCTTTGCCGCGTTCTCCGTGCTGGAACTCCCGACATCGGTCGACCGGCTGATCGATCATGGCGCGACAATCGCACTTCTCGCGGTGTTGTTCTGGGGGCTGTTGCGTGCGGGGATCGCCGTGCTCGACCATCTGGAAGAGATCGCGCACGAGAAGGAGATCGGGATCGCGCATTTCATGCCGCTGATCAAGAGGGCGCTGGCTGCGCTCGTGATCGTTTTTGGAGTGCTGATGGGAATGAAGAGTCTGGGTGTGGATGTGGGTGCAGTCCTCACCGGACTGGGCATCGGCGGACTGGCTGTTGCCTTCGCCGCGCAGGATACCATCGCAAATCTCTTCGGATCCTTTGTCGTGGTGCTCGATCATCCCTTTAGGGTCGGCGACTACATCCGCATCGGCTCCAACGAAGGTACCGTCGAGGACATCGGTCTGCGGTCAACCCGGCTCCGTTCGAGCGCGCGCACCCAGATCGTGCTGCCCAACAAGACGGTCGCGGCCGAACCGGTGGTCAATTTCACGCGCATGCCGCAGCGGCGGGTCGATCAGACCATCGGCCTCACGTACAACACGACGCCGGAGCAGATGGAGGCGGTGCTGGCGGACATTCGGAAGATCCTTGTGGACGATCCGGGCGTGCACCAGGAGTTCGTGACGGTCAACTTCACGGGGTACAACGAATCGTCGCTCGACATCCAGATCATCTATTTCACGGCGAATCCGGATTTCAAAAAGCATCTGGACCTTCGCGAGCGCATCAACCTGAGGATCATGCGGGCGGTCGCGGCGCGCGGGCTTTCGTTCGCCTACCCGACACAGACGCTACACGTGGAGGACGATGTGGCCCGCAAGCTCGCAGGCGTGAAGCCCGCGGTGCTGGGCTAGGGGCCGGAAATCTTGGGCGGGGTCGCCTGGCTCCGCCTTTCGTCGCGACCTTAGAAGGCGCTTGACGCTGCTTGGGGGAGCCTGCCTCCTCGTGTCATTATCCTCCCCAGATCCTGCGATTCACGACCATGAGAAAGCGGCCGTTGTCAGGCGTCGTACTGCTTCTTCTGCTTGGTGTCGCTTTGGCTCTTTGGCTCAAGGCTGGACTTGACGGGCAACCGACTGCCGGGAAGCTCGGGTCCACAGAACAGCGGCGGGAAGTTGTCAATTCGTGGGAACAGGCCCGGGAGAAGGAAGTCGAGTTTTGGGGCAAGGTGATCGATCAGCACGACGGACCGGTGGCGGACGTGGCGGTGACCGCAACGATCACCACGCACCAAATCCCGCCCCCGGGGTTCAAAGCACGGCCACAGACCATCTACTCCGCCACCACCGATGGCAACGGGCTCTTCTCTATCAAGGGCCGTCCGGGGCGCGGCTTCACCATCGAGACGATGGCAATTGAGGGTTATGTATTGGCTCCTAAACTACAGAAACGAACCAACAATCTCTATTGGTACAACTACGACCGGCTCGATCCCCGGGGATTCAAACCCGACGCCAACGCTCCGGTCGTCTTTCGGTTGTGGAAGCTCGGCTCACCTGAGGCGCTTGTCATGCGAGAGGCGGACACGCGGATTCCCTATGATGGAACGCCCGTCAACTTCGACCTTGTGAGCGGGCGCAAGACTACCGGCGGGGGAGATATTCGAGTGACGCTGCTCCGAAATCCGCAGGACATTCAATTGGGCCAGCGCAATTTCGAGTGGACGGCGACCGTCGAGGCTGTTGAGGGCGGACTTGTCGAATCTGAGGATCCATTCATGTATCTCGCTCCTGAGAGCGGCTACCTGCCCAGGCTTGTGATTCATATGAGCCCGGATGATCCAAATTGGACGGATGAAAGAGCCGTTGCATTCTATCTGAAGAGTCGTGGCGGAAGAAACTTTGGACGCGTCAAACTGGAGTTCATGACTGGCTCGAACAAACCGACGACGGGTTTTTCCTTCGACTCATCCGTCAATCCGAATGGCTCGCGGAACCTGGAATACGATCCGGCGCAGAGCGTGAAAGGCCATCCTTCGCGGATCCATCCACCCGCAGACTCGGCTGCGCAGAAGCCGTGACGCACCCCCGCGCGAGGTCATGCACCGATGTAACGCAATACGTGACATTGGAAAAAATTGGCGCGGGTCGAGGGCCCCGCTGTCGTCTCGGGCGATGTCACATAATACGTTACAAACGTGGCCGGCGTCATCTCGATCGATGTAACGTAATACGTGACAAAGCGACCGGGATGGCGGGCGGCTTTTTGTCACTGGCTCCGTGACGAGGGGCCTGGCGCGGGCGGGTCCGGCGAGGACGGGCAGAAGCCAGGCCCAATCGCCCCTTACTTCTGCTGGCCGCCGACGGCGCGGTCGAACGCGGCGCGTGCAGTGAGGAAGCTCCAGCGGGCCTCCGCCAATGAGGCCTCGGCGCCGGCGAGCGCCGTCTGAGTGTCCAGCAGGTCGGTGATGAGCGCGGAGCCGGACTGGTAGCGCTCGCGGACCACGCGCAGGCTTTCGTCGCTTGCGCGCACATTGGTCTCGTTCGCCGCAATCGAATCCCGCGCACGGTCCAGCTCCGAGGCGGCGGCCCAGACCTCCTGGCGCACCTGCAGCACGCGGTTCTCATAGACGGCCTGTTCCCGCGCGAGGTCGGCCTTCGATCCGGCGAGCCGGTGCGCGCGGCTGCCTGCGTCGAAAACCGGCAGATCGATGGACAATCCGACCTGCCACTCCTTCGTCTCAGGCAGGAACGCGGTGTCATTCACTCCGTACGAACCATCGGCGCGGAGCTTGGGAGCGCGTGCCGCGCGCGCGCCGTCGACGCCCGAACGCGCGGCTTCCACGCGCTGCTGTTCCGCCCGCAACTCGGGCCGGTTCGCGATCGCCAGGCGCACGGCCGCATCCATGTCGATCACGGCGGTCGGCGCGGCGCCGGCTGCGGGAGATTCAAGGACCAGCGGCGTTTCCGCCGGACGGCCCATCGTGGTATTGAGCTGACCCGTGGACGTGCGCACACGACTCCGCGCACCGATCAGCTGCAACTGGGCCGAGGCGACCTCGGCCTGCACGCGCAGGACGTCGGCCATTGGAACGGCACCCGCATCATGGCGGGCCTGGGCGATGGCGAGATGGCTTTCGGTCCGCTGGAGATTTCGTTCAGTCACGGCAAACAGGTCCTGGGCCGCCGCAAGCGAATAGAATGCCGACTGAACTGAGAGGCGGATATCGCTGCGGGTTGCGTCGGCGTCGGCTTGGGCGCCTTTCCAGCGGGCGCGCGCGGCATCGAGGCCGGCGCGGCGTTCGCCGAAATCGAAGAGCATCATCTGCGAGTAAAGGCCGCCCGTCCAATCGTTCAGCGGACCGATGATATCCGGAATGGTGCGGCCCGGGATCGAAAGGCCGGACGGCAGGAATGCGTGCTTTTGCCAGCGGTGGTAGCCGGTGCTGAGATCGACCTGTGGCCAGAACGGAACGCGGGCTTCGCCCACCGCTTCGTCGGCGGCGGTCACGCCGGCGGCTGCCGCGGCGAGCATGGGATGGCTTTCGTTCGCGATGCGGAGGCAGTCGTCGAGGGAGAGGGGAACCGCGGCAGTTTGGGAAAGAAGGCGGGTGGAGATCAGGATGGCGGCGATCAGGAGCGGCGGCTTTTTCATGATGAATGCGGACCGGGTTGAAAGGTGGCCAATCAGGTTTTTGCGCAGCAAAAACCTAGAGTGTCTTGTGGAATCGATTCACGGCAAAGGTCATCACGATCGTCCCGATGACGAGCAGGGCGGCGAACTGCGGCCACAGCAGCTCGAGACCGATCCCCTTGAGGAAGATCCCGCGGATGATGATGAGAAAGTATCGCAGCGGATCGGCGAAGCTGAGCCACTGAATGACTCCCGGCATGTTGGCGATCGGGAAGATGAAGCCCGAGAAGAGCATTGCCGGAAAAAAGAAAAAGAAGGTCGTCATCATCGCCTGTTGCTGCGTCTGGCTCACCGTGGAGATGAACAACCCGATGCCGAGCGTGGTGAGCAGGAAGAACGCGGTGCCGACCAGCAGCAGCACAAAGCTGCCGCGGAACGGGATTGAGAACCAGAACAGCCCGACAAGCGCGACCATGCCGACGTTGAGAAAGCCGATGACGGCGAAGGGGGCGCATTTGCCGAGGATGAACTCCACCGGGCGGATCGGCGTGACCATGATCTGCTCGATGGTCCCCGCCTCCTTTTCCCGCACGATGGCCATGCTGGTGAGCATCAGGCTGACGAGCATGACAAGGTTGGCGATGATCCCCGGCACGTAGTAGTTGCGGCTCTCGAGGTCGGCGTTGAACCAGGCCCGCGGCTGCAGATCGACGCTGCCAACGGGCACGATTCTGCCGGCCTGGCGCAGCGCCCGGTCGAGGAGGAGCTGGTTGTTGTAGGTTGCCGCGATCACCGAGGAGTAATTCACGACGAAGCGGGCGGTGTTGGAATCGGAACCGTCAACGATCAGTTGGACGACGGCGGTCCGGCCGCCCTGCAGATCGGCTTCGTATCCCGAGTTGATCTGGAGGATGGCGGCGGCATCGGTGGCGTCGAGCAGGCGGCGCGCCTCGGCTTCGTCCTGCGTGAATGCAACGGCGTCGAAATACGCGGAACCGGTGAACCGCGCGACGAGTGCCCGGCTCGCGGTCGTCTGATCGCGGTCCAGAACGCCAAGGCGCACATGCCGCACGTCGAGGCTGACGGCATAGCCGAAGATCAGCGTCTGGATCACCGGAAGTCCGAAGATGACCATGCGCATGCGCGGATCCCGGAGGACCGAGCGGAACTCCTTGCGCAACACGGTTAGAATGCGCTCCCACATGGTCAGCCGAGTTTCTTGCGGGTCATCTGGATCGCCGCGCCGGCGACAACCAGCGCGAAAACGACGAGAAACAGCAGTTCGGGCCAGAGCGTTGCGACGCCCACACCCCGCAGGAAGATGCCCTTGACGATCGCGACAAAATAGCGCGCCGGCACGATGTAGGTGACGATCTGGATCGGGACCGGCATGTTGCCGATGGCAAAGGCGAATCCCGAGAGCAAGAATGCCGGCAGGAAGGTGGATATCATCGCCACCTGGCTTGCGAGCAATTGTTGCCGCGCAAGCGTGCTGATGAGGATGCCCTGGGCGAGCGTGCCGATCATGAAGACGGCGCCGACCGTGAAAAGCAGGGTCACGCTGCCGCGGAGGGGAACGTGAAACAGAAACACGGCCATGAGCACTGCGATCGCCATGTCCAGCATGCCGATTCCGAGGTAGGGCAACAGCTTCCCGAGAATCAGCTCAGCCGGTTTCACGGGCGTGGAAATGAGCTGTTCCATCGTCCCGCGCTCCCATTCGCGGGCGATCGTCAGCGAGGTCAGGAGCGATGCGATCAGCCCCATGATGATGGCCATGATTCCAGGCACGATGAAGTTGCGGCTCTCGAGATCCGGGTTGAACCAGACGCGCTGCCGCAGGTCGAGGGCGGGGGAGGGTGCGGTGCCGGCAATTCGCCGCACCTCGCCGAGCATCACGTCCTGATTGAACTCGGTGACGACGCCAAGGGTGTAGCCGAGGACGATCGATGCGGTGTTGGAATCGGAGCCGTCGACGATCGCCTGCACCGGGGCTGGCCGGCCGCCGTCGAGCTGACGGGCGAACTCCGGCGGAATCACAAGTCCGAGATAGGCATCGCGGCTGTCGATCTCGTGTTCGATGGACCGCGTGTTCTCCACCGCACCGCGGAAGTCAAAATACCGCGACGAACGGAAGCGCGCCACCAGGTCCCGGCTCTGCGGAGTCCCGCTCTGATCCCACACGACAAACGGCACGTGGTCGACGTCCAGGGTCAGGGCGTAGCCGAAGCTGAGCAGCATGAGCATCGGAATGCCGAGGGCGAGCCCCAGGCTGCGCGGATCGCGGCGGATGTGGAGGGCCTCCTTGCGGGTGATCGCCCAAAGACGGCGCGGGCTCATCGCCGGACCTCCGTTTGCGGCGCATCGGCGCGATCGCGCGCTTCGATGAGCGAGACGAACACATCCTCCAGCGTCGGGGTGATGCTCTCGATCCGGATCACGCGGAATCCTGCGGCAGCCAGGGCGGCGCGGATCGCCCGGGTCGCCGGCGCCGCATCGGTTCCGCGCGTGACCGCATGCAGTCCTTTGCCGAACAACGCCGCTTCCCTGACCTCCGGCAGGCGTTCCACCAGCTCGATCGCGTCATTGGGCCGGTCGCATTCGATTTCGAGGACCGCCTCCTGCATGTGCCGCGTCTTCAACTCCCGCGGCGGACCAAGGGCGATCAACTCGCCGCGGTAGATGACGCCAAGGCGGTCACAGTACTCCGACTCTTCCATGTAATGCGTCGTGACGAAGACGGTGACGCCCTGTCCGGAGAGTTCGTAGATGAGATCCCAGAATTGACGGCGGCTGTTCGGGTCCACACCCGACGTGGGCTCGTCGAGGAACAGGATTGGGGGCTCGTGCAGGATGGCACAGCCCAGTGCGAGCCGTTGTTTCCAGCCGCCGGAAAGATCGGCCGTCAGCGCCTGCCGGTGCTCGCGCAAGCCGGCCATGGCCAGCACCCACTCCTTGCGCTCGACCTTCTTCTCCTTCGAGAGCCGGTAGATGCCGCTGTAGAAATCGATGTTCTCCTCGACGGTGAGCTCGTCGTAGAGGGAGAACTTCTGGCTCATGTAGCCGATCCGCGTCTTGATCTTCTCGGCTTCGTGCACGATGTCGAAACCGGCCACGCGGCCGGATCCGGCCGAGGGAACAAGCAGACCGCAAAGCATCCGGATCGTGGTGGACTTGCCCGCTCCGTTCGGGCCGAGGAAACCGAAGATTTCGCCGCGTTGCACGGAAAACGAAATGCCTGCGACCGCCTTGAACGCGCCGAAACGTTTCTCGAGATCATGGACCTCGACGACGATTTCAGCGGTTGGGATGGGTGGCGCGCGCATGGGAAACCACGGATGTCACGTAATACGTTACAAAATGGAATTGGCTTGCGGGTGAAGGGGACGGTGCCGGGGAGGCGGCGCCGTCATCGCGGCCCAACCTTGAGAAGGCGCCTGGCGCGCCGCGGACCAAGCCTGAAAACGCGACGGGGGCGTCGCGTCTCCAGGAAACGTCGAGGTCCGGAGATTGGATTGGGCGTGCACGGCGGTGGCGGCGATCATCGCGGGGCGGGTTGTTGAGCCAGCACGGAAACGAAAACATCCTCGAGCGACGGTTCGATGGGCCGGATTGTCAGCGGCTCGAAGCCGGCCGAGGCGACGAGCCGGCGGATCTCCGCCCCGGCTGCGTCCGGGTCGCGGGCCGCCACGTGCACGCGGTCGCCGAAAAGACCGACCGAGGCGCCAGCCAGCTTCTCGCGCAGGAGGGCGGCGGTGCGGCGCGGGGCCGGGGTGCGGACTTCGAGCAACGCGCCCGGCATCATCGCCTTGATCTCGTCGGGAGTGCCGAGGCCGAGCAGCCGGCCCTCGTGCAGCAGCGCCAGTCGGTTGCAGCGCTCCGCTTCGTCGAGATAGGCGGTCGAGACGAAGATTGTCACCTTCTCGCGAACGAGCTGATTGAGGATTCGCCAGAAGTCGCGGCGGGACACGGGATCGACGCCGTTGGTCGGCTCGTCCAGGAAAAGCACGTGCGGCGTGTGGACGAGCGCGCAGGCGAGGCCGAGCTTTTGTTTCATGCCGCCGGAGAGATTTCCGGCCAGGCGCTGCCTGAACGGGGTCAGGTTGCTGAAGCTGAGCAACCGCTCGATCGTCTCGTCGCGACCCCGGGCGCCCACGCCGTAGATGTCGGCGTAGAAGAGGATGTTTTCGATGACGGTCAGGTCAGGATACAGTCCGAACCGCTGGCTCATGTAGCCGATTTGATCCTTGAGGCGTTCCGCCTGACGGACGACGTCGCAGCCCGCGACGGTTGCGCTGCCGGCGGTGGGCGGGAGGATCCCCGTAAGCATGCGCATCGTCGTCGTCTTGCCGGCGCCGTCCGGGCCGACAAGGCCGAAAATCTCGCCATCGGCGACATCGAGATCGAGCGCGTCGATCGCGATGGTGGCGCCGAAGGTTCGGCGGAGGCCGGTTGCATGGATGGCGGGCATTCGGAAGTGAAAGTGAAAGTGAAAGTGAAAGTGAAAGTGAAAGTGAAAGTGAGGGTGAAAGTGAAAGTGAGGGTGAAAGTGAAAGTGAGGGTGAAAGTGAAAGTGAGGGTGAAAGTGAGGGTGAAAGTGAAAGTGAGGGTGAAAGTGAAAGTGAGGGTGAAAGTGGTGGCGCGGGATCCTAGCGCCGAAGAGGATTGGAGATGCGACGCCCTCGTCGCGTTGGATTTGCAAACCCGCGGCGAGGGCGCCGCGTCACCAGTTGGTGAAGTGTCCTCGCTGCGAATCTGAGCATTTGCAGTCAGGGAAACCAAATCACGGTGCGGAGGCCGGAAAGACTGCGTCGGCGGGCATGCCGGGCTTCAATTCGTCGTTCGGGTTGGAGAGGTCGATCTTGATCCGGAACACGAGCTTCACGCGCTCCTTGGTCGTTTGGACCGTTTTCGGAGTGAACTCCGCCTCGGAGGCGATGAAGCCGACGGTTCCGTCATAGGATTTGTTTGGGAAAGTGTCCGTGTGCACCGCGATCTTCTGGCCGAGCCGCACACGGCCGAGATCGGTCTGGTTGATGTAGGCGCGCACCCAGACGTGCGCCGTGTCGGCGACCGTGACGATCGGTGTTCCCGGGGAAACATACTCGCCGGGTTCGATGTTGTGCGAGAGCACGATGCCGGTCAGGGGAGAGAAGAGCCGCGTGTTGTCCAGCTGAGTTTCGGCGAGCGCGACAGTGGCCCGGGCCTGGTCGGCGCGCGCCCTGCCTTGGGCGATGTCCTCGATGCGCGGTCCGGCCTGCACGAGCTTGAAGCGCTCGGAGGCCTCTGAGACGTGGGCCTCGGCGACCTTGAGCTGGGCCTGCGAAGTTTCGAGCTCCCGATCTGCGATGGCATCCTTGCCGCGCAGTTCTTTTTGCCGTGCGAAATCGAGGCGCGCACGGTCCCGCTCGGCCTCGGCGCTGTGCAGGGTCGCCTCGGCGGCGGCGATTTCCTGAGGGCGCGATCCAGCCTCAAGGGCTGCCAGGGCGGCTTCCGCCGCAGCGAGCTCGGCCCGGCGCAAGGCGAGCTGTTCCTTCTGTTCGGTGTCGTCAAGGCGGGCGACGAGCTGGGCCGCCTTGAGGCGGTCGCCCTCGGAAACGAGGCGTTCGACGACGCGGCCCGGCACCTTGAAACCGAGTTGGGCGTCGGTCACCTCAATGTTGCCGGAAAGGACGAGGTCCTCCGCGCGAGAGCCGTTGTCGCGCGAGCAAGCGCCCGGAAGCAGGGCGGCCGCGAGAAGGATGGCGGACGCCAGGAGGGTCCGACGATCAGGCTTGGTGGTGTTTTTCACAGGAGGCGAAGTGTTTGTCGTAATCTTTGCGACCGGATGGTGAGAGAAGTCCGCCGAAGAACAGCCGCATGCCCCGTTCGAGGGTCTGGCGGGGTGTCAATTGCGTGCGTTCCAGGACGGCGGGATGCATGAGGCCGCGGATGGCCTGCAGCCAGAACTGGACGGCAAAATCGGGATCGATCTCAGGGCGCACCTTGCCTTCCGCGAGTCCAGCGCGGATGAGGCGGCCGATGACCAACGGCACGTTTCGCGAACGGAGGTCGTCGATCTTCTGATAGAGCTGGGGTGCGAATCGCTGCAGATCATGCAGCATTCCCGGACTGACCTTTGCCAGGTTGGAGCCGACGACTTCAAACAGAGCGCACATCTTCTGGGTGAAATCGAGTTTCGGATCGCCCAGAACGGTGTTCATGCGATCGCGGATTGCCTGTCCGATGTCCTCGATGATCGCATCGATGATCGCGTCCTTGCCCGGAAAATGGACGTAGAGGGTCTTTTTGCTCATGCCCAGGTCGTGCGCGAGTTCGTCCATGGTCAGGGTGCTGTAGCCGTAGTCGAAAAGACGGGCGCGGGCCGCGTCGAGAATCCGGCTGCCGGGAGACGCTGCGACGATTGCTGTGGCCTTGGAAGTGGAGGCTGGCATGTGGAATCTGAGGAAACCAATAGCGTATCTTTAGTTTCCTTGCAAGTCATTTCACCTGCCTGCGCGCAAACCCGGTGCAATCGCAGCCGAAAAGAAAGCCGGGCCCGCGGACCCGGTGCATCTGCCAATTCACGATGGACCGTAGCGGCGCGGCCCGCCTTCGCCCAAGGCTATGGCGTGGCAGGCGTTCCGCGCCGTCGGAGCCGGCCGCCAGCCTTCGCTGAAGCTTCGGCTCGGCACGCGGCTCCGCTATGGGATCCCCCTTCGCAAGGCCTTCCACCTTCGCCAAGGCTACGGCGGACAGGATGGAGGACAGGTCGCCAGCCTTCGGATCTACCCTCAATCGGCAGATGCGCCCTTGTGATCGCGGAACACCGGGTTTATTGTGGGTGTCGTTCTGGAGTCGGATTCCTTCCGTTTGATGGTTATGCCTGTATTCCTTCACACCCGCATCCGCGTTGGTGACCTTGAGCGCACGATCGCCTGGTATGGTGAACTGGGTTTCGAATGCGTCAGGCGCCTGGCCAAATCGCCGCAAGGCAACCAACTGGCGTTTCTGCAAATTCCCGGGAGCGATCATGCTCTCGAACTCTGTTATCAGCCGGGCTACCACTTGGTGGTGCCGGAGGATCTGATGCACACCGCTGTTGGATATCCCGACCTGATCGCGAAGTGCGACGAGCTTGAGAAGAGGGGATTCAAGATCTGGCCCGAGGACTGGCGGCGGACCTTTGCCGCCGGGCGGAGGATGGCGTTCGTGACGGACCCCGACGGCTACGAAGTTGAACTTCTGGAGGAAGGGTGAACGCCGGCGGCGGGCGCCACTTGACGGATCATGGTTGCCCCGCTTGAATCAACGATGCCGTTCATGCGCGCGAACACCTCATTTCTCGTCCTCGTCTCGCCGCTTCTGTGCATGGCGGTTGGCATGCGGCCGGCGCGCGCTGCGTCGAATCTGCTTGAGAATTCGCCGTTCCTCCCTGCAAACGTTGCGTCGGGAGCCGCGCAGGAGGTGGCTCCGCTGGAACTGCGCAGCATTCTCAAAGAAGGGCCGGACTATGCGTTCAGCTTGTACGATCCGGCCAAGAGGCTGAGCACCTGGGCCAAGCTGAATGAGGCCGGGAACGAGTTTGTGATCAAGGCCTTTGATCCGGAGAAAGGGATTGTCACTGTCGAACAAAAGAACCGGACGTACAAGCTGGCCCTGAAGGAATCGAAGATCGTGCCGCTCATCGCGATGCCCGGCGCAGTGCCGCTGATTGCCGGGGCGGGTCCCGGCGGAAATCAAGGAGCGGTGCCTGGCGGCATGGCGCCCTCAAATCAGGGCGGACCATTTCCATTCCTGAATCGTGGTCAAGCCGGGTCCGCACCATCGTTGAGTTCTGAGCAACTGCGCAACCTTGAGGCAGACATCAACCGGCGGCGCGAATTGCGACGTCAGGCGGCTGCGGCCCAGCCGGGAGTGAATCCTCCGGCGCAGGTCGGCGGCCAGCCGCAACAGCGTTGAGAGGTTCTGGACTGCCCTGCCAGCGCACGGCGCTGGAGTCTCCCGCGTTTTGTCGCGCACCGCGTGGTTTGGATCGGTATAACGATCTCTGCAACCCCATCGTTTTTCACGGCTTCCCTATGCACCGAGGCGTTCGAATCCCGTAGGGGCGCAGGCAAGACTGCGCCCCTACGACGGAGAAATTGCCAAGGGCGCGATCAGCCTTCGCCAAGGCTACGGCACGGGAGGCAAGATCGCGCCCCGACTTCCAATGTTTTTGGCAATTTGAATTGAAACTGAGTCTCAGTTTTATTAATTCTGTTAAAGATATCACTATGCTTGGCACTTCTGATCAGCCTAAATCGATCATGGCATCGGCCCTCAGACTCTCACAACTTGCCGTCGGATCAAAGGCAGTCGTTCGAGGACTTTCTTCGCAACGCCCTGCCTCGCTTCGTCTTCGCGAGATGGGTGTGCTCCCGGGGGTCGCGATTACGCTGTTGCGCACCGCACCGCTTGGCGACCCGTTGGAGATCCAAGTGCGGGGCTACAACCTGACCCTCCGCAAGAGCGAAGCCGAACACGTCATGGTCGAAATGCTGAAAGCGGAAGGCTGAAGCGTTGTAGTCGAGCTGCTCAACGCCCAGGCTCTTGTATTTGGTCGTTCAGCGCTTCCATCCTGGTGATGCCTGATTCAGCTCATCGTGCGCAATCTCCTACGGCGCCGTCGCGTACGCCGGTCTATGCGCTCGTCGGCAATCCCAACTGCGGGAAGAGCACGCTGTTCAATGCCTTGACCGGGCTGAAGCAGAAGGTTGGAAATTACCCGGGCGTAACCGTCGAGAAGAAGACCGGGACCACGTATTCGCAGCACGGGCGTCCGATCACCGTCGTCGATCTTCCGGGCACCTACTCGCTTGCAGCACGATCACCCGATGAAGCGATCGTGCGCGATGTCCTTCTCGGTCGGCGCGCCGACACTGCGCAGCCAGACCGCGTCGTGTGCATCGTCGATGCCACAAACCTCGAACGGAATCTCTATCTGGTCCATCAGGTGCTCGATCTTGGCAGGCCGACCATTCTGGTGCTGAACATGATGGATCTTGCCGTGGCTGCGGGACTCAACCTGCGCGTTGCCCGGCTCGAACATGCACTGGGCATTCCAGTGATTCCGTGTGAGGCGGCGAACGGGAAGGGCATCCTTGAACTGCGTCTGGCGATGAGCCGGACGGACCTTCCATTGTCGCGCCACAGTTGGGATATCCCGGCGCCGATTGCGCGGGCCGTATCCGAACTTCAGGCCTCGCTGATCGAGAACGACGGCAAGCAGCCGCTCATCGCCCGTGCCGAGGCGTTGCTCCTTCTCACCGACCAGGATGCAGTCCGCGTGTCGGGTTCGACGCCCTTGAGCCAGGCGACCGCCTCAATCCTCAACGGATGGAAGAACCGGTGGGAACGGGAGGGCGTCGACTGGTCCGGAACGCTGGTGAACAGCCGTTATGATGCGATCTCGCGTCTCAGTGCCGAAGTGGTGTTGCGCACAGCCCGGTCTGGTCCCTCGACCTCGGACCGCATCGACCAGGTCGTTGTGCATCCGCTCTGGGGCTGGCTGATACTTGGTGCGATCATGGATGTTTTGTTCCTGTCGATCTTCACACTTGCCGAGTACCCGATGAACTGGATCGACGGGCGGGTTGCCGCTCTCGGAATGTGGGTCAGAAGCGCGATGCCGCCGGGGGATCTGCGGAGTCTCCTCACAGATGGCGCGATCGCCGGCGTGGGTGGGATCGTGGTGTTTCTGCCGCAGATTCTGATCCTGTTCTTCTTCCTCGGCCTGCTCGAAAGCACCGGCTACATGGCCCGCGCGGCGTTCATCATGGACCGTTTGATGAGCCCTGTCGGATTGAACGGCAAATCGTTCATTCCCCTCCTCGGCTCCTATGCCTGCGCCATTCCGGGAATCATGGCCACGCGGACGATCGAGAATACGAAGGACCGGCTCGTGACGATCCTGGTTGCTCCGCTGATGAGCTGTTCGGCGCGGCTTCCGGTGTACGTGCTCATGATCGCCGCGATGTTGCCGGGCGATCGCGTCCCGGTTGGAGCGAAGGTCGGGCTGATGCTGCTCATGTATGCGCTTGGCACCGCAGGAGCGTTTGGCTTCGCGTGGCTCTTCAAACGTCATCTGCTCAAGAGCGAGCCGTCGCTCATGATCATGGAACTGCCGCCTTTCCGGCTGCCGCAGCTGAAGGATGTTGCGCTTCAGATGCTGGAGCGCGCCACGGCTTTTTTGCGCCAGGCAGGCACCATCATCCTTGGGATCTCGATCCTGCTCTGGTTCCTGACGACGTATCCGAAATTCCCGGACGACCCGGCGCCGCAGGCGCAGATTGCGCACAGCTTTGCGGGGGTGGCGGGGCGGGTGATCGAGCCGGTGATCCGGCCGCTCGGGTTTGACTGGCGCATTGGAATCGGGCTGATCAGTTCGTTTGCCGCGCGCGAAGTCTTCGTGAGTTCGATGGGAGTGATTTTCGGGGTGGAAGATTCCGGGGGCCACGGCGGCCCCATGCCGCTGCGGTCCGCCCTGCGCCAGGCGCGATGGCCCGGGGGCGCCCTGCTTTTCACGCCGCTGGTCTGCCTCACGCTGATGATCTATTACGTGTTTGCGATGCAGTGCATGAGCACGGTTGCGGTTGTGAAGCGCGAAACGAACTCCTGGCGCTGGCCGCTCTTCCAGATTGCCTACATGACTGGCACGGCGTGGCTCGTGTGCCTTGTGGTTTTTCAAACCGGCCGGGCACTGGGATTTTAGAGGGGCTGGAAGGTGACAATCAGCCTGGATCGGACTAAACTGCCGCTATGACTTCTGCTCAACAGACCGTTGCGGCGCTGGCGATCGTTGCGCTTGCCGCCGGATGGTTGCTGCGGCGTGCGCTCTTCGGAAGGGGCGCCAGCGGCTGCGGGAGCGCAGCGTGCCATGCAATCAGCCCCGAGGTTAAGAAGCTCCAGCGGCGGCTGAAGCGGTGAGATGGCTCATTCGGCCCCCCGCGGCAAAACGCGTTTTGCTTCGGAAGGGATGAAACCTGTAGCCGGGGGCGCTTGTCCTGAGCTTGTCGAATGGGCTGACCCCGGGGCCGGCCTCAGCGCGGCCGGCTACAGCGCATGCGTCTTTTGCCCGACGAAGCCGGGCAATCTGATCGGCTACGCGAGCTCCTGCTCTGCCAGGGGCGGCGCGACCGGGTGGCCGATGTTGCGGCGGAGCGTCTCAAGATTTTCCCGGACCAGCTCGCCCATCGTCTGGCAGCGCAGGTAGCGATCGGAGTGGAAATGCGCGGCGAGGCTTTCGCGGAGCTGCTGCACCTTCTCGTCCGGGGCGATGCGATCCCGGACCATGACCTGGAGCAGATGGCCGAGGCGATGGGCGGCGAGCTCGGAGCGCTGCAGCATGAGCGTCTGCTCCTCCCGCTGGTATTGCAGGGAGGTCTCGAAGCGGAGGTGTTTGAGGCAGTAGAGTGCGAGCTCGCGGTTCTCCTTGAAGAACTGGGGCAGGTAGAAATTCTTCCGCCCGTTGTAGGACTGCTGGTCAAAATCCATCGCACGGATGCGGATCTGCGCATCCTCGAAGTCGGGCATGATGACCACCACGAAGTTGTACGAACGCATGTCGCCGAGCAGGCGGATGAAGCTCCGTTCGTTGAATTTCACCAGCTCCTTTGCGACACGGATGGGCTTCAAATCGCCGTGATGCAGCCAGCGGTCGATGAACACGTCGCCTGGAATGCCGGGGATATGTTCCTCGACCAGCATCCCGCCGGAGGTGAGAAAGCTCAGGCGGTTCGGAGACAGGAGATGCTCGAGCTCGAGCCCATAGACGCGCGAGGCATCCGCCTTCTTGATGTAGAAATAGTCGGGATTCTCGTTGAACGCGTTGACGATCCGGATCCGGAATGGCTGCGAGTTTCCAAAGGAACAGAAATCGATGCGATCGATGTAGAGATGGGCCATGACGGAGAAGTCACCGTCGACCTTGAGCAGGGCGTAGATGCGCTTGAGATCCTCGTTGAGCGCGCGCACCCCTTCGGGATGATAGACGACGGTCTCCCAGAGCGTGGCCCGCCCGTCGGCGTCGATGAGCGGAGCCGTTTCATGGAAATCGCGGAGCCTCTCGTAGCTGACCGGCAGATCGCGATCGCGCCGGAAGCGGCGCAAGTAGGCGCGGAGCTCGTCGATCACCGGATAGCACGGCTTCTTCCGGGTCGGGGGGATTGTTTCCGCGTCAGCCGCCATGGACACAGGGTACAGATCCGTCGCTCGCAGGCAAACCCGCACTGCGCGGGCTAGTCCATCTTCAGCACCAGGCGGCGGACGCCCTCGATCGGGCGCTCGGTGACCGCCTGCAGCTGGACAGGCCAGGACTGCGCGGTGGCCAGGGCGCGAAGCGCGGACCAGCAAGGCGGACGGTTGAGCAGCAGGCCCGATACGCCGCAAGGAACCGGCGACTCCAGCGTGGCCTGCGGGAAAAGTCGCTGCAGCACGGCGCCGACGGGCCCGGCGAACTCCGCGAGCGATTCTGCGACGACCTGCTGCGCGGGGGTGCAATCGTGCGACGCCAGTTCGACCACGCGCGCCGCAAATGAGGCGATCACGGCATTCGCCTCCGCGTCGCGATAGAAGAAACGGGAGTTCGCGGCGTAATCGGCGAGTCCGGTATGTTGGGACAGTTCATCGGCGAGCTGGGTGCGCGCCGCCCAGCCCTGCAACTCCAGCAGCGCCCGGGCAATCGCGCGGCGGCCCAGATCGTGCCCGCTGCCCGGATCGCCAAAACGCCAGCCGAGTCCGCCGGCATAGTGCACCGAGCCGTCGAACGCCCGGGCGGCGACGAATGACCCGGTGCCGGAATGGAGCACGAGCCCCGGTGCGCCACCGGTGGCAAGCTCGAGCACGGGCAGCGAATCCGAAGCGGTTTCGACGCGGCCAAACCCATTGAGCGCAGCAGCCGTTTCCTGCCAGAACGAGCGGCTGCCTGCCATGCAGAGCAGGACGCGCTCGACGACGGGGGGCGAAGAACCCGCGACCAGTGCCTGAAGGGCGGCGAGGACGACTGCCCGCGCGCGTTCTGTTCCCACCAGGCTCGGATTGCATCCCGGAGCCAGATGGCTGGCAGCCACGGCGCCGCGCTCATCGAGCAGCACGCATTCGGTTTTCGTTCCGCCGCCATCGATTCCGATCCGGTAGGTCATGGAGGATTCAGGGCTGATCCGGACGGTTTGTGCAGACGCGACGTCCTCGTCGCGCGCGCCTCTGGCAAACGCGGCGAGGGCGTCGCGTCTCCAAAGGCAAGCGGTTCCTCGGGGGCATTGTTGGAGGGGGACATCCGGGCCGGCCGGCTTATGGTTCCCAGCGCCCGTAGATTCCGCACGGGAGCACCTTGGCATCGGCTGTGACCGGCAGGCCCACCTCGCCGCCGGCCACGCGTCCACCCGACTCGTACATTAGTTCGGTGAGAAGATTTGCGACGACGCTTGAGGCCAGGCGCGCGGTGTAGGCGTTGATGAGAAAAAAGAGCGGGCGGTCGGCCAGCACGCGGCGGCATTCGACGAGCAGTTCCCAGAGATGATCCTCGAGCTTCCACAGCTCGCCGCCGCCGCCGCGACCGTAGGTCGGAGGATCCATGATGATGGCGTCGTAGCGGCGGCCGCGCTTGATCTCGCGGCGCACAAACTTCAGGCAGTCGTCCGCAATATAACGCACCGGAGCGGCGGCGAGGCCGGAGAGCGCGGCGTTTTCGCGGCACCATTTGACCATGCCTTCGGCGGCGTCGACATGGCACACGCTCGCGCCGGCGATCGCTGCGGCGCACGTGGCCGCGCCCGTGTAGCCGAAGAGATTGAGTACGCTGACCGGCCGGCCGGCCGCGCGAATCTTCTGCGCGCACCACTCCCAGTTGACCGCCTGCTCCGGAAACAGGCCGGTATGTTTGAAGCCGGTGGTACGAATCTTGAATGTCAGATTGAGCGGTTCGTAGCGGATGCTCCAATGCTCCGGCAGCGGCTGTTTGAATTCCCAACTTCCGCCGCCGGTCGGGCTTCGGTGATAGAAGCCATCCCATTTCTCCCAGGGCGTGCCGGGAGCGACTCCGTGCCGCGGCCAGAGGATCTGTGGGTCCGGCCGGACGAGGACATAGGGACCCCACCGCTCTTGTTTCATGCCGTCGCCGCAGTTGAGAAGGCGATAGTCGGTCCAGCGGTCGGCGAGGAGGAGTCCGGAGTATTCGGGATCCATGACGGATTCGACAAGCGTGGGCTCAGGCATGCGAATTGTCGAGGCAGGCCTCGCAGGGGCGGTGTCCGGATCTGCCGTCTCATCGCGTGTCCGGCACGGCCGGCAATGGCGATCCAGCTGGCTGGATCGCGTCGTCACCCGCATTCGCGATTGCCCGCAATTGCAAATCAGGACACGACACTGGCAGGAGGCGCGCGCCCGAAGAATTCCTGACAGGAGGATTGACATGCGACGAGCCGAGGATTGGTTCGCGCGAACGGAGCGCCAATCGCGTCAGAATTCGGGACGAACTTGGGGAAAGATCTGAACTTGGCCCTTGGCTGGCGGTCGCACTGTTGGATGCTTCTCAATTCCTCGTCGTAACTCAATTCGAACAGCTGATGGACGTGAAACAATTCAAGACACTCGCGGTTTGCATTCGAATCATCGTCTGCGTGGCCGCCTTTTGCACGCTTCGCCTTGCCGCGGACGTGGTTGAGACCGCGAGCGGAGCCCGGTTCGTCGGGAAGATCACGAGAATCCACGCCGGGATTGTCACAATCGACACCGGCGACGTGGGTGAAATCAACGTGAAGCAGACGTTGGTGACATCGATTACAACCGACCATCCGGTTGCAGTGAAAGTCGCGGACGGCGCGTCGATCGTCGGCGTTGTGTCGCCATCGCCTGCGGGCGGCATCCGAATCACGAATGCGAAGGGCTCGTTCGAGACGCCGGTCGCCAAAGTCATTGCATCCTGGGTGGTCGGCGAGGAGGATCCCGATCTCGTGGCGCTCCGGCGCAAATGGAGCTACGAGGCCGGCGCGGATATCAACGGGCGCACCGGCACCCACACGCAGGCGGGAACTGCGCTGATGTATCGCGCAAAGCTCACGGGCCCCGACGACACGTTTCAGTATTACGCGAACTATCTCCGGCAGGAGACGGACGACCAGGTATCGGCGGACCAGTTCAAGGGCGGTGTCGACTATGCCGACAATTTCACGCCACTCAGGTCGTGGTACGTGCGTGACGAGGGCGGCTTCGACCGGGTGAATCAGATCACCTTCTTCGACGTTGCGGCTTCGGGCTACGGCTACGATTTCATCAAGGAGACGGGCCACGTGCTGACCGGACGCGCGGGCCTGTCGTATCGATATGACAGATACTCCACCCGGAACACCCCCTCGCTCAGCTCGGCCGGCGGCGATTTCGAAATGGAATATTCCAAGAAGATCCACCGGGCGCAGATCCACGACCGGCTCGCGTTCGTGCCGGCGTTCCAGGACTTGAACAACTACATCGTCACCCACGAGTTCTCGTTCGAGATCCCCATCACAAGATCCCTGTGGAAGCTGAGCATCGGGATGACCAACAATTTCAACAGCAAGCCTGTCCCCGGAGTGGACAGCCTTGAAACGCTCTATTTCACGCGACTTGTGCTGACCTGGGGCCAGGGCGCTGACCGGCACTAGTTAATCGTGTCGGACTTCGTCTTCCACGCTCAACTGCGGCGACCGCCGTTGGCCGAGCCCTTCCAAAATGGCGCAGCCATTTTGTTCGAGCAGCGCGGAGGACGAAGTCCGACACGCTGCTGCCGTCATGTTCCGTACAGCCGGTCGCCGAAATCCCCGAGACCGGGCAGGATGTACTTCCGGCCGTTGAGCTCGCGGTCGAGGGCGCCGGTGAAGACCGGCAGGCCAGGGTGGCGCTGCTCGATGACGGCGATTCCCTCGGGCGCCGCCACAATGCAGACCAGTGCGACGTCGGCACCGCCGCCGGCTTTCACAACGTCGAGCGCCTGCGCCGCGGAGCCGCCCGTTGCAAGCATCGGATCGATCACGAGAACCCTCCGGCCGGTGAGCGGCGGGAGCTTGCAGTAGTAGGAACGTGCGATGGCAGTCGCGTGATCGCGTTCGAGTCCGACGTAGCCGACGCTGATGTCCGGGAAAAGCGTGAGGAACGGCTCAACCATGCCGAGGCCGGCGCGCAGGATCGGAACGATGACCAGCGGACGGGCGAGCACGCGGCCGCGCACGGATTCGAGGGGCGTTTCGACCTGCTTCTCCTCAGTCGCAAGATCCCGCGTGGCCTCCAGTGCCAGCAGAAGGGTGATCTGATGGCACAGCGTGCGAAAGAGCGCGGGCTTGGTGGTCCTGTCGCGCAGATGCGTGAGCACGTGCGCGGCGAGCGGATGCGCGATGATGGTCAGTGGCATTTGTCAGAGCAGGTCGCGATCGACCTTTCGCTCGAGAATCTGTTCGAATTCCTTTCGCAGCTTCTTCGCCGGGCCGCGCAAACCGGGGAGAAGGGCCAGCCAGGTGTAAACCTCGGCGCGCACATACTTGGGCATGACCGGTTCTTCGCGGAGAACGCGATCGAGCGCGCGCACCACGTGGGCGGCGATCACCTCGCAGGCGGACTGCGCGGCTGCCGAGCTGTGCTGGCCGGCGAGCAGGTGCATATCGACAAGCCGCAGTCGCCGTTGTTTGGCAAACTTCCGGTATAGGGTCAGGCTGTCCAGGATGACCTGTTCGGTTCGCGGGTAGAAGCTGCACATGAGGGTCCAGGGGCCGCCATGGCCGCCGCGCGAACGCGGGTCGCTGCGCAGCAGCACCGACGGAATGTCGGCGAATTTTGCGAAAAGGAATTCCGCCACCGTCCCGGCGTCCAGATCGGAACCGTCGAAATTGAAGAGGGCGAGATCGCACGCCGCGAGCGTGCGCAGGCTGCGGTCGCGCACCGGCTGGGCTGTCAGGCTGCGGTGCTCGATATTCTGCGGGAGAACGCATTGGAAGCGCCCGTGGGATTTGTCGAAGATCGCCTCGGCGAGGTAGCCGTTGCCGATCAGGTCCTTCGCATTGAACAGTTCGCCGGCGAAGTAGACCGCGTAGCTGGACTTCTTTTTCATCCCGGAAGGGGGTGGAGTCTGGGGCTGTTGTGCCGCCGCTCAATGTTTTTTCTAGGAGAATCTGTCGCGGCACGATCGACACGTGTCGGTGACGTGGAGGGCGAGGCTCCCGCCGAGCCGCGCCCATGAATCGGTTTGCGGCTCGGCAGGAGCCTCGCCCTCCATGGTGGCTACGATGCACGGCAATCGATGAGGTGTGGCATGCCCCCACACCGTCGTATTCGAGCTGCGGACTGTCCGATTCTGTGCATCATTGCCCGCGATTCCGACCACCATGCCGACGATCCTTCTGCTCTGTTGCTCCAATGTTTTCATGACCTACGCCTGGTACGGGCATCTGAAGTACCTGCACAGCAAGCCGCTCTGGGCGGTCGTGCTGGTGTCGTGGGGCATCGCGTTCTTCGAGTATTGTTTCATGGTGCCCGCCAACCGGCTCGGTTACGGAACCTTCACGGGATTCCAGCTCAAGGTGATCCAGGAGGTCATCACGCTGGTGGTGTTCAGCATCTTCGCGGTACTGGTGTTGAAGGAGAAGCTGGCGTGGAATTATGTGGCCAGCTTCGTCTTCATCATGCTGGCCGTGGTGTTCGCCTTCGGTTTCAAGGCGGCGCCTGCGTCTCCTTGAGCCGTATCCATTCAAATTGTAGGAAGCGAGCTTGCCCCTCGACACGCTCAGGGCCTTGGGCCTGTCGAAACGGCGGGCTTCCTACACCGGTCACCGGACGGCATCGTGTTCGCGAGTGAGGACTTGGCAATTTGAATGGTCACGGCTGAGCCGGCCTCGTTGGCGGCTCGTCTTCGGACCGCTGCATCCAACCCGTCAGGGCAGCTGCATCCGTCGCAAGTAGGCATCCGTGTCCTCTGATGTCACCTGCCCGACGCGTGGTACACAGATTGCGTAGGCATGAATCAGGTGATCGGCACCGGTGCCGGGCGCCCAGAATATGGACGAGTGCTGAAGTGGCGTAAAACAACGCCAGCCCAGGGAGCGCGCATCGGCGAATATCGGACTTTGCCCCGTGCGGAGCGCGGCCACCTGATCGCGCCAGTGGAGATTGGGCAACATGGCTGCGGTCCAGTTTGGCAGTGCTGACGCGATCACTGCTGCAGCGAGCAGGGCCGGCACTGCGCGGCGCCAGCCATCGACTCCGGCTGCGAGCCAGCCGAGCGACCAAAAGACGGCCGCAAACGGAAGGTAGATGTGACGGGCGCCAAAATAGAATGGGTGACCCCAATGGGTGCTGACAACCCTGCCCGCGACAAGAAAGGCAAGTCCGCCCAAGAGTACGAGCAAGGCCGTCCCTCGATACCGCTGGCTGCGGACAGACCAGATGCCGGCGATACCAGCCACAGCGACAGCGAGGACCGACGCCGCGACACGCCAATCGTAGGGCGCGCCAAACCACCCGCCGAAGAGGAGCTTGGCGTATCGTGCCAGGATGCCGACCGACGGTATCGCAGACTGCCACTCTGCATCAGACATTCGGGGGTTGCAGAGGAAGATGACGCACTGTACGGCGGCACCGATCCAAACGCCGCCGAGCATCAAAAGGCCGCGCCATGACCGCCGCCATTGCCAGCCGCGCAATAACGTGAACGGTGCCAGCACGATGCCCTCGGGGCCGGAAAGGGCCGCAACCAGCAACTCCATACCCCGCCGGGCGGTTTCCCATCGGGAGACCGGCGCAGGTTCCATCATGTTGACCGCAATCAGTGCGGCCAATGTAAAGTGCAGCGTGTTGATATTGACGCAACCGACGCCGTTGCCAGGTACCACGGAAATGGCAAGCGCGCCGGCTATCGCGGCGTACCGCGGAATTCGGGCCGCGCCCACCCGTGCGGTTGTGGCGGCAATCACGACAAGGGCCGAGACGTTGTACGCCAGCGGCACATACTCCAGCGGGATTGGATGCAGGAGCGCGGCGATGAGCCGCGGAAGCAAGTGGAAATAACCCATGTACGGCCACCAGATCGTACGACAACCGCCCCAGACCAGGGCCTGCTGGAAAAAGATGAGACCGTCCTCGTCACGCAGTTGTGGCACCATCAGGTCGCCCAAGTGGCGCGTTGCCACGATGGCAGCAGCCAGCAGGAACCAAAACCATCTCGATCGGATTAGAATTCCGGTTCTGCTAGGTGAGGGGTTGGAACATGGCGCCATGGTTCGCCGGGGTCAGACGAAAGATCCATCAAATGCTGGATTTGGATCGATGAGCGATGAAAAACACCAAAGAAGTCCCTGCCCAATAGGCATTGACGCGCAACGGTGCCAGCATAGCGATTGAGGTTCGATGGGATCGAATGGCCTCGCCCGGGTGGCGGAATGGTAGACGCTGGGGACTTAAAATCCCCTGGCCGTAAGGCCATGCGGGTTCGAGCCCCGCCCCGGGCACCAGCCTTCGCCAAGCCTACGGCTGGCAGGCCAGCCGGAAATTTGACACATGGGGGGTATCGTGATTTCAAAGGCTTCGGAAGTCTCGTTTCCTCCCCCGGAGCAATTACACGTCAGCGTCGGCCACAGGAATGCCCATGATTATAGTTCTACTCCTCATCATTGCTGTTGCGCTGATTCTCTTGGTTTCCCGTGCCTCAGAGCAGACGGCGGCAGTGAAACGCATGGAGATCGCACAGCATAATCAACAGTATCCGGATATTCCTGGGGATGTGATTGAACTCGCGAAACAGGGCAAGCGGATCGAAGCCGCCAAGCTGTATCGCGAGAAAACGAATTGCTCTGTCGAAATCGCGCTCGCCAAGATCACCCCTTTACTGCCGAGATCGGCAGGGCTCGTCAGTGGCGCGGGCTGGGCAATAGTCGCGATCGCTTTTGTTGTTATCATCATTGGGCTGCTATTTGCCCACTGACGAATGCTCCCGCCGGGGATTTTTGTTGTCCGCCAGGCCGCCGCGACCGTTCCGCGAACCCCTCGCGCCCGCCCCGCCGCCCCCAAAAATCCAGGCCGAAACCGCCCGGTCCGACAACCCTTTTCACGGGCACCCCTTCAACCCTTTTCAGGGCCGTCATCAGCAATAAGTCCCGGCGCGCCTCGAAATTATTGCAACGTCTTGACCCCCAGCCCCGTTCAACGCTGCCCAACCCTCCGCAACCCTCCTCCCGACTTATTGCCGGTGTCACTGCAGCCTACGGAGACCATAGCAGTCATGGGACCGTGAGCTTGTCGAACGGGCGAGCAGGCTTCCTGCTCCGATCACCGGACCGCATCATATTTACGAGTGAGGATGTGGCAATTTGCATAGTCACGGCTAAGACTGCGCAGGCCGGAGCTTTTCGGAAACCCGAATGGATCCAAACCGCTCGCCATCGCACTGGTGATTGATTGGAATGCGGTGTCATGACGCGAAGCAAACACCTCAAGGCTGGCCTGGCACTGAGTCTCGTCGTCATCGGGGCCTTGGGTGCCATCGGCAGCCTTTGGTGGACCAGCACGCGCCCTTCCATCGATTTCCTGCCGGAAATGGCGCCGAGTGCCTGGATCATGTACCCGATGGTTCCGATCACGCCTCCTCATCCGAGGCTGGAACTTCCGACGACGTTCCGAAACACTTTCGCGATTGGTGCGGTTCCGCCGGAGGCTTTGCTGCGAATCGCCGGGTTTCACGGTTACAAGCTCTCGATCAACGGAGCATCACCTGACAGGCCGCTGCGGACCGGGAAGAACTGGAAGCAGCCCGATGTTTATGACGTGACCGCGCAACTGCAACCGGGCGCCAACCGGATCGAGGTCACCGTCTTCAACTCCACCGGCCCGGCGGCCCTGTGGCTCGCCCTCGACGCAGGTCCGATCCAGGTGAACTCGGGCGAATTGTGGGACGCATCCTATGCGGGAGCGAACTGGCGCAAGGTGGTTCCGGCCTCCGCAATCAGGGCGTTCAATTCCAACGTTCTGACTCCGCGTCCCCTGGATTCATTGCGGACACGCTGGCCAGTGCTCCTGGGTTTCACGCTGTTGTCGATTGTGATCAGTTGCCTTTTGGTCGCACTCAATTCTCCGCGCTCAAGAATTCCGCCGGCAATGGAGGGGAATTGGTATTACAAGAACCTTCCATTCATAATCCTGGCAGGCTCCTGGCTTTTCCTATTCGCCCATAATGTCACCCTTTTGCCGGGTTTGAGCGGTTACGATGCGGAAGATCATATCAATTATGTCCGGTATATTCAGGACCATAATTCCCTGCCGTTGGCCAGCCAGGGTTGGGAGATGTTCCAACCGCCGCTCTATTATATTCTTTCGACTGTTTGGTTGAAGCTGCTTCATCTGTCGGCAGCGGATGAAGGTGGGATCGCGGCGTTGCGCTTCCTGGGTCTGGCAGTCGGCATCGCCCACCTTCTCATCATCTGGAAGACGCTTCGGCTTCTGTTCCCTGCCGAGCGATCGAAAACCGGATGGGGCCTGGTTTTCGCGGCATGCCTGCCGCCGATGCTCTTCCTATCGCAGTATGTCACCAACGAGGCGTTTGCCGCAATGATGGTCAGCGCATGCGTCTGGTTGACCCTGCTGCTGTTGAAGCAGGAGCGGTTGCCATGGAAATCCTGTGCTGCGCTCGGCGTGTGCCTCGGGGCAGCCCTTCTGTCCAAGTCCACTGCGGTGCTCGTGTTGCCCCTTGTGTTTGCTGCGCTTTTCTGGAGATGGCTGGAGAATCGCCGGTTGTCGCTTGTGCAATGGATCGCGCGCATGGGCGTGATCGCGTCGCTTTGCATCCTGGTGGGCGGATGGCACTACGCGCGCATGTGGATCCATTATGGAAATCCGCTGATCGGCAATTGGGATCCAAAGCTGTTTTCCTGGTGGCAGGACAACGGCTACAGGACGAGTTCCTTTTATCTGCGCTTTGGCAACGTGCTGCTGCACCCGTGGGCCAGCACATTCGAAGGCTATTGGGATGCCTTCTATGCGACGCTTTGGGGTGATGGCCTGCTGGGTGGCAGGGCCGATTTCTTCGTGAGACCGCCCTGGAACTATCAGCTGATGGCTGTCGGCTACTGGCTGGCCCTGGTCCCCACCGTTGCGGTGCTGGCGGGGCTGGGGCTGAGCTTGCAGAGTTTTATCCGGAATCCCTCTGCAGAATGGTTTTTGCTGTTGGGATTCAGCGGTCTGATCATGTGGGCGCTGACCTACATGTCGCTGGTCATTCCCGCCCATGTGAAAGCCTTCTATATGCTTTCGGCTCTGATTTCTTTCTGTGTTTTCGGAGCCTTGGGCAGGGAACTGATCGCGCGTCGATGGGCATTATTGCGACACTTTGTGACGCTCACGATCAGCTTATGGGCAATCAACTCGTATGCCTGCTACTGGATCTCGCAATCGTCGACACTTTCGATCATCGAACGCGCCGAACGGTGTGTGCCCGGCATGGGAGTGAACTGACGGGGTGAAAGTCCTCGATGCAAGATACCAATGAGAACAAAAGCATTAGACGAAGGCAACTGCGCGGCCGCGAGGCCGGGTGGGAAAGAAGCCGGAGTCAAAACGACGAGCCCACGAACAGAAACAGGCTGCGAGGCCGGTGACGCGGACGAGCTGGCACCACACAGCGAAGTCCGGGTATCAGCGTCACAGGTAAAGCCTGGGGTTGTGTCGCGAAAGTCACATCCCTTACCCGGGGAGACCTGTCCGGCAGGCGC